>Ga0153999_1000164_pt1 | contig 33354 bp, 30 predicted proteins | sample TSNC083MetaG_FD_104675 | JGI IMG/M metagenome (GOLD analysis project Ga0153999, IMG submission 104675) | Attine ant fungus gardens microbial communities from North Carolina, USA - TSNC083 MetaG | ecosystem: Host-associated > Fungi > Mycelium > Unclassified | place: USA: North Carolina, Lumber... | reverse complement strand
TATAGGTAAGAAACCTTTAAACTTTTTTTATTTTTAAAATTTTTTTTTTTTTTTTTTGGGAGATACAGAAAATTATTCTAGAAAGTGAAACGGATTCCTTATTTTGGAGAAATGTTAATGAGCAATACTATTTAAAGAAAGCTCTCAATTAAAAAAAATTAATGAAAATCATTCTGAACATAAGCTTAATCATAAAATCAAGATGTGACTTTATCGTTGAAGACAGTACATAACATTCAGAAAACATAACTGTCTTCTATCTACTTAATATCGGTAAGGGTGATTATCTAGGCTATCGGAATCAGACAGGGGATTAAAAATGCCGGAAGTAATCTTACTAATAAAAAATCCAAAAACTAAGGATTTAAGTGAGTTCAATGATTTAATCAAGACTTATGAAAAGGCACAATTTAAAATTAACTTATTTGAGGACTATGATAATAGTATTGGGGTTAGAGAATACAAAACGCTAGCGAATTATATGAACAAAGGTAACCTTTCAGATTACGATATAGTAACAGATGACTATGCTTTGTTGCTGTGTTGGTTTAGAATCTATCAAAATTTATTTAGAAATTTTATTTTACTGTTTCAAGATAACATTTCAATGAATCTTAATGTGTATCCTCTTGAGGAAAAAAAGTTTTATTCTAGTTTGATAGAGTTAAAAGGTTTATCTAAAGAAGACACTCACAAAAGCATATTTATAAATATTGGACCTGAGAATTATTCGAAGATACTGGGGGAAATGCTGAAGTCTGCATTCTATTTAAAACCTATAAGTGAATTCAACGTAGAACAATTATCAAAAAGCACTGTGAGGAATAAAAGGTATTACCTTAATAAAAATGAATATATAGATTTTGCATTAGGTAAAGCTGAAGAAGAGTTTTATGATGTGAATCTATATCACAACGATTTTATACTTGAAAGACTTTTATCTTTAAATAATAATAATGCAAAGATTGTTACTTATTTAGTCTATTACATTTTGAAAAATAATCAAATTATAGATACGCAGAATGTTATTAAATATATTATTTCCAATAATAATGAAGCAGACAATAATATTTTTGTTTCTACTATTATAGAAAACGTAGGGGATATACAGGATCTTAGATTTATTGACAAAATAAATATACTGTTTATTCTACTATCATGTTATAAGGCGAATAACAAAATAGTTGAGAAGATATGGTCACTAATAGAAATGGATGATACAGATATTTTTAGGCATCAAAACATAGTAAAGAATCTTAATGTAATGATGTTCAGGAAAGAAATAAATGCTAAAGATCTCTATTACCAATATATGAGGAAAGCCACGTTAAAAATAACTGAGGAATATAAAAAAATATTTAATATACCACAAAGAGAAGGAAAAAAATCTGATAGAATAGTTATTTTGATTGATCAGTTATTAGGTGAATATCATGCGCCTACAAAGGTATTAATTAAACTCTGCGATCAATTACTCTTAAGTACAAATTATCAATTAGATATAGTAGTGGAGGAAAATCTAATTCCAAGTCCAGAAGAAAAATTCTCTACTGAGTATTTCCAGGCCAATAATTCACTATTAGCTAAAGAAAAACATGAGCAATATTTCAATAAGAATAAGATACGAATTTTTTATTCTAATACTGAAGAATCACGAGTCAATCGAATAAAGAAGCAGCTAGAATTCATTATGGGCAGCCAGCCAGATATAATCTTTTCGTTATCATCTTTTTCGCTTGTACAAAATCTACTTTATACTATATACCCAATTGTTTATTATTCATTTGGTACAGAGTATTCACCAGGATTAGCAGATTTATATCTATATAAAAATCAAAAGAAAGCTTTAGAAATTGAAAAACTTGGTGAATTCAAGGATACCTCTAATATTTTACACTTTATGAATGATACTATTTTCCATGAGTCTAAGAAGACTATTACAAGGGGAAATATGGGGTTAGGTGATGAGGATTTTATTATTATAACGGTGGGGAATAGATTAGATACTGAATTGGATGATGAATTATTGCAAAATATAATTCCTATTTTGAAAGATGATGAAAGAAATAAATGGTTAATCGTTTCCCCTGCGTTACCGAAATCTATTTTATTAGATTACAAGAATCTACTAGGGGTACAAATCATACATCTAAAATTCGAAGAAGATCTTTTGGCATTAACCACAATATGTGATGTGTACTTAAATCCAAATCGTATAGGCGGGGGCTATTCAGTATCAGCAGCAATGAAAGTCGGCATTCCTGTATTAACTACAACATTTGAGTCTGATGGATTAATTGCTGTAGGACGAGAGAATAGTTCAGGAGATACTTATGGAGAATTAATGATTGAGTTAACTAGACTAAAGAATAATACTAATTACTGGAATATTAAAAGCGACGCTATGAAGAAGAGGATTAAAGAGAGAGAAGCGAAGAGTAGTATTGAGCAATTAATAAATTTTTTCGAGTTTGTAAAAGAGCGATATTAGATTATGCAATGAGAAAGATAAAAATTTTATAAGATAGACACTTAAACAAAGTATCTGATCGAAAAATTATTTAACAAATGTAAGGTTGTTTTCATTATGGTATCTAATCAATATATTGTAATTATACTCTATGAATTATGAGCGTATGTAATCCAAACATAATTAAGATTTAAAGAAAGAATTGCAACTCTTATATCATATTCCTATTTTTTATAATAGAAGATCTGAATATGAATTTAAAAATCATAGAAAATTCTATTTTTTTTGTGATTATTCCAAGGACTGAAAGAGGGAGGAAGTGAATAATGAAGAAGGTAGCCTTTGATTTTTGCTTTAAAGGGGAAAGGAACTATGTGCAAGGGCCTGATATTTATAATCAATTAATAAAATGCTTGGTCGAAAAATACCTACATGAGCCAAAATGCTTTAAGCTGTCTTTACATAGGCTGGTCAGAAAAAACTGCTTGTTAGTTTATGGAAGAGAGAATGAAGAGCTTAATGAGCCGGAAAACTACTGTGCAAATTTATCCTTTATAGATAAAGATATATTTTATAAAGGATATGTGATTGAAGATGAGAAAGAGATTTACTGCAGATACCCCTATAATGAAGAAGCTATTAATAAATTATTAGAGATGAGTAGTAACAAAGTATGCTTATTATATAAAAGTCCTTTATCTTTTATTGAGACTATTGTAGCAATGAATAAGAAATTACATTATGAAATCTGCTCAAGAGAAGGAAAATGGCTATTTACAAAGTTGGAATTGAAGAAAATACCAAAAGAAAATACGGGTGTTGGTATAACTATTAAACTAGTTAAAAATTTTAAGAATTTTATGACAAAGTCAAAAATTTACTATAGAGAAAAGGAACTAGGTTATATTTATTTTTCTTTGGTGGTGAAAGAATGATTGGAATAAAGGATATAGGTGTGTACATTCCAGAAAGCTATATCTCTAACAGAGATAGAAAAGAGAAATTTGAGATAGATGATAACTTTATTCAAAACAAAATTGGTGTTGAAAGAGTAACAAGAAAACTTATCAATGAGGATACATCGGATTTATGCGTCCATGCTTTTAATACTCTAGTTGGTAAAAATGGTGTTAACATTAACGACATTGATTGTATTATTGTATGTACCCAAAACCCGGATAAAAATGGCATACCACATACATCTTCCATTGTACATAAAAAGCTTAATGGAAAAGACGAGTGTGCATGCTTTGATATTTCATTGGGGTGCTCTGGTTATGTTTATTCTTTTTCTATCATTAAATCTTTTATGGAAGCAAATGGAATGAAGAAGGGATTATTATTTACCGCAGATCCTTACTCTAAAATAATAAATGAAGAAGATAAAAATACGTCACTTTTATTTGGAGATGCAGCTACAGTAACTCTTTTAACAAATGAGGAGAGTAACTGGTTTCCTATGAAGTTCAAATTTTCTACTAGAGGTAAAGACGGGGATGCTTTACATAATAATGAAGGATCCTTAGAGATGGACGGAAGAGCTGTTTTTAACTTTTCAGCGAAGTCTGTTCCTTTGCAAGTTAGTAGTTTGTTGAATGAAGTAGGTCTGCGGTTAGAAGACATTAATCTATTTATATTTCATCAAGGTAGTCGTTATATAGTAGAGACTCTAGCAAGAAGGATTAAAATTGATAAGGAAAAACTAGCTTTTGGTATGGATAAATACGGGAATACTGTTTCTTCCTCAATACCTATTATATTGGAAAAAGAAATAAACAAATCTCTTGGTAAAATCCTGTTAAGCGGATTTGGTGTAGGTTTATCATGGGCAAGTTGTATCATAGAAAAAGGAAAAGTGGAGGGGAAAACACATGGCAGATAGTCAAAATGATATTGTCGAAGTTATTAAAGAAATAGCAGGGGATGTAAGTATCACAAATAAGCAATTTGATACTGTTTTTAAAGAGTTGAATATTGATTCACTTGATACATTTAATATATTGCTCGAACTTGAAGAAAAATATGGAATAGAGATCCCTGAAGAGGATATAGAAAATTTAAACACTGTTAATTCAATTGCAAGTTATTTAAAAACAAAAAATAGGTAATAGAGTAACAACTTTGAATCCTCATTTCAAATAACGATGTGGAAAAGGTGCCCTGAGTAAAAATACTATCCGCTTAACAGAGGAGTTAAATAAGTGCAAAACATTGTAATAATAGGCTCAGGAAGATACACAGGAGTAGTTCTTGATATTATATTAGCTGAGAGAAAATACAAGGTAGATGCAATTTTATGTGATTTTGCAGAATCAGAAACTCAAATAATGGGATTTAATATTGGTAAGTTAAGTTTATTGGATAATAATTTACCAAGACGAGGCATAGTTGCTGTTGGGGATAATTACAGACGAGAGAGGTATGTAGCTGATATATTGGCAAGATACCCAGACTTTGAGTTTATCACAACAATACACCCCACAGCCGTTGTTAGTAATAATGTAAAATTGGGTTTTGGATCTGCAATACATGCATTTTCTGTTATTAAATATAATGCTTCAATTGGAAATCATTGTGATATTAATTGTCATACGACAATAGCTCATGATGTAGAAATAGGGGACTATTCAACAGTTGGAGCAGGTGGAATAGTCGGCGGTTATACAAAGATTGGATTTGGTTCATCAATTAATCTAGGCTCAATAATAAAAGATAGAATAGTTATTGGGGACTATGTTGTAATAGGAATGGCTTCCGTTGTGACAAAACCTATTACTTCCAATACATTCTCTTGTGGAAATCCGGCGAGAATTATGAGGAAAAGAGAGAAAAATGAGGGCTTTCTCTAATTGATACAAAGAGAGAAAAAAGGAGTACATTATGAAAGGTATAATTTTAGCCGGAGGTACGGGTACACGCCTATTTCCACTCACACAAGCTATTTCAAAACAACTTTTACCTATTTATGACAAACCGATGATTTATTATCCAATGTCAGTTCTTATGTTGGCCGGTATTCGAGATATTCTAATTATTTCAACTCCACGAGATATCCCACTATTCAAATACTTGCTAGGTGATGGCTCTCAATGGGGAATTAATTTGCAGTATGCTGAACAAGAGAAACCCAATGGTCTAGCTGAAGCTTTTATAGTTGGAGAAGAATTTATCGGCGGGGATCGTATCTGTTTAATACTCGGTGATAATATATTTTATGGGCCAGGTTTCTCTCCGTTGCTAAAAGAGGCTGCTCAATTAGAAGAAGGAGCCATAGTTTTCGGTTATCAGGTTAAAGATCCGGAGAGATTTGGCGTTGTTGAATTTGATCAGGATAATAATGCGATTTCTATTGAAGAGAAGCCAAATATCCCAAAATCCCAGTACGCAGTAACAGGATTATATTTTTACGATAATCAAGTAATTCAGCTCGCTAAAAGTGTTGAACCCTCTGTCAGAGGGGAAATTGAAATTACTGATATTAATAAGTTATACCTAGAAAAAGAGCAACTAAAAGTAAAATTATTGGGCCGTGGTTTTGCGTGGCTTGATACTGGAACTTTTGATAGTTTGCTTGAAGCAGGCCAGTTTGTAGAAACAATCGAAAGGCGGCAAGGATTTAAAATAGCATGTCTAGAAGAAATTTCTTACCACAACCAATGGATCTCTAAGAAAGACATCCTTAAAATTGCTGCCAATTTTAAAAATGACTTTGGAGATTATTTAAAGGGTTTAATTAAGGAAGGAATATAAGCTAATATGATTCCAGTAACCAAGCCTTTTTTGCCAGAAATGCATGAATATAATCAATTTGTTAAAGGAATTTGGGAGTCTAATTGGTTAACAAACAATGGAGTTCATGTGCATACACTTGAGAAAGAACTAAGTAAATGCCTTGAGGTTTCATCTGTATATTTTGTTAGCAACGGTACAATGGCTTTGCAACTCTCATTGAAAGCGTTAAGGATAAAAGGAGAGGTCATCACGACTCCTTTTTCGTTTGTTGCTACAACTACTTCTCTCCTTTGGGAAGGATGTAAGCCAGTCTTTGTTGATATAGATGCTTCTACATTATGCATAGACACAAGGAAAATAGAAAATGCTATAACCGATAAAACTGAGGCAATTCTAGCGACTCATGTTTATGGAAACCCTTGCGATGTTAAAGAAATAGAGAAAATTGCACAGAAGTTTCAACTGAAAGTGATATATGATGCTGCACACACCTTTGGTGTTAAATATTGTGGTGAATCTATCTTAAGCTATGGTGACATATCCACGCTCAGTTTCCATGCAACTAAGCTCTTCCATACAGTAGAGGGTGGAGGAATTGTTAATAATACTGGTTATGAAATAGATAAATATATCCGCCAGTTGAGAAACTTTGGTGTTGAAGATAATGAGTATCAGGTCCCGGGAATTAATGCTAAAAACTCAGAATTTCACGCAGCAATGGGATTATGTAATTTAAAATACATGGATGAGATTATCAGTGAGAGAAAGAGCTTGACTCAAATATATGATTCGTTCTTACTGAGCGTTGTACGACGACCTGATATCGATAAAGAAGTAGAATATAATTATGCATATTACCCAATCATATTACAATCTGAAGAGGAATTACTGGTTGTCAAGAAGCATTTAGAAAATCATCATATACAGTCACGAAGGTACTTCTATCCGTCATTAAATAATCTACCCTATATTGAAGATAAAATTGAATGTTTGAATTCTGAAGATATAGCGAAGAGAGTATTATGCTTGCCACTATTCAATGGGTTAGAAGCAAATCAAGTTGAGAAAATATCAGAGTTGGTCCTGGAGAGGGTAAAATGAATCTATTGATTACAGGTGGGGCTGGTTTTATTGGCTCTAATTTTGTAGAGTTCTTAATGCAGAGGCATCCGGAAGTTCGAATTATAAATCTTGATAAATTAACTTATGCTGGGAGTATAGAGAATCTTAAAAATGTCAAGGAACATCCGAGACATCTATTTATAGAGGGTGATATATACGATCGTCCTTTGTTAGAAAGCATGTTTGAAGAATATCAAATTGATGGCGTTATCCATTTTGCTGCAGAATCGCATGTTGATAATTCCATTAAAGATCCCATGTCATTTATTAATACAAATATAGTTGGAACAGCAAATTTGCTAGATGTAGCAAAAAATCATTGGATGAATGATAGCGGTTGCTATAAACCAGAATATGCTCAGGCAAGGTTCCATCATATATCAACTGATGAAGTATACGGAACTCTAGGATCAGAGGGATATTTTACTGAGGATCTGCCATATGCGCCAAGTAGTCCTTATTCTGCAAGTAAGGCTTCATCCGATATGCTCGTGCGAAGTTATCATTACACTTATGGAATGAATGTTGTAACAACAAACTGTTCTAATAATTATGGGCCGCATCAGCATGATGAGAAACTAATCCCAACAATTATTCGCAAAGCTCTTGCTATGCAGCCGATTCCTATTTACGGAGATGGAGAGAATATACGTGATTGGTTATATGTTATTGACCACTGTAGGGCTATTGAGAAGGTTTTTTTTGAGGGACAGAGTGGAGAAACATACTTGATTGGTGGTCATTGTGAAAAGACTAATCTCGAAATTGTTGAAGTGATTTGTAATATCCTTGATGAGGAGCGACCTGTCGAAAGCAATCCTACATATTCATATAAGGAGCTAGTGACGTTTGTAGAAGATCGTCCAGGACATGATTTCAGATATGCTATTGATGATTCTAAGTTAAGAAATGAATTAAGCTTTTCCAATGATTATTCCTTTAAAAGAGGGATTAGGGAGACTGTTTTATCATATCTGTGAAATAATAATTGTATGGCCTGATGCTATTCCTAGTATCAGGCTTTTTAGGTTGTCTTCGATGACTAGATTAAACAATAGCTATAATTTATCCGATAAAAGAACTGGAAACCATAACATTATCATTCAATGTTCTTAATATAATAAGATTTCTATTCGGAGCTGAAGAAACAATGACCTGGAGACAAAAATATGAAAAATGGCTGGCTTGTGATGATCTTGATGCGGATTTGAAGCAGAGTATGATATCTAAAGACGAAGAAGTCCTTAAAGATTGCTTTTATACTTGTTTGAATTTTGGTACAGCTGGAATACGGGGAGAAATCGGACCAGGTCCAAATCGAATGAATTTATATTCAGTTCGTAAAGCCACAAACGGATTAGCGTCTTTTATTAAAAATAATGGAAATAAGGCTACGCGGCAAGGTGTAGTCATTGCGTTTGATTCAAGACATAAATCGGCAGACTTTGCATTGGAAGTAGCTAAAGTACTTGTAGGTAATCATATTCAAACGTATCTTTTCCAATCATTGAGATCAACACCGGAATTATCATTTGCCGTTCGCAGTTTGAATGCTTCACATGGTATTGTAATAACGGCGAGTCATAATCCAAAGGAATATAATGGATTGAAGGTTTATAATTCTGATGGCTGCCAGATTTCCCCTAAAGATGTAAAGAAAATAATGGATTACATAAATTATGTTGAAGATGAACTGACAATCTCTGTAATAAAAGAAGAAGAGATGGAGCGGTCTCCATACTTTAAGAGAATTGGGGAAGAACTTGATAAGGCCTATTTAGATGAAGTTGCCAGTCTATCTATGAAAACAGAAAGCATGCAAGATGAAGCAGCAGATTATCCAATCGTTTATACTCCTTTACATGGAACTGGAAATATACCCGTGAGAAGGATATTGGACAAGGTTGGTTTTAAAAATGTTTATATTGTATCGGAACAGGCAGAACCAGACCCTGAATTTTCTACAATAACCCAGCCAAATCCGGAAGAAAAGTCAGCTTTTTCGCTTGCTATAAGAGATGGAAAAAAAGTAGGTGCTGAACTCTTGCTTGCGACTGATCCGGATGCGGATCGACTTGGAGTGGCGGTTAAGAATAAGATTGGTGAATACGAGCTTCTGACAGGCAATCAGATAGGTGCGGTCTTCATAAATTATTTGATTGAACAAAAAAAGGCTGAAGGAACACTTGCTAAAAATGCGGTCGTTCTAAAAACAATTGTAACGTCGGAATTTGGCGAATCTATTGCTGCAGCTCATGGAATTAAAACAATAAACACATTAACTGGGTTTAAATATATTGGAGAGAAGATAAAAGAATTCGAAAAGAGTAAAGAGCAATCTTTTCTATTCGGTTACGAGGAAAGTTATGGTTATTTAGTAGGGGATTTTGTCCGTGACAAAGATGCCATACAAGTGGCACTCTTGATCGCTGAAATGGGTTGTTATTACAAAACCCAAGGAAAAGGTTTACTGGATGTATTGGAACAGCTTCACTGCCGATATGGCTATTATCGAGAAACACAGAAGTCTATCATACTAGCCGGAGAAACTGGAAGCAATAAAGTTCTTGAAATCATTGATTACTTCCGAAAAGAATCAGTTTTTAAGCTTGGAAATAGTAAAGTGAATTTCTTAGAGGATTATAGAATAGGGAAGAGATTATCTAAATCCAAAGAAGAAGAGATTGATTTGCCAAAGGAAAATGTATTAAAATTTATTGCTGAAGATCAATCCTGGATAGCAATAAGGCCTTCAGGAACAGAGCCTAAAATTAAGTTTTACTTTGGGGTCAGAGGCAATAGTTTAGCAGAGGCAAATTCTAAATTACTTGCGATTACGAAACAAATTGATGCGAAGCTTAATAGCTTAATGAATAGTAGGGTCGGAGGATGGCGGATATGACTTATGTTACATTCTCAAATAAAAATGCATTGCCATTCATTGAACAGAACGAGATTATGGCATTTGCTGATTTTGTTTCTCTTATTCATAATAAGCTTCATAATTCATTTGATTTAAAGCAAAGGTATTTGGGTTGGTTGGGTGTGAACTATGAAACTGAGGAATTTCAACGTATAAAATATGTTGCTAAAGAGATTAGCGAGAAAGCTGATGTATTAATTGTAATTGGCGTGGGGGGATCTTATTTAGGCGCTCATGCAGCAATCAGGATGCTCAAGCACTCTTTTAATGATTTACTGGAAAAAGATAAAAGGCTCGCGCCTCTAGTTATCTTTGCAGGACATAACTTGAGCTCAACTTATATGTATGAGCTGATGGAATACGTTGAGGATAAAGATATATGCATAAATGTCATTTCCAAAAGCGGAACAACTGCTGAACCAGCAATTGCCTTCCGAGTATTTAGAGGTTATTTGGAGAAGAGATACGGAAAAGAAAAGGCGCGTGAGAGAATTTATGTGACTACTGATCGCAAGAAAGGCAAGTTGAAATCGTTGGCGGAAACCAAAGGATATGAAACTTTTGAGATTCCAAGTAATATTGGAGGCAGAAATTCTGTTCTTACTCCTGCAGGTTTACTGCCTATTGCTGTTAGCGGAATAGATATTGATGAGATTATTATGGGAGCTCAAAGAGCAATGGAGGAACTTAACACTTCCACATTAAAAGAGAATCCAGCCTATCAATATGCTGTTTGCCGCAATATTTTGTATAATAAAGGATTTACTACCGAGATCCTTGCAAACTATGAGCCAGCTCTTGAACAAATCGCGGAATGGTGGAAGCAGCTATTCGGAGAAAGTGAAGGTAAAGAAGGGAAAGGAATTTTTCCTGCGGCAGCAAACTTTACTACAGACTTACATGCTTTCGGCCAGTATATTCAAGATGGGAGACAGCAACTTTTTGAGACTGTACTTCAAGTTAGAAATGTTAAGAGACAGCTCGTTTTGGATTTCGATTCAGAAAACTTGGATGAACTTAATTATCTCTCTGGTAAATCTATTCAGGAAATTAACAATTGTGCATTTGAAGGGGCAATGGCTGCTCATACAGATGGTGGTGTCCCCAACCTAGTAATAGAACTTCCGTTTATAGACCCATATACATTTGGATACATGGTCTATTTCTTTCAGAAAGCGTGTGCAATGAGTGGCTACTTGCTAGGAGTGAATCCATTTGATCAACCAGGTGTTGAGGCTTATAAGCGGAATATGCATGATCTTCTGAGAGGAACAGGTAGTAAACACTATAAAGCGTAAAAGGGTGATTTCTATGAAGAAAGAAATACAAATTGAGTCCAGAAGAATTGGTCCGGCGTATTCTCCTTTAGTCATTGCTGAAATAGGTATCAACCATGAAGGCAGCCTTGCTATAGCAAAAAAAATGGTTGATGCAGCTTATAAGGCTGGAGCTGAGGTCATAAAGCATCAAACTCATATTATTGAGGATGAAATGAGCAAGGATGCAAAAAAGGTTATACCAGGCAATACAGATGTGTCAATATACGATGTTATGGAAAGATGCGCTTTAAGCGAGGAAGATGAAATTTTGCTTAAGGAGTATATCGAAAGTAAAGGCATGATATTCATAAGCACTCCCTTCTCCAGAGCTGCAGCAGATCGGCTTGAGAGAATGAATGTATCAGCTTATAAGATTGGCTCAGGAGAGTGTAACAACTATCCGTTAGTTGAGCATATTGCCTCGTTTGGAAAGCCAATGATTGTTTCTACAGGAATGAATGATATCGTCAGTGTGTGTAAAACTGTGCAAATTCTTGAAAAATATCAAGTTCAATATGCATTGCTTCACTGTACAAATGTATATCCAACCCCTCCACACTTAATAAGATTAGGTGGAATGCAAGAATTACAAGATGCTTTTCCACATGCGGTTATCGGTCTATCTGATCATACACTGAATAATAATGCTGCTCTAGCAGCGACTGCTCTTGGAGCTTCCATTCTTGAGAGGCATTTCACAGATTCAGTTGAACGACAAGGACCTGATATCGAGGTCTCTATGAGGCCAGACGAACTTAGAGAATTAATTAAAAGTAGTATCGAAATTGCACAAATGCGGGGTGGCAAAAAAGAAGCTGCTCCAGAAGAACAAGTAACAATTGATTTTGCATTTGCAACTGTAGTTACAACTGGGGAAATTTCAAAAGGGGAATTTTTAACAAAAGATAATATCTGGGTTAAGCGTCCGGGTACTGGAGAAATCAGGGCTGAACATTATAATGAATTGGTAGGTAGAAAGGTCAATAAAACTATTCAACGGGACGAGCATTTAAAGTGGGGAGACCTTGTTGATTAGTAGTGATGGTGATTAATATGAAAAAAATAGTTTTTTTGACTGGAACAAGAGCTGACTATGGAAAAATTAAATCATTAATGAAAAAAGTTGAATGTAGTTTAGATTTTGAACTACATATTTTTGTGACAGGCATGCATATGTTTTCGAAATATGGATCTACTTGGAGAGAAATAGAGAAAGATGGTTTTCAAAACATATATAAATATATCAACCAGTATCAGGATTCAAACATGGATACTGCATTGAGTAACACAATACTCGGATTCGGAAATTACGTTAAGGAGCTAAAACCCGATTTAATAGTTGTACATGGTGATCGTTTAGAGTCTTTAGCTGGCGCAATTGTAGGAGCATTCAACAATATAAAAGTTGCCCATATAGAAGGTGGAGAGATATCAGGAACAATTGACGAATCAATTAGACACGCAATAACGAAATTTTCCCACATTCATTTTGTCAGCAATGAAGCCGCTAAAAAGAGAGTTGTACAGATGGGAGAGCAAACTAGAGATATTTTTGTTATTGGTTCACCTGATATCGATATAATGTTATCAAATGAACTTCCTACCTTGGAAATGGTCAAAACAAGATATAAAATTCCATTTAATAGTTACGCTATTTTGATGTATCATCCCGTAACAACAGAGATACAGCACACACACACAAACGCTCAGATTTTAGTAAATTCATTGATAAAGTCAGGATTAAATTATGTGGTTATCTATCCTAATAATGATACAGGTAGTGCAGATATCTTACAAGAGTATGAGCATTTAAAGCATAATTCTCGTATTAGAATATTCCCGTCTATTCGTTTTGAGTATTTCTTAGTTTTGTTAAAAAACAGTAATTTTATAATTGGAAATTCAAGTGCAGGGATTAGAGAAACTGGTGTATATGGAATCCCGGCAATTGATATTGGCAACAGACAAAAGAATCGCTATACCCGAGGTGAATCAAGCAATATTTTTCATGCAGTCGAAAATGAAAAAGATATTTTACTAAAAATTAAGCAGGTATTAAAATTTAAGGGTACTGAATCTAAAACATATGGTAAAGGTGATAGTGATATCAAATTTCTTGAAGTACTTGAACGGAAGGATATATGGAATATGGAAATTCAGAAAAACTTCATTGATGTGAAGAATTAGGTGGGTGTACTTTGTATAAAGGAAAAACTTTTTTAGCTGTTATCCCAGCACGTGGTGGTAGTAAAGGTATTCCAGGTAAGAATATTATTAAGGTTCAAGGAAAACCTCTAATACAATACACAATAGATGCTGCGATGAAATCTAAATATTTAGATTGTATTTTTGTGTCAACTGACGATGAAATAATTGCAGAGGTAGCCCTTAGGGGAGGAGCTGAAGTACCTTTTTTGAGGCCTTCTAATTTGGCTTTAGACGCTTCAAAAACCATAGATGTTCTAGTGCATGTTATAGATGAATTAAAAAAACAGGGAGAGCGTTATGACTTTTTAGTTTTATTACAACCTACTCAACCATTAAGGCAGAGCTTTCATATAGATGAAGCTATAGAACAAATCTGTGATAATGGTTTTAAAGACATTATTGGCGTGTCTAAAGTGCGAGAACATCCGATTTTAATGAGAAATATTGATGGAGAAGGATATTTGGAAAATTTGTTGGACGTAACAAGTACAGTGAGAAGACAAGATTTCCCTGAGGTATTTAAGGTTAATGGTGCTATTTATATTAATAAAATTGATGAATTATTCAATGAGAATTTGAGCCTAAATGATAATAAGATACCTTATATTATGGATAGTAAATATGATTTAGATATAGATACATATAGTGATATAAGGATTTTTGAAGCATTAATATATGAAGATTAAGTAAAGTTTAGATAGAGTAAAATAGTGTGTGTAAATGAATTAATAAAAACGAAGTCTCTTTTCCGTAGGATAGAGTCATTACGATCCAAAATTCATTGCATGCTAGCACATCGGATTTAACTAGCTATGCGAGAATCGCTAAAGCGATGTTTCAAACAAAATAATAGGTGCGCCTTCAATAGGAAAATACTCTATTCACACTTGATTATTAAAAATAACGCTGGGCTATGTAATCAAAAAGGGAGATGAAAATATGATTAATAAGTATGATGAAAATCTAGCATTTGATTATGAAAATGGATTTATTCTCACGTCAGATAATTATAGACTTGGAAATATAATGGCACATTATGAACTATACAAAAAGATTACTGAACTACCTGGAGAAATTATAGAATTGGGAGTATTTAAGGGCAACTCTTTAATCCAATTTGCTACATTTAGAGAATTACTTGAAAATGAGAGGTCAAGAAAGATAATAGGTTTTGATATGTTTGGGAAGTTTCCAAAGGTCTCTACTTTGAAAAGTGATAAAGAATTTATACAAGATTGGAACAATCAATTCGATGGTGAATTTCTTTCGAAAACAGATTTAGAAGATAGCTTAAAACATAAAAATATTAGTAATGTTGAATTGGTAGAAGGAAATATTATGCACACAGTTGATATGTACCTCTCTAAAAATCCGCATATTAAAGTTGCTTTATTACATTTAGACGTTGATGTCTATGAACCTGCACTAAAAGGTCTTAATGCATTGTATGATAAAGTTGTAAAAGGTGGAGTAATCATTTTCGATGATTACGGAACTGTTGAAGGAGAAACAAAAGCAATTGATCTGTTTTTACAAGATAAGGAATACCTTATAAAGAAGTTTAGTTTTTCACACTCGAAGCCATCGTATATTATAAAAAAATAATAATGATATATATTAAAAAGCATGTTTAGTATATTTAATTATATTGGTTTAATCTTATAATTGCTCTAATTTAAAGTGCAGAGACTTGCTGAATTTCAGAATAGCATTTAGGAAACAAAAAGTATGTGAATTTTTAATGGTTTTAATTAAAAAGAATCTAATCTGATGAAATATTCAAATAAATGTAATTAAATATAAAAATATTAAAATCTGATTCGAATTGTTTTCCTTTATAATATAGGACTTAAATGAACGGGAAGAATTTCTATAGGTAGGTGTTAAGGAGTTCGACTGTCATGCGTTGCTTGTAAATGATATTCAAAATTTGAGAAATGAGAGTAGTATAGTGCCATAGACCTTTTTGGTTATTATTTTGAATATTCGGCTGACAAGTGTTTTGCTTAGCTATTAGGAGTAATCGATGCTTTTTTGGGGTCACGTATATTTTAGTATCTCGTAATTTGCATCATAGCTGTCAAATCGCTAGTAATGTTAGAGGAAACAGAGGTTAAAATGAAATAGGGGACGAAACCCATAGTCTAAAGTTTCACTGTTATTATTAAAAGTCATGACTGACTGTTTATTTATAGATAAAACCCTTTGAACCTTAGCTAATAATCATAGAATAATAAAGGCTTCAACTCCTATAGAGGGCTGAAGCCACTTATACAATTATTTACTATTTTATTTGGAAAATGAAGTTATTTAATATCCATTAGCTTGTAAGTTAGTTGAATTAACTTCAATTAAATTTATTACCGCATAGAATAAGCAAAATGATATAACATACTGTCACTTAATTCTACAAGTTGACCATTAGATTGAGCGATGATTGGAATAACATCAAAATAGTGAGTGCTAACTGGTGCACTAAAAGTATAGTTTCCTATTGCGTGACCAATACTCATTGGTATCTTGTAGTTCCCACTTGAGTCGGTAACTCCTTCAGCTGTATATAGCTTATTATTAAGTCTTCCTTTAATAGTAAACTCTATATGTGCATTTGGGAGAACTTTATTATTATTGTCAAAGGCGGTGCCATTAATTGTTATATTGTTTTTAATTCTCCAGGCACGTCCCCACCCGTAATCAACGCGGCCCTCAACACCACCATCTGAATTAATTAGAGTAATAGTGCTTTTCGCAGCTGTTTTTTTACTCTCTTCTAATTTAAGTTCATACTTATTCAAGTCATCAAAAGATTGTATAGAGGAAACTTGCAGATAGTAAATACCAGGTGAGAAAGTAACTTTATAATCTAGATTCTCCTCCACACCACCTAAATAATTTAGGTTTGCATCATAAATATATAATTGATTAGTTGAGGTAGCTTTATTATCTAATCTAGTATTGAGTGTTTTCTCCTCATCTAAAGTCAGTTTAATCCAATCAGTATCAAAGAGATTATCTATTGTACCTGATTGATTAACTGAATTTAAATAACTAGTTGCTAGCAAATTATTATCATCTATTTCATGCTCATCATAGTTCTTGGAATGTTTAACAGTGAAATAGTATGGATTTTCAGTATCAAATCCTTTACTTGAATAAATTGCAAAGAAATAGAGTCCACCTTCACTTATCGTTGCAACTTGCTCATCATAGCCTGATGGGGAATTAGAATAACCTACATCTTCTAATGTCAATGTATTTTCGTTTAATTTAAATAGACCAAGATTATAATCTACATTTGCTGATTGAATTGTTTGTAAGAAAACTGTTAGTTTCCCAGCTGATAAGGATTCAAAAGCATACCACTTAATTTGTTGATCTTCAGTTATATAATCGCTGTAGACACCGTTGATTTCTACAATTACAGGATTATTTTGATTCGTATTCAAAGTGTTCTTGCTACTAAGATTGTTTAAAAGGGGATTAGATGATTTGTTTTTGAAGGTACTTAGTTTTCTCTTATCTAAAAATTTCTTTGGTGTTTCTGTGAGTACTTTTGTTTTATCTCCCTCAAACTTAATTTTACCAGTGGGGGAATTTTCTTTAAATTGCTTGCTTTTTTGTACAGAGCCTTTAATTGAGATATTTCCGTTTGCTTGTTCTGCAAAAGTTACGCTAGGCAATAAAAGGAAAACTAGTACAGAGAGAATTAAAAACTTTTTCATACAATTACCTCCTAATTTTTCAATTCATTATATACATCGACATAAAAATCAAAATATGTAGGTAATTAACCAATGGATATGCAATTAATTTAATTAATTATTAGATTTTAATTGAACTCTCCTATTGATTACTATCAAACCTGAATAACTAAAGAAAAGAACACCATTTCTGACACGACGAAAACGTGCAAACTAACGATTAGTAAAAGGAAGCTGTCTTCATGAAGCAGGTTAACATACAAAAGCGTGATCTAATTTTACTGTCTTTAGATGTATCTACTTTAAACATACTCCGCGAATGTCTATAGTTATTCTGAGATGACAGTATGGATAGATACTAGAAGAATAGCTAAGGTGTTTCATATATAAGAATTTATTAGTCACAAAATTTTCACCTATCTCCGCTGTACCAAACCTGTATAATAGAACCAACAGAAGCTACATACTTGGAGGATGAGGAAATGTCGTTGTATCAATTACTCGTTCTGATCCATGTAACCTCAGCAATTGTGGGGCTTGGGCCGGGGTTCATTATGACGTATATTATTACGAAAACAGATAACATTGAAGAACTACGCCATGGCTACAAGTTACGTACAAGGTTGCATGTAATTGTTATGACTGGCGGCATTTTACTACTTGTAACTGGACTTACTATGGGTGCGTTGAATCCGTATCTGTTCTCAGCGACTTGGTATGTGTTGAGTTTGATACTCTACATGATTGCGCTCGCATTTGGTCCGTTTTTACTTGCGCCATTGACCCGTCAAATTCGACCAATGATTGCAGCACATAAGGGAACGGGTATTCCAGAAGGTTACAATCCACTCGCAAAAAAGCTATATCTTTATGAAAACATTATCAATGGGATTTTTATTATAATTATTGCGTTAATGATTTTGAAACCAGGGATACACTAGAGAGGAATAGAACATTGAGTGGACCTGCTAGGGCGGGTCTTTTTTGTCGTCTGCTGAGGAATTGAATAGGTTCAGAAGCAGTATATTAAGAAAACATAATCGAATTAAATTTGGGTAGGGAACTTTGAACAATGGCGAGCTGACATATTTTAAAGAGGTGACAAATCATTTACTACATTAGCGACAATCCATCTATTTTTAAAAACATCATATTCATGATATTCTAGCATCAAAACAATCAAAAGAAGGAATATCTATGAAAAAGAAAAAGATTCACAAAACGAACGCAATGCGTATCTTAGATCAGGCAGGGTTTCCCTATGAAATCCACGAGTATCCTTGGAAGGAGGGGGACTCCGATACAGAAAACGCTGCTGAAAAGATGGGTCTTCCAGTATTCAAAACACTCGTCGCTGTTGGTGACAAAACTGGTGTAATCGTCGCCTGTCTTCCATCTAAAGATGAAGTCGACTTAAAGGCGCTCGCTAGGGCAAGCAACAATAAAAAAGTGGAAATGCTTGCGATGAAGGATTTGGAGAAGACAACGGGCTATATCCGTGGTGGTTGTTCGCCAGTTGGCATGATCAAGCATTTCCCTGTATTCATTGCTGAACAGGCTGAGGATCTCGACACAATGGTTGTCTCAGCAGGCAAGCGTGGAATGCAGATGGAGCTGAAGCCAGGAGATTTGCAGGCAGCTACGGATGCAAATTTTGCGGACTTTACAGCAAAACATTAGCTAAGTCGTAAGCAAAGCTATCTAAGAGTATTATTGCGTATTAAACGATTTAACAAAAAAGCTGGGCACATCTTCTATGCAAAGAAGACGTGCTCAGCTTTTCTATTCTTGTTCCTCTTTTTCTATTTCTTCGACCAAAATAGTTTGACCATTTTCCTGCTTAATCTTACGCTCTTTCATTAGCTTACCAAGTGCTCGCTTGAAAGCAGCTTTACTAATATGAAAAGTGGCACGGATTTCTTCTGGCTCGCTTTTATCCGTGAATGGCATTGTGCCGCCTAGTGCGTCAATATGCTCCAAAATCTGATCTGCATCTTCACCCATGCTCTCTTGCTTGAGCGGGCGTAGGGAGACGTTCAACGTACCATCTTCATGGATGTCGATGACGCGGCCTTCGACATGCTGCCCAAGGCGGGGTTCGACTTTACGCTCATCACGATGAATGAATGCGCGATATTTCTCATCTGTAATAATTGCCGTACCTTCTCTATCTGTCCGGTATACTTGTCCACTCACTGTTTTCCCGTATATTTCGTCAGTAGCGGAAGCACGCACATCGTCAATGTCTTGCTCTGTTGCTGGAACAGCGAGAAGACGGTTTTTACGATCCTTCGTAAGCTTTACATATAGCTTATCACCAGTATTTGGCCAAGCACTTTCGAATAAAGGCATTTCATCTGAAGAGCAAAGGATTTCTGTTGTTGTTCCGATATCAACGAATGCGCCAAGTCCTTTGATGATGCCGGCAACATCTGCCCAGCCGAATGTATCAATTGTCGCATTAGGAAGCTTGGCCGATGCACATAGCTTGCCTGCCTTGTCAGGATAAATAAACACATCAACTTGTTCGCCAATTTCAAGCTCATTCAATGTTTCTTCACGGTCAATATGTACACGGCCGCCGGCATGCTCAAGTGTATAGCCAGTGGCTGTTGTGCCACCGACCTTCATATTCTGTATCGTTCCAATAATCGATTCCATCTATATAACCTTCTTTCCATAATGCGTTCTTTTTATGTAAGTTTACCCGAATTCGGTCTACACATGCAAAGAAGCTCTTTGCCTAAATGTTCGGCAAAAAGCTTCTCTGCTTTAATTCCATTTTAACACAGCGATTCATTTATCATGCAAAAGAAAAACGGTGATTTGTCAAATCGTTCATCCAAATAGTGACTTGCTCAGATGTCATAGGTTTACCATAGAAATAGCCCTGCATGACATCACAGCCAAGTTCAGTAAGAATATCGATTGGTTCCTGATGTTCAACACCTTCAGCAACAATAGCGAGATTAAGACTTTTTGCCATACTAATGATGCCTTTGACAATCGCATGTTTATTCGGTGTTTTTAAGTCATTTGTAAATAGACGGTCAAGTTTGAGACAGTCGAGCGGGATCTGATCAAGTACGGCGATTGATGAGTAGCCTGTACCAAAGTCATCCAGAGAGACACGCACGCCGAGGGTACGTATTGCTTCCAGCTGTTTTGTTATGTCTTCCATATTGCGCATGACCATTGATTCAGTGATTTCCACTTCAAGTAAATGTGGTGGCAGGCCGCTCCGATCCAACGCATCCTTCACCCAGTCGAATAGCTGTCCAGTTTGAAAAACGCGTATTGATAAATTAACAGCTATGGTTTGCGTCCAGCCAGTATCATGCCAAAAGCGTCCTTGTCTGCATGCTTCGTCAATAACCCACTTTGTAATGGGCATTATTAATCCGGTTTGTTCAGCTATTGGAATGAATTCTACTGGTGAAATTAAACCTTTTTCAGGATGATGCCAGCGCAGCAATGATTCAAAACCACTCAGCTGATTCTTTACAACGTCCCATTGCGGTTGATACATAATGAATAGCTGATCTTCTGCAAGTGCAGAGTGCAGATCGTGCTCTAAAGCAAGCAGTCTCTTTTTGCGCAGGCCGAGTTCTTCACTATATGTGACAAAAGTGTTATTACCATTCAACTTAGCTTCGTACATTGCTGTTTCTGCTTCACGAAGTAAGTTGGAATGTTCCTTTTCACTAATTTTCCCAATACTAATTCCAATGCTACCAGTTATATATAATTCGTTGGAGGCGATATAAAAAGGCTTTTCTATTGTGGCTAAAACCTGTTTGGCAATATCCTCTGCTTTCTCTGCATTGCATGGAGCTACGACAAGCAGAAATTCATCTCCGCCAATGCGAAAAATTTCACATGTGCTGTTTCTATAAGCGAGGAGTCTTCTTCCAGCATGTTCAATCAATTTATCACCTGTAGCATGATTCAATGTGTCATTGATCGTCTTGAACTGGTCAAGATCGAGGAATATCAAGCCAGTACCAATTTCACCAGAATGTAATGCAAAATAGCGATTCATATCGTTACGGTTTGGCAGACCGCTGATAGTATCAGCAAAAGCAAGCTTCTCTAGTACATGACGCTCGAAGTACATTGCACCCCAAGATGTGAGCAGTAAAATAACTACAATCGCTGTGACCCCATAAAGTAAAATAGGATCAATTTCAGTCTGATTTATAGCATGCTTATCCATATGTCCATGCGTCATTGTAAAAATGGCCGCTTTCATTCCTGTATAATGCATCCCGCATATTGCGGCGCCCATAGCGACTGCAGCAAACCATTTGATTGAGCTATGACTTGAACGATTACGGAAACGAAGGAACAGATACAGTGCAGCGTAGGAAGCAAATAATGCAATGATCAACGATGCAGTTACCCATAGAAAATCGTAATGAACTTCAGCATCCATGACCATAGCACTCATACCGATATAATGCATGGCTGCAATGCCGCTCCCCATGACAAATCCGCCGATAGCAATTTTATATGGTTTTACTTGCTTTGGAGCAGTAATCCAAAATGCGATAAAGGCGGAAAGAATACTGGCACCTAAAGAAATCAAAGTTGGTTCCAGTTGATATTGCATATACATTTTATAAGCAATCATCCCAACAAAATGCATGGACCAAACCCCACTACCCATGACTATAGAACCAGCAACGAGCCAAAAGATTCGTGTTCTTCCAATTGATTGGGAGATTTTACTTGCTATAGTAAGAGCCGAATAAGATGCCAATATTGCGATTATAACCGATAGGGAAACGATGTACATATTATAGCTGCTTTCCATAACCATATCTCAAATCTCCTATCCATTGCCGTTTTTAGATATACATCTTTTAAAAAACAGAACTGATTATGAAAGTATAAATAGGTTGAACTGCATAATACGACAAAATAAGATTGTTCGACTAATGAAAATTATAGCAGATAATAACAATAAGTATATGACTTTATGCCCTGTTTCACATACATTTTCACATCTTTGGATTATTGTCATAGATTGGTGTGATAGCAATTATGGAAAGGAGAATCATATTGAGTGAATTTTTGTATGGACAGCAGAGTAACTTTGAGGAAAATGAGAATATCGATGAAAGAGATATACATCAAGGATGTATCTATCCACATGGATGTGATACCGAGCGGCCATATAATAATGAATTGAACTCAGAGTGGGATCAGGCACAAATACATCAGTTAGAACAAGATCGAAATTATCAGGATTGGGACGACAATAATTATGGGGAACAATATAAACATGGGGGTTATCCATCCGGCCCGAATCATCACGGTCATGGTAACTATTATCCACATGGTCCGGATAATTATCATGGGCACAATCCCAATCCTGGTTACCCGCAAGGCCCTGGGAATGGTGGTCCCAATATACCGCAAATTGGGCCGCCTCCAGGTTATACACCACAAATGCCAGCTTGGCAAAATGGCCCAAGTGGTATAGGTAACTGCTTAAAGCGTTATACGTATATATGGCAGCGTAATGGTATGTCTTACTGGTTCTTCCCAACCCAAATTGAGGGAGGTCTTGTGATTGGATTCATCTGGTCTAGAAGACGTTGGACTTATCATGCGGTCAACCGAGATGCGATTCGTTCCTATCAGTGCTTTGCCCGCTAAACTTACTTCTAGAGTAGTTTTTACCAAATTAGAATAACGGTTATAAATCATTTCATCCGAGCCATACTATATTTGAATCACCGACTATTAAAGGGAGGCTGATTTCAAATGGGCAGAGATGAGCATACAACAAAGCGTGGCAGCAGACATTTGGCACAAACGCCAAAAAATCAGATCAAAGAATCGGATGGTATGGACATTGAATTTTCCGAGGAATTGGCTGACGCAGCGGATATAAAAGCAAAAGAAAGAAGCATGGCTGCAGAAGCGCGTAAGAAATTCAAAGATAAGTAAAAGGTAATTAAATGATTGACGATCCCGAAGTGTCTTCAAAAACGCTTCGGGATCGTCTTTTTTTATTGTAAATTAATGAAATGAAAATTGTTCATGTTATAAAGCAATTTCATCCTATGCGATCTGTTTCCGATCATTAGGCAAGAAGAAGGCAATTCCTGCTGCGACAAGTGGTAACAGAGATAGAATTGTGAATACAGTCGCAACACCAAAGGCATCGGCGATTGATCCCATAAAGACTGATCCGATTCCACCTGCTCCAACACCTGCTCCGATAGATAATCCCGATGCAAGCGCAATATTTTGTGGCAAAAGTCGTTGCATATAAACAACACTTACAGAAAAAGATGCTAGAACGGAAAATCCAAAAATGAGCAAAATAAATATTGTCCATATACCATGCAGATGAGGGAGAAGCAAAGCAAAAGGCGTTGCAACCAACATAGAACCGACCATCAGTCTTTTCAATCCAATGCGATCTGAGAAGACACCGCCGATAAATGTACCGAGTGCTCCAGCTCCGACAAAAACAAAGTTGAGAGTTTCTGATGCTGCGAGCGATAAGTGTGTCATATAAAAGGGCAAGAAAACGACGACGCCAAGCTGGCACCAAGAGCGTAACACAATGACGCTAATGAGAAGGATCGCTCCTTTTACATTATTGCGTCCAAGAATTTCTTTTTTCTTTAGTGCTGCTTCAGCAACTTTTACTTTCATCCAGCCGAGCATTTGTGTCGTGAGCGGGATGGAAATTAGTGCAATAGGCAAAAGCCAGATAAGTCCATTAATACCTGTATGTATGAGCAGGAGCGGAATCATTAGCGGACCGAAAGCTTGTCCGGCATTACCGCCTACTTGAAATATAGCTTGAGCGAGACCTTTATGTGTTCCAGAGGCTAGATGTGTACCACGCGATGCTTCCGGATGAAATGCCCCTGAACCGAGTCCTGAGATTGCGATAAATGCGAGTAACCAGCCGAATGAGTGGGCGACCCCTGTTAATGCAAGTCCAGCAATTGAACAGAATACGCCTGCTGAAAATAGCCATACCCGTGGCTTACGATCTGTTAGCATGCCGAAAAAAGGCTGAGAAATTGAAGATGTCAGATAGGAAATGAGGACAATTAAAGAAGCTTGCGTAAAGCTAAGCTGAAGTGCTTCTTTATACAGGACGATTAGGGCTGGTACCATGCCTGTTGTGACGAGATCGTTCAGGAAATGAGCTGAACTGAATGTGTAGACAGCCCGCCTATAAAGCGGTTCATTCGGTGTTGGTGCAGTAGTTGATTGTGTCATAAGATTTTCCTCCCGTAGCAGTTTACATCATCCATTGTAGCAGGAGAATAGTTACAAGGCGAGAACACAAGCATATCAATGAAACTGCATTTTGATACGATGGCTTATGAAATGTTGAGAAAACAAATATTTTAAGGTGTTTTCATTACAAAATTCAACAAATAGAGCTATTACAAATCAGGGAATTAATTTTAAATTTTCCTTTTTCTGAATAATTATCTTTCTTTTTCAGACAACCTATACTATAATGAAAGCAATTGCATAACACGTTTCCACAAGGGGAGCCATTGGCTGAGAGTGAACATATTTGTTCAGACCCTTCGAACCTGTTAGTTAGGACTAGCGCAGGGATGTGGTGAACCGAGAAATCAAATATGTTTAACTTTGTTTGTTTCTGTCTGGTTCCAATCGACATATCCCTCCATTGTGCGCTACACATTTTGCACAGGAGGTTTTTTTAATGAGAAAAATGCCGCTTCATGCGATGATCGAGGTCGCAATTTTGGCAAGTCTTGCCCTAGTAATTGATATTTTTATTCCATCACTGAAATTCGGTCCATCGATTTCAATTTCGTTCGCGATGGTCCCAATTTTCATTGTAGCTTTTCGGTGGGGTGTATTGGCTGGCGTAGTGTCAGGCTTCCTCTGGGAGATGATGCAGATCATGTTCGGAGATGCTTATATTTTAACACCCGCTCAGGCTTTCGTTGAATATGGCCTTGCATTCGCATCGATTGGACTTGCTGGGTTATTCAGCGGATTGATTAAACGTAATGCGAAGCAGGGACGCAAGCGGACGGCACTGGCTTATGTACTTGCTGGTTGTTTAATTGGTGGAGCAGCTCGCTATTTCTGGCATTTTGTTGCAGGAGTTATTTTCTTCAAAAAATATGCGATTGAAGCTGGAAAATCGCCGATTATCTTCTCGCTGACAGCGAATGGTATCACTTTCATCTTCTCAACACTTGCATGTGCAATCGTGCTCATCCTGTTGCTTTCACCAGGTATGCACTTGATTACATCAGCTAAGAAAAAAGAAACACAGTATCCCGTGAAACAGGCATCATAATAGAAAAAGGACTTGCGTCAGATAAGCGCAAGTCCTTTTTTGTATTAAACGAGTATGACCCAAAGCAACATTGTGAAGAGAATTGTAACAATTCCTTGTAGCAAAGTTGCCATAGTCTGAGCTTTGTAAGCATCTTTTACTTTCATTCCGCTGAATTCAGTAACGACCCAGAAGAAGCTGTCATTCACATGACTCACTGTCATAGAACCGGCACCAATTGCCATAACGACAAGTGCGAGTGGTACTGCACCTTCAATACCCATTTGTGGCAAGAGTGGTGCAACTAGTGATGATGTGATAACAAGTGCTGCTGTAGATGAGCCTTGTGCTGACTTAAGTGCAGCGGCAATGATAAACGGTATGAGTAAGAACAATGCGCCGGATAGAGAACCTGCTAGATCCCATGTCTGAATAACGTCAGCGACACCTGTTTCTTTAATAATAGTACCGAATGCTCCACCTGCACCAGTGATAAGTAGAATCGGTGCTGCATCAAGCAACGCTTGACCAACCCATTTCGTAAGTGTTTCTTCACTGAGCTTAGGCAATAGGAACATTGCAGCAATGAGACCGGCAATCAAGGCAATAACGGGCTGGCCAAGGAAACCGAAGAATGTAGCAGCAGGACCAGTTACTTTAAAGAAGCTAAGAATTGAACCAACGCCGATTAAAATAATTGGCAAGATAATTGGTAAGAATGATGCAAAGGCAGATGGCATTTTGCCAAATGATTTAATGATTTCATCGTAATCAATAATTTCTTCAGCATCTTCAATAACAATTTTACTTGCAACACGTGTTGCCCACAAATAGCCAACAATAGTTGCGGGAATTGCTGTAATTAGACCAATTAGAATAATTGTGCCAAGGTAATTCTCAGCGCCGATGTTACCAGCCGCTGCGATTGGGCCTGGTGTTGGTGGAACAAGATTATGCGTTGCGAATAATCCTGTAGCGAGTGCAACGGACATAGAAGCGAGTGCTACGTTTGCGCGTTTAGCAAGTGCTTTACGCAAGCTGTTTAAGATTACAAATCCTGAATCACAGAATACTGGAATCGATACGATATAGCCAATCAAGCTCATCGCCAACTGTGGGCGTTTTGGTCCAACGACGCGGAGGACAACTTCTGCCATTCGAAGGGCAGCTCCAGTCTTTTCTAGAATTGTTCCAATAATTGTACCGAATACGATAACGAGGCCGATTCCGCCCATAATACTGCCGAATCCTGAATTCATGTTCTCAACAACTTTATTAAGTGGCATTCCGGATGCAATACCGACGAAGAGTGTACCGAGAATGAGCGATAAGAACGGGTGAAGCTTGAATTTCGCTGTAGCGACAATAATTAAAATAACGCCAATAGCTAGTATTGCAAATAACATAATTCGTTCCTCCAAGTTAAGGGCCTATGATTAGACTCTTTTATTTTTGATAAGCAAGCCAAGTACGCACGATTTGTTCAGCTGAATGCTCAACAAGTTCCGCCGCACGTGCAATTGCTTGTTGTAGCGGGATCGGCCCATTGGCAATACTGTGCACGCTTGTAATACCATGTTTATATAAAACTTCAATGCCTTCTCCGATTGATCCTGCCATTGCAAATACCGGAATATCATAGGCTTTCGCTGCTTCTGCTGCTCCCATTGGTGTCTTGCCGGATGCTGTTTGGAAATCAATCTGGCCTTCTCCTGTAAAGAGGCAGTCTGCATCATGTAAATGATCTTTAAGCCCAGCATATTCAATTACGAGGTCAATGCCGCGACGCGTACTAGACGGAAAGAATGCTTGAAAGGCTCCACCTATACCACCAGCGGCTCCAGCACCTGGCAAATTATGCAGCCGAATGCCGGTATGCTTTTCTACAAGATTTCCCCAATGTGTCAGATGCGTATCAAGCAGTTCTGCGATTTCTAATGTAGCACCTTTTTGCGGACCGAATACATGGGATGCGCCGTCTGCTCCAACGAGTGGATTTTGTACGTCTGTCGCAATCAAAAATTCGGAGTCTGCAATTCTTGAATCAAAATCTCTATCATCAATTCGTTCAATGCGGACAAGTTCCTCTCCTCCGAAACGAACTTGTTTATCTTTTGCATCAAGCAACTTCATGCCCAGTGCTTGCAACATACCTATGCCGCCATCATTTGTTGCACTGCCGCCGACTGCAAGAATAAACTTGCGTAAGCCTTTGTCGAGTGCACTTTTGATTAGCTCGCCGGTTCCATATGTTGTTGCTTTCAGCGGATCACGTTCATTATGTTGAATAAGACAGATTCCAGATGCTTGTGCCATTTCAATTACACAGGTTTTACCGTCACCAAGAATACCGTAAGCTGCTTCAACAGGTTTGCCTAATGGTCCTGTTACAATCACCTTAATCATCGATCCATTGGTTGCAGCAACGAGACTCTCTGCTGTGCCTTCACCGCCATCTGCGAGAGGGACTACAATGGCTTCTGCCTCAGGTAATGCATTATGTACACCTTTGGCCATGGCTTCCGCTGCTTCAGGAGCTGTAAGGCTACCCTTGAATGAATCCGGTGCGAGTATGATTTTCATAAATACATGCTCCTTCAGTTATTGTTAATTTCAATTATAATAAAAGCAGGCATTCATTTCATTGTGTATCCTAAATGAAAAATAAGTATGGCACATTTGATTTTTTGTATATACTAGACAAAACAGGAATTCGAGGATGAATGGTAATGCTCACAGAAGAAATAGCTAGGGAAATTGTTAAAGAAACGATGACGCGGCTGAATCGAAATATTAATATTATGGATGAAAAAGGCATCATTATAGCCTCAGGAGATTCGAAAAGAATTTATCAAACACATTCAGCAGCTAAAGAGGTTATCAAAACAGGTGAAGCTGTCATAGTTCAAGCGGCAGATGTAGACCGTTTTCAGGGAGCTCTGCCGGGAGTGAATTTGCCAATTATGTTTGATGGTAAGATTGTCGGTGTGCTTGGTATAACCGGAAACCTGGAGGATATACGTGAATTCGCTGAACTCGTTAAGATGAGTACTGAAATGATGCTGCGCCAGGCGATTATGCAAGAACGGACAGAATGGAAACAGCATATGCGTGAGGTTGCTTTCAATGAGCTTGTTACAGGAGAATTCGAACAAGAATCGCTTGCCAGGAGACTTCGTTTGCTTGGAATAGAACTTAGCGGTCCTTTTCAAGTTGCGGTTGCAGAAGTAAACCTTGAGAAGATAGGAAGAAGCGAATTGCTTCAGCATGTAGGAATTCATTTCGGTAAAAGCTGGGTGATGTCTGGATACTTGAATGTTCATCGAATCTTTATCTTAGGGTTTCATATAAAAGAAGATCGTTTTAAGGAAAAGTTGCAAGGCATGCTGCGTGATGAGAAATTCGAAGGTTCTATAAGTAAGGTCGGGCTCGGCTCCATTGCGGCAGAAGAAAATCAAGTCCGCTATGCATATGAAGAAGCTTTATGTGCACTCAAGCTCGGTTTTGAGAATACGCTCGTTTCTTATGCGGAGATTGAGGTGAAGGCACTGCTGAATAGGCTGAACGAGCGTGCGCGCAAACAATTTGCAGATCGAGTACTTGGAGTGCTTACGCCAAAGCTGATCGAGACGATTGAGACATTTGCGAGCCATGATTTGAATATTGGGAAATGTGCAGATGCGATGTTCGTACATCGCAATTCACTGAATTACCGATTGAAAAAAATTCAAGAACTAACTGGTTATGACCCGCGCATTTTTCATGATGCAATGACGCTGCAACTGGCCATCTGGACATCGCGTATGGGAGATAACGATTTCTAGATGGCAAGTTATAATGCTGTAACTTGCCATCTAGTACGCTTAGAAGCTAAATAATGAAGCAACTTTGAATAGGGTACCGCCAAGTTGTGATGAGTAAAGAGATGAATTGGCGTGATAGATGTTTGGCTCATTATAGACAGTACATGCTGGAGTCAGTAAATAATGCATAATTTGCTGCTTTTCAAGGTCGACAATCCAATATTCTGGAATGCCAAATGCAGCATATTGGCGGAGTTTTACATTGCAATCAAGAGCTTTACTCGTTGGTGATAAAACTTCAATAATAATATCTGGGGGAGCGGTGACAGCGTGCGACTGAATGATATCGACACGACTCCGTTTGATCAGCATAAGATCTGGTTGTCTAAAGTTCAATTCAGACAATTGCAAGTCGCATGGTGCTTGTAAAACAAAATAACGTTCATTAACAAGTCCATGAAGTTGCAATAATAAATTTTGAACAATTAGCTGATGAGCAGGTGGCGGAGCGGGTGCGCGCATCATTTCTCCAATAAAAGCATCTTTATTTTCAAGGCCTTTATCGAAGTTCTTCATTGGCAGAATATAGCGGTTAGATAATTGTCTGCTTGTCACTGGTGTATCCCTCTTTTCTCATATGGGATTCTTAATAACGTCATTATCGCATGTTTCAGAATTGTTTTCCATCATGCTTTTTTCATAAAACATATATAATTTTCATTCCAGTATGATTAAAAGGCTGGATATGTTATTTTGGTTATACTATATAAATAAGAAGAAGGTAATTTATGATGCGTAATATAATTCGGTTTGTAATAGCAATTCTCGCAATTGTCGCTGCAGGCTTATTCATTTATTTCAATAATTCTACATCAACGGAAGAAACTAAATCAGATCATAAAACGGATAAGGCAGAAAAGCAGCGACCTAATGAATTCAAAGTAAATCTGCCTACTGTCGATCTTGATTCAAGTGACCCGGACAAGGCACCACAATTGGATAAAATGAAGCAGCAGGCTAGTAGCATGCACGCAACAATTAATCATATCGCTACTGAGGGTGCCTTTGATGGTGAAGCGCTTAATACAGGGAAAATTAAAAGTGACATACAAAAAGTTAATATGCAGCTTGAAGAGACGAAGTCCGGTTGTTCTTCATGTAAAGAGGACATCATTCAATATATGACAGATTTGCAAGGTTTGTCTCAGCAAGCACTCACAAATGACACTCAAGCACTCGGCAAACTTTATACGAATTTAAGCGAATTTGATAAGCAATTAAACGGTCTAGAAGCGTTATCTGATGCGCGTGATTTGAGTGATTTATTTAATAAGGATAAAGCAGAAGAGCGTTTTACAGCAATCGATGATTGGGTAAAAGAGGCCAAGGCTAGACTCGATTTGGATTCGGGTGATTTACAAATGTTAGATCCTGAACAATTAAAACAAAAAGCAGCAGAAGCTGAACAAAAAATGAAAGCTGCTGCGAAGGCGTCTGACAAGGCTACGAAACTAATGAATCAGGCAAAGCAACAAGGCTTGAATGAAGCGTATCGCAAGGAACTTCAGAAAAAGGCTACGAAAGCCAAGGCTGATGCAGAGGCTCTACGTAAAGAGGCTGAAACTGCTCAAGCAGATTGGAAACAAATGCAAAACGATGCAGCTAACACGGAAAATGCGAGAAAAAGCTTTGCCGAGCAAGCGAAAGCTCAGGCTGAGGAGCAATTGAAAAAGACAAAAGATCCAGATACAAAGAAGAAGCTTGATCAAATTTCTAAACTATCAGATGACTATTTGGCAAGCAAGCAGGCACAGCAACAGAAACTAGATGCATTGCAAAAGGCTTTTGAAGATATTCATCAAACAATTGAATCGAGTAAGTGAAATTTGAGCGTGGGATTTAATCCTGCGCTCTTTTCTTTTGAAGACTTGCAGAAAAATGCGGAATTAATAGATAATGAGGGAAGTATATTCAATGAAGTTTTAATTTTCGGATAAGGGGTGGATATGATGGAACCGATTATAAAATTGAAAGATGTTTCTTGGAAGAGAGAGGGCAAACCTATTCTTGAACATGTGAATTGGCAAGTAAATCGTAAAGAACATTGGGCGATTCTTGGGCTAAATGGATCAGGCAAAACGACTTTGCTTAACATGATTAACGGGTATATTTGGCCTTCAGAAGGAAAAATGGAAGTTCTCGGCTGTACATTCGGCAAGACAGATATCCGTGAATTGCGAAAGCGTATTGGCTGGGTCAGTTCTTCGCTTATGACTCGAATTCAGGGTACGGAAGATACTCAAAACGTTGTCGTCAGTGGAAAGTTTGCTTCAATTGGGCTTTATGATATGCCAACAGAGCGCGACTTTGAAAAAGCTTTCAGTTTAATGGAACTCGTTGGTGTGAAGCATTTGATTGGCAGAACGTATGAAACATGCTCTCAAGGTGAACAGCAGAAATTGCTTATTGCTCGGGGATTGATGGCAGATCCAGAGCTTCTCATTTTGGATGAGCCAACAAATGGGCTTGATTTTATCTCACGTGAAGGATTAATGCAGACCATAGATGAACTCGCTCAATCAAAAAAGGCCCCAACAATCATTCTTGTAACGCATCATGCAGAGGAGATTTTGCCAATGTTCTCGCATACATTGCTGTTGCGTGAAGGAAAGGCATTCGCATCAGGCATAAATAAAGAGATACTACATGAAGATCTGCTATCTGACTTCTTCCAGCGGCCTGTTTCAGTTGAGTGGAAGGACGAACGAGCTTGGCTTAGAGTGAAATAATATGAATTGGAGGCCTGTTACATTATGTGCAGGCCTTTTTCATAGTCTATTAGTTGATAAAAAAGACCGTAATGAGACTTGCAAACTCATTAAAAATTTTGAGAATTCTGTTGACAAAGTTGCTTAAATAAGTGATTATTAATTAACGTAATTAATCCCATTAATTTTATAGGTTTTACATAATAAGCGAATGTGTTTCTAGACACATGGCATATAAAAGAGGTGTGATCTCAACATGTATTTGCAAATTGACGGAATCGAGAAAAGCTTTAAAAATGAAGAACGCGGCTCTTTCAAAGTGCTTGATAACATCAGTCTTGAGGTCGAAAAAGGACAATTTCTATCTATTGTCGGCCCATCTGGATGTGGCAAATCGACCTTGCTATATTTAATTGCAGGGCTCGACAAGGCAGATAGCGGAGAAATCCGTGTAGAAGGCAAGCCTGTTAAAGGTCCTGGGCCTGAACGGGTTGTCGTTTTTCAGGAAGCGGGACTTTTTCCGTGGCTCACAGTAATTGAGAATGTTACATATGGATTGAAATTAAAAGGTATGAGCAAGGCAGATGCAGAAAAGAAAGCAATGGAAACGCTCAAGTTGGTTCATTTGAGCAAATACGTGAATTCATATCCGCATCAGCTTTCAGGTGGGATGAAGCAACGTGTTTCTATTGCACGTGCACTCGTTATGGAGCCTGATATTTTGCTAATGGATGAACCATTTGCAGCGCTTGATGAACAAACGCGAATGGTACTGCATAAAGAGTTGCTTGAGATTTGGCGCAAACTTAAAATTACAATTATTTTTATTACCCACAATATTAGGGAAGCAGTATTGCTTTCAGAAAATATTGTTGTCTTGGCCACAAGACCTGGAAAAATTAAAGCGACATTTACAGCAAAATCAACGAAAGACGGGATTACACCCGATGACATCACACTTCACCTGGAACAGCAGATTCTAGCATGCTTACAGGATGAAATTCAG
>Ga0153999_1000161_pt1 | contig 33399 bp, 37 predicted proteins | sample TSNC083MetaG_FD_104675 | JGI IMG/M metagenome (GOLD analysis project Ga0153999, IMG submission 104675) | Attine ant fungus gardens microbial communities from North Carolina, USA - TSNC083 MetaG | ecosystem: Host-associated > Fungi > Mycelium > Unclassified | place: USA: North Carolina, Lumber... | reverse complement strand
AGGGCGTCATATATTTTCGGGAGCGTACCTTCGTCAAATTTGACATCAACGACAGGCCCCATTACTTGTGTCACATGTCCTGTGCTCATCGGCTTACCTCCTCCAAATCCTTTCCTGTCCCACACGAGGGACTATTCCAGTGCTGCCGCTCCACCAATAATCTCAGTAATTTCCTGAGTAATCTCAGCTTGGCGCGCTCTGTTGTAGGATAGGGTCAAATCATCTATAATTTCGTTTGCATTATCTGTTGCGCTCTGCATCGCAGTCATACGTGCAGCATGTTCGCTGGCCTTGCCATCAAGAAGTGCCCCGTAGATTAAACTCTCAGCATATTGCGGGAGCAAGGTTCTAAGAATTTCTTTTTCACCAGGCTCAAATTCATAAGAGCTTTTTACACCTGCTAAGTTCTCGAAATCATTTTCGATTGGCAGCAATGTCTTCTTTGTGACTTCTTGGGCAATGGCACTTACATAGTGATTATAAATAATAACAAGCTTATCTATTTCTTCATCCGCATACATCTGGACCGTTTCTGCAGCGAGTGCATTCGTATCATTGTAATTCGGATGATCCGAAAGGCCTATCATACTTTTAATCACAGGCATATTGCGTTTGCGACAATACTCATAGCCAAGGCGTCCAATAGCAATAATCGTGTACTCATCTGTACTCGAATGCTCCTCACGAATCGTCTGCTGTAATTTGCGCAAGACATTTGCATTGTAACCGCCAGCAAGACCTCTATCAGAAGTGATGATCAAGTATCCAGTCTTCTTCACATCTCGTTGCGTTAGCATCGGATGAGGAGTGCTTGTATTCGCTGCAATATGGGCGACAACCTGCTGAATCTTCTCACTGTATGGAATGAATTTCTTCGCATTTTGCTCTGCTTTGTTTCGTTTCGATGCTGAAACCATCTGCATGGCCTTTGTAATCTGCTTTGTTTTCTTTGTAGATTCAATTCGATTTTTGATATCGCGCAACGATGCCATGGGCTGTTCCCCCTTTCAGTCGAGGTTTTGCCGTTTTACTGTGCAGACTCCTTAGGCAGGAAGACGCGCTTGAACCCTTCAATTGCTTCGTTAAGATCTTTTTCTTCTGGGAGATTGCCAGTTTTATTGATTGTATCAAGTAAGTCCTTATGATGTTCATCAAGATAATCAAACATTTCTGCTTCAAAACGTTCTACATCATGAACAGGAACATCATCAATATAACCATGCGTAAGTGCATAAATAATGCACACCTGCTTCTCAACAGATAGTGGCTTATGAAGACCCTGTTTCAAGATTTCTACTGTGCGTTCACCACGATCAAGCTTCGCTTTAGTTGCTTTATCCAAGTCTGAACCGAACTGAGCAAATGCTTCCAATTCTCTATAAGACGCAAGGTCCAAACGTAACGTTCCCGCTACTTTTTTCATCGCCTTAATCTGTGCCGAACCACCAACACGTGATACGGATAAACCAGCATTGATTGCTGGTCTCACACCTGCAAAGAATAGATCTGACTGTAAGAAGATTTGACCATCTGTTATCGAAATAACGTTTGTTGGGATATAAGCAGAAATATCGCCTGCTTGTGTTTCAACGAAAGGAAGGGCTGTAAGAGAGCCGCCGCCTCGTTCATCACTTAGTTTAGCCGCACGCTCAAGTAAACGTGAGTGAAGATAGAATACATCACCTGGGAAAGCTTCACGGCCTGGCGGTCTGCGCAATAGTAATGAAAGTTCACGGTAAGCTACAGCCTGTTTGGAAAGATCATCATAGACAACAAGTACATGCTTACCGTTGTACATAAATTCTTCACCAATGGCTACACCTGAGTAAGGTGCTAAATATAGCAATGGTGCTGGATCTGATGCCCCAGCTGATACGACAATTGTATAATCAAGTGCACCGTAGCGACGGAATGTTTCCACTGTGCTTCTTACTGTTGAATCCTTTTGCCCAATTGCTACATAGATGCAGACCATGTCTTTATCTTTCTGATTCAGAATTGTATCGACAGCAAGTGATGTTTTACCAGTTTGTCTGTCTCCAATAATCAATTCACGCTGACCACGGCCGATTGGTACAAGTGCATCGATTGCCTTAATACCTGTTTGAAGTGGTTCGCTTACAGATTTACGATCCATAATGCCAGGTGCTTCCGCTTCCACTGGTCGTGTTTTGGAAGTCTGAATAGCTCCTTGCCCATCAATCGGCTGTCCTAATGGATTAACGACACGGCCAATCAATTCTTCACCGACTGGAACTTGCATAATGCGTCCAGTTCGACGTACTTCGTCACCTTCCTTGATCTCTGTGTAAGGACCAAGAATGACAACCCCAACGTTGGATTCCTCAAGATTCTGGGCCATACCCATAACACCATTGGAGAATTCAACAAGTTCACCCGCCATAACCTCATCAAGGCCATAGACACGGGCAATCCCATCGCCGATTTCGATGACTGTACCGACATCTTTCACTTCGAGATCTGCTTGGAATGTTTCTATCTGCTGCTTTATCAGAGAGCTGATCTCTTCGGCTTTAATCGCCATTATCTTCACCTCGCTTAGAATTTGCGTGTGCGAATCGTCCGATTGAGCCGATTCAGCTTGCCTTTAACGGATCCGTCATAAATTGTATTACCAGTTCTGATCTGCAAACCGCCAATAAGTGATGGATCCACTTTGTTCTCAATTTCGATATGTTTTTTGCCAAGCTTGCTCTTGAATGCTTGAACAAGTTCTTCTTTTCTATTCTCAGAAACAGGTTTGACTGAAGACACCTCTAGTTTTGCAATACCTTGTTCATCACGTACCTTATCCTTAAATTGATCCGCAATTTGTGGCAAAGCATCAATTCGATGTCTCTCAACAAGTAAAAGTATTGTGCTCTTTAGGTGATTTTGAAGACCGTTGAATACTTGATCTACAAATGCTTTCTTCTTACGGGCTGTTACGCGCGGATTCTCAAAGAAAACAACAAGGCCAGGATTCTCAGTAAATACTTCATGCAGCACATCTAGCTCTTGCTGCAGCGCTTCCAAAGAACCTTGTTCCTTACCTAGCAAAAACAATGCTTCTGCATAACGATTGGCGATTGTAATATCAGTCATTTGTCTCACCTAATTGCTTGACATAGTCACCGATTAGGCGTTCCTGATCTTGTTCGGAAAGTTCCTTTTCAATCACTTTTGTCGCAATTAGAACAGATAGTGATGCAACTTGATCCTGCAATGCCTGAACAGCTTTTTCTTTCTCATTCTGGATATCAGCCTTGGCAGCATTTTTAAGCCGCTCCGATTCAAGACGGGCCTGTTCAATGATTTCCTGTTCCTGCTTACCAGCAAGGGAACGAGCGTCATCAATAATTTTTTGAGCATCCTGTTTTGCAAGCTTTAGACGTTCTTCAGCCTTAGCTGTGAACTCTGCCGCTTCTTTGCGACTCTCTTCAGCTGCAGCGATTTCAGATGTGACATAATCTTCACGCTTCTGCATCATGTTCATAATTGGTCCCCAAGCGAACTTTCGGGCTACGATAATTAGAACGAGGAAGCAGACAAGCTGAACGATAATGTCACCAGGATACAAACCGCCAAGACCTGCATATATGTACGGTGCTCCAATGGTTGGAGACATAAGAATCGCTCCCTTATATAGTACTTATCTAAATTAAAACGGCGTGAAGGCAATGGACCAGAGGACCATTGCGATTCGCCGACTTATCTGAATACGAACATGTCAAGAAGAGCGACAACAACGGCGATAATAGGCAATGCTTCAACCAAACCAATACCTAGGAACATTGTACCTTGCAATTGACTCTTCAACTCAGGTTGACGAGCAATCCCTTCAATTGTGCGTCCAACGATCAATCCGTTACCAATACCGGCTCCTACTGCTGCTAGGCCGATTGCGATTGCTGCTGCTAAAAGTGCCATAATATAAATTCCTCCCTTTTATGTTAAAGCAATTGTTTTAAATCTTTATGATAATCGTTTAATGCTCGCTAGATATCTTGTGCGAGATATAAACCATTGTCAACATGGTAAAGATATAAGCTTGAATTCCCCCAATGAAAATACTGAATCCTTGCCAAGCAAGCATTGGGATAGCACCGCCTACAAAGCCAAGTGCATTCGTGTGCATCATTAGACTTACAAGCAAGCCGAGAAGCACTTCACCAGCATAAATATTACCAAATAAACGTAACCCAAGCGTCAGCGTATTCGCGAACTCCTCAATCAGGTTGATAGGAAGGAATACAGGATACGGCTGGAAATAGCTTTTCAAGTATTTCTTCGTGCCTTTCACCTTGATGCCATAATAGTGTGATAAAAGTATAACAAATACTGCGAGAGATAACGTAATACCCGGGTCTGACGTAGGAGATTTCCACCATAGCGTGTCGCCTACTGACACCATTGTTATTACCCCAAGCAAGTTGGCAGTCAAGATATATGTAATAAGCGCGAGTCCCAGTGGGAGAAAAACTTTAGCCATTTTCCAATCCATTGAATCGCTAATCAATCCTCTGACAAATTCGAGAATCCACTCCATGAAGTTCTGTACGCCTTTTGGTTTCATTTGGAGTTTGCGAGCACCAAGTATTGTCAAAACAAGTACAATCAGCGTCGTGACAATGACCATAAAGACATTAGACAAGTTGAAATCGAGCCACGGGATTCCAAATGCGTTCTCAAGTATCGGCGCTTCATGTTCCATTCGATTCACCTTCTTCTATTTTGGATTTGTGCAGCTCGAACAGAAGGTAGTCTGCAACCATGACAATATATGATGATAATAGTCCGATAATAACGAACAGGGCATCAATATGCATGGTATACTTGCCGGCAATCACAATAGCTGCAACGGCTGATGCGAATCTGGCTCCCGTCCCAAGTCCTCTTGGCTTTTGTTTAACCGCAACTGCATCTCCAAAAGACTTTACCCGTCGCTGTAAAAGCCAAAGGTTGTAGAAGCTGAATGCAGTTCCAAGCAGCAATCCGAGGAAGATCTTCGGGAAAGGTGTGAAACCGGTTCCCAAAACCATCACGGCAAGAAGATAGAACATCCATTTTCGCTGGCGCGCGGCCATTTTCTCGTAATGTGACATGGGCGTCCCTACTCCTGATTCATTCCCTTATGCAAGACTATCTATGCATCTAGGAATATATGATCGTCTACCTGCAGAAATATTCAGAACAAAATGTTTCTGCAGGCAGCAAACAAACCGCCGAAATTTGAACGGTTTATAATTTTCACGATACAACAGCGACATTTTAATGTCAATTTAATTTGACTCGTAAAAAAACTTATCTCAAACCGGAAAAACCTTCCATATAATATGCCAAAAAGGACGGAATAGTGCTACTCCGTCCTTTTCTGTGCCTTTTCTCCAAATGGAAGTACAAGAATCTCAACACGCCTGTTCTTCGCCCGGCCTTCCTTCGTCTTGTTCGAAGCGACAGGCTGATATTCACCAGATCCCTTAGCACTAAAGCTTTGCGGATCAAGTTCACTATTTTGCAAGATAAGTTTCATAAAATTAACAGCTCGGCCTACGCTAAGCTCCCAGTTCGAGTCAAATTCTGAATTCTTAATTGGAATATTATCTGTATGACCGCTAATAACAATTTCTCTCTGAGGATCCATATACAAGAGTTCAGATAATCTCTTAGCCGTCTTCTCATCTGCTGTTCTTACATCTGCACTTCCTGAACCAAAGAGTACATTATCACGAATTGTAATAAGCAATCCCTCACTTGTTAGAGAAGTTTCAAATTGCTTAGCCAGTTTATTATTCGTAATATACTGGTCTACACGTTGCTTGACCTTCTCCAACTGAGCTTGTTCTTGTATATCAAAATCATATTTCTTATCTTCTTCTTTATCCTTCTTCTTGTCTTCCTCTTCGTTCTGTAAAGGAATTTCAGTACTCGGTGCGTCACCAGGCGGCGCCACTCCATCTTCAAGGATGCCCTTGTCACCGACAAATACAGAATTAAAAACCTGTGACATCTGCTGGAACTTCTGCGCGTCAACAGAACTCATTGCAAACAGTACAATGAATAACGCCAGCAGCAATGTCAGAATATCTGCATATGGCAAGAGCCAAGACTCATCCATATGGTCATCGAGTTTACGTTTACTCTTCTTCGCCATCCGTTGTTTCCCCCGATCCATCAAGGATTGCCTTACGTTCACTAACCGGCAAATATGAAGCTAGCTTCTCTTCGATCACACGCGGCGGCTCCCCTTCTAGGATCGAAAGGATTCCCTCGATCATAATTTCTTTTGTTTGCGCCTCTTTCAATGACTTTCTCTTTAATTTATTAGAAAATGGATGCCACCAAACATAACCTGTAAAGATACCAAGAAGTGTTGCAACAAATGCTGCTGCAATCGCATGTCCAAGCTCATCAGGGTTGTCCAAATTTCCAAGTGCCGCAATCAAACCAACTACTGCACCAAGCACACCAAGTGTAGGTGCATACGTACCCGCCTGAGAGAAAATTGAAGCATTCCCTGCATGACGTACTTCCATGGCAGAGATTTCTTCCGAAAGAATATCGCGTATGTATTCAGCACTCTGACCATCTACAGCAAAACGTAGTCCCCTTTGTAGAAACGGGTCTTCAATCTCTGCCATCTTCGAATCAAGTGCTAGCAGCCCTTCCTGTCTTGCAAGCTGTGCGAGTTCTGAGAAGAACTTAATCATTTCTCCCATATCCATCGTCTTCTGATTCTTCATAATGACGCCAAAAAGTTTTGGCACTTTTTTAATCTCTGATAATGGGAACGCAATTAAAAGAACCGCTATTGTACCCATGATAATAATTAAAATCGCTGCCGGGTTGATGAGCGCAGTAACACTAACACCTTTCAGCACCATCCCGACACCAATCGCTATGAAGCCGAGTATGATACCAACCAACGAAGTTATATCCATTTATTTTTCACCCTATCCCTCAAAAGTCCTATGTCTCATATATCGGATGAAATCAGGAAATGTTAAGTAGATTTCAAATAATATTCGTTAATTATTTATAAAAAAAGATGCCCTGATTATTTACAGGACATCTCTTATTCGGCTAACCAATTTCCAGCCAACTTTCATAAGTTTTAAGTGATTTGTCTTCTAACTCTACCGTAATGAGGACTAAATATACACCTTCAGGCGGTATATCATTTGCTTTGACCTCACCTTTATTCATACCAGTCAGAGGATCAGCAATCTCAAGAAGCTTTTGTTGTCTGACAAGTGTATCCGGATTATATAGTGAAACCTCTGCACGTCGAATATCATCACCAAGATAAAGTTGATAGCTATATTCATTTTTTGAAAAAGGCTTCATGCTAAATTCAAGACCGGATGCTTTTGGATCGTTTGCTGCTTTATTAATAAACATATAAGGAAGATGAATGGATTGCCCACTACTTTGGACCAATTCTAGCCAGCCTTGCTGAATACCTTCCTTTATTTGCTCTGAGTACACATCAAGACTAAGATCAATTGTCTTTTTTTCATTTGCAGCAAGTCGGAAGCTTTGTGGCAAATGCCAAGTAAGTCCTTGTTCTTTTTTAGGAATACGAAAATTAAACTCCTGGGTACGATTGGTTATATTTTCAAGTGTTATGGATGTTTTCCGTTTATCAATCTGTTTGCTTATCTTTCCAAAAGAGAGTAAAGATTCTTCAATAATTACTTCAGCATGAATTGCTGCGTTTGGCTGAACCTGCCCCATTCCCTGAGTAATTGGTTGTAGAGGACTTTTTTCATTTTCAAGTCTTTTCGCTGTTGTCTTCATCGCACCAACAATCTGTTTGTTAGACCATTTAGGATGAGCTTCTTTCAACAATGCAGCAACGCCTGCCGCATGAGGGGCGGCCATGCTTGTTCCTTGCAATGCTTCATATCCATTTGGAACAGTACTAACGATACTCGTACCGGGTGCAACGAGATCGGGCTTAATAGTCCAGTTTGTTGCAACTGGTCCACGCGAGCTGAATCCGGCCATGCCTGTTTGTGTGACTTCCGTTCTTGCATTTAAATAGAACTTCCCTTTACTAACAAGTCTACCTTGTAACCATTCACCAGAACTTTTTGAAAGAGCTGCAGTCGGAATGACCAGCTTACCTTCATATTCTTCAACGGAGCCTTGGAATGTTCCAGGCTCATTGTTGTAGATAAGGACTGCCTGTGCTCCTCTCGATTGGGCCTCCAATGCTTTCTCGGCGAAGGGAATTTTATTTCCTCTTTTCATTAAAGCAATACTTCCCGTTAAGTTCGCTTCAGGGTCATCACCATCAGCAATATATGCACCTCGTTCAATAGACCAAGGTACTGACCCTGCAAGTAATGTGACAGGGAATTTGCGCTTAAAAAGGGTCTCTTCCAAAACAGGTACCTTTTGCGAATGACTTGAGGCACCGACGCCAAGTGCATGCGTTGCAGTTGCAGGAGATCCAACTGTCCAATTATTAGGACCATCGTTTCCATTTGCCACCACAACGAGCACTCCAAGTTCTTCAGCTCGATTAACTGCAAGGCTTGTCGGATAATCAGGACCATTTACCGTATTACCCAAGGATAAATTCATTATATCCACACCATCTTTCACAGCCTCTTCCATCGCTGCTATAACTTGTACAGATGTACCGCTTCCCCCTGGACCGAGAGCACGGTAGCCATATAGCTCTGCATCAGGAGCGACACCTTGCAAATTACCATTGGCTGCTATAATGCCGGCAACATGTGAACCGTGCAAAGTTGGAATTCCCTGTTCAGGCAATGTTTCCATCGGATCCTTGTCAAGGTCTACTGCATCATAACCACCTTTGAAATTCTTAGCGAGGTCTGGGTGCGTGTAATCAATTCCCGTATCAACGACACCGACCTTAATGCCTTTCCCAGTGAACTTCGTATCATTTAGCTTATTTGGAAAAATAAACTCATCCTGTTTACTAAGAGCAGAGAGCTGTTTTTTCTCAATGGAAGATTGTTGAGAAGAAATTTGAGAGGCTTTGTATGTTTGTACCGGATGCTCAGCTTGAACAAAGTCGAGTGAACGCAGCCTATTTAATTGAGCAGGTTTACCCTGAATGGCCAGCCCTTTAAAGAGCTTTTCATAAACGGCAACAACCTCAATATTCGGATAAAATTTCTCAATATGCTTCTTGTGCTCATGCGGATTCCCTTCTACTTCTAGTATGAGGGATAAGTCATCCTTACTTTCCTTTTGCTTTTCAGCGAATGCAGCCTGACTGTTCCGCTCCGTATTTTGCATAGTCAGGACAAACATGCATGTAAGTACTACGATCAATGCGCTCATTCGCCGCATACCAAAACTCCTTTTTGTTTTTAGCGTGCGTAATGAACTGAATCCTATGTGATGAAATTATTGGAACAAAAAAAGCATCAGCCTAAATTCGACTGATGCTCATGTTTACCCTTATTTAAAATAGTCGGTAATATGATCGCAAATTCTTCTTGAAGCTTGGCCGTCTCCATATGGATTGGCTGCTTGAGCCATCTTCTCATATTGATCAGGATTCGTCAGCAGCTCATCAGATACGTTAAAGATTGTATCTTCATCTGTACCAACAAGCTTCAATGTCCCCGCTGCAACTCCTTCTGGACGCTCCGTCGTATCACGCAGGACAAGAACAGGTACACCAAGTGATGGAGCCTCTTCTTGTACTCCACCAGAATCGGTCAGAATAAGATGTGCACGAGCTGCAAAGTTGTGGAAATCTATAACGTTCAGCGGATCAATTAATTTAATTCGTTCGTCGCCAGCAAGAATTTCATCTGCTGTTTGCTGAACAACCGGATTCAAGTGCACAGGATAAACAACTTGTATATCTGTATGCTTTTCGACAAGCCGTTTGACAGCACGGAACATTTGGCGCATATGTTCCCCAAGATTCTCACGTCGATGGGCTGTCATAAGAACAAGTCGCTTGCCATTCAATTCAGAGAGAATTGGATGCTCATAATTCTCACGATCTACAGTTGTCTTCAATGCATCAATTGCAGTATTGCCTGTTACGAAAATACGTTCAGCTGGTTTGTTTTCAGCTAGCAAATTAGCTTGAGCCTGATCTGTCGGAGCAAAATGTAGATCAGCCATAATACCTGTCAGCTGACGATTCATTTCCTCCGGGTATGGAGAGAACTTGTTGAATGTCCGCAAGCCCGCCTCTACATGACCAACTGCGATTTGATTATAAAAAGCTGCCAAAGAAGCTGCAAATGTAGTCGTTGTGTCTCCGTGAACGAGGACAATATCAGGCTTCGCTTCTTTCATCACCTTGTCTAAGCCTTCAAGCGCACGCGTTGTCACCTGTGCAAGCGTCTGCTGCTTCTGCATAATATCAAGGTCATAATCTGGTTTAACATTAAAAATGTCTAGCACTTGATCAAGCATTTCCCGATGTTGAGCAGTTACGGCCACAATCGATTTGAATTCTTTTTCCCGCTTTTCCAATTCGAGAACAAGTGGAGCCATCTTGATTGCTTCAGGACGTGTTCCGAATATGGACATTACTTTGATTTGTTTCCCCACAACTTTCACTCCAATTCTATTTGTAAGAGCAAAATTCTCTGCAAATCAATGGATAGACTCGTTCAACATACATGCCGCGAAAAGACTCCCCGCCATGAAGTTTCACTTTATTTAGTTCCGAACAATCTATCTCCTGCATCACCAATTCCAGGTACGATATATCCATGGTCGTTCAATCCTTCATCAAGCGCACCAAGATAAATATCTACATCCGGATGGTTTTTCTGAATCAATTCTACCCCTTCTGGAGCGGCAACTAGACACATAAGACGGACATTTTTCGCTCCGCGCTTTTTAATGGATTCAATAGCATCATTTGCCGATCCACCTGTAGCTAGCATTGGGTCGATTACAATAAGTTCACGTTCTGAAATATCAGAAGGCAGCTTAATATAATATTCAACCGGCAGCAATGTTTCTGGGTCTCTGTACAAACCAACATGCCCAACTTTTGCAGCAGGAATCAAATTCAACACCCCGTCTACCATTCCAAGACCTGCACGCAAGATTGGAATGAGGCCGATCTTCTTACCAGCAAGCACTTTTGTCTTTGCTTCCATAATTGGTGTTTCTACTGTTGTATCTGTAAGTGGCAAGTCACGTGTAATTTCAAATGCCATCAGCATCGCTACTTCATCTACTAGCTCGCGTAATTCCTTAGTTCCTGTATTTTTATCTCGAATATATGTCAATTTATGCTGAATCAGCGGATGATCCAATACAACGACTTTACTCATGTCCGTCACTCCCTTATGTTTGGTCTTGCCTCTGAAAATTGTAGCCTAAAAAATTACGGCTTTCAAGCTGGATTGCTACTTTCACAATTCATAACAGTTTAACAATCCTTCTTCTCATTCCCCTCCAGCTCGTTATTCATTCAGGAAAGTGAAAAAAAGACACACCAAAATCCATGAAGGATCGGTGTGTCTTTCTTCAAATTAAGCGTAAAGTGGGAACTTCTTAGTAAGTGCCAATACGCGTTCTTTTGCTTCTTTTTGAACAGCAGCATCATCAAGATTCTTAAGAACCTTAGCGATGATTTTGCCGACTTCTTTGAACTCTTCTTCGCCAAAGCCACGTGAAGTCATTGCACTAGTACCTGTGCGGACACCGCTTGTAACGAATGGAGATTCTTGGTCGTAAGGGATTGTGTTTTTGTTTGTTGTAAGACCGACAGCATCAAGTGCTTCTTCAGCAATTTTACCAGTAATGCCAAGACCTGAAACATCAAGCAAAGCAATATGGTTATCCGTACCGCCAGAAACGATGCGAATACCTTCTTCTTGAAGAGTAGCTGCCAAAGTTCTTGCGTTATCGATAACTTGTTGAGCATACTTTTTGAATTCAGGAGTAAGTGCTTCGCCGAATGCAGTTGCTTTAGCAGCAACAACGTGCATCAAAGGACCACCCTGCATTCCAGGGAATACATTCTTGTCAAGTTTCTTAGCAAATTCTTCTTTACAAAGAACCATACCACCACGTGGGCCACGAAGTGTTTTATGAGTAGTTGTTGTAACGAAATGAGCGTGTGGTACTGGATTCTGGTGAAGGCCTGCAGCAACAAGACCTGCAATGTGAGCCATATCAACCAAAAGGTAAGCGCCTACTTCGTCAGCGATTTCGCGGAATTTCGCGAAGTCGATTGGACGAGAGTATGCAGATGCACCAGCAACGATCATCTTAGGTTTTACTTCCAAAGCTTTCGCACGTACTACATCATAGTCAAGAAGTTCAGTTTCTTTATCAACACCGTATTCAACGAAGTTATAAAGAACACCTGAGAAGTTTACTGGGCTGCCGTGAGTCAAGTGACCACCGTGGCTCAAGTTCATACCAAGTACAGTATCACCAGGCTGAAGGACAGTGAAATAAACTGCCATGTTTGCCTGTGCTCCAGAGTGAGTCTGAACGTTAACATGCTCTGCGCCGAAGATTTCTTTTGCACGGTCGCGCGCAAGGTTTTCTACAACATCAACATGTTCACAACCGCCGTAGTAACGTTTGCCTGGGTAACCTTCAGCATATTTATTTGTTAAGACCGAACCTTGTGCTTCCATTACTGCTTCAGAAACAAAGTTTTCGGATGCAATTAGTTCAATATTATCTTGCTGGCGTTTCTTTTCGTTTTCGATTGCCTCGACCAAAGCCGGGTCAGACTTCTTCAAATGATCCAATGCCATTTTGATAAACCTCCTATGTACACCTATCGTTATATTTTTTGCTGCATGTTCCATATCTTACTAAACTACTAGATATAAATGCAACCAACAATCTATATCTTACTAAAGTTTCTGCCTATTTTGCAAGTTTTTCTAATATTTCTTACATTTCTACAAACAATCGCTGTTTACGTACAGCGATTGTTTAATCTTGTATTCCCGTAATTTGCTCGTTTACCGCCGATTAGCTTAGGTCTTGTGCGGGCTCCAGACACATGTGCCTCACCAATTGATTTCTGTCCAAAGCGGAGCGGAACAGCTACATGTTTCAACTGCATGCCAATCATCGTTTCACCGATATCCATGCCTGCTACAGCTTGAATATGCTCTACGACAACTGGATCTTTCATGTTCTTATAGGCATAAGCTGCCATAGAACCACCTGCTGTGGGAACAGGAATTGCTGAAACTTCATCATACCTTTCCGTCTGCATCGTTTCTCTTTCGATGACAAGTGCGCGGTTTAAATGCTCACAGCATTGGAATGCCAGACGGATACCTGTATGCTCTTTGAGGTCTTTCATCCCTTTGAATATTTCAGCGGCAATTTCCTCACTGCCACTCGTACCAATATGCTTGCCTGCCACTTCGCTCGTTGAACATCCTAGTACAAACAAATCACCTTCATGAAGAAAGCCAGAGTCTTGCCATTCCTTGATCATCTTTTGAAGATCTTCACGTACCTGGTTCTGCAAATCCATATTGTTCAACCTCCCATATCATGATGAAATTGAATACGTTATACGCTTCCCTTTTTAGGTTGCAAAAACTCGGCATTTGCAGAACTCTTTGCGAGTCCAGAAAATACCGAGTTTTGATGCACCTCTTATGAGGCAATAAATTAATTCTGTTCTTCGTAGCTTGTAATTTTGCCAATGCGATTTTCATGACGTCCGCCATCAAAATCTGTTCCGAGCCAGATACTAGCGATTTCACGAGCAAGACCCGGTCCAATTACGCGTTCTCCCATTGCAAGGATATTGGAATCATTATGCTGGCGCGTAGCTTTTGCTGTAAAGCAATCATGAACGAGCGCACAACGGATCCCTTTTACCTTATTCGCAGCAATTGACATGCCAATTCCTGTTCCACAAATAAAAATACCGCGATCAAATTCACCGCTAGCAACACGTTTTGCCGCCGGAAGTGCGTAATCCGGATAATCGACAGAGCTTGAACAGTCACAGCCTGTATCTTCAAATTCAATATTTTTTTCTTTCAAAAGCGAAATAATCTCATTGCGAATTGCCATGCCAGCATGGTCAGCTGTCAAAATAACTTTCATCACGGGATGCTCCTTCGTAAGCAGAATATGTTTATGTTCTAGCCTTATTCTACTATATATAGAGAATGATAATCTAGTCTTAGTGGCTGGGAGCGTGTGGTTTTCAGTTATTTCATTCTACGTTATGGCAACATGATTTTAAGATAATGCTAGGCTGCTATGTAAGGAGACTTGATATAAGCATGAATGAATTTAATTTATGATACAAAGTTTAATGATTATTCCACCTATAATTAACCGAAATCGAGGCTAATTGCTTAAAATAAGTTTATTAAGATCGTACCCCAGTATAGAAAATTCATAATTAAGAAGACAGATAAAAATATCGTAAATGTTTTGGTAATTTCCCATAAAAATAAATTAAAGCTAATCCTATTAGTATATGAATGATTACAAAGATAAAAATACTCACCTATATCACCCAGACAATAATTTTGCGATTCTAACCATTAAGGGAGTCAATTTTCATTATAAAAAAGTTCAGGTTTAATTGAACTGTTTCTTTCTAGCTTTTAATACACCCCATGATAACAACCAAGTAAAGCCAATAAAAAATGCTTCTAAAATAAAAGATTCAATATCATTCAGATGTGTAGCCAAAAATTCAGATGTTCTGGCAGAATAAAAATAAATCCATATCCAAAAATAAGAAGATACGGAAATAAGAATATGAATTAAAGGTCCTATAATAGCTTTCTTGAAAAACCACGCTGACAAACAACCCAATATGATTGCAATGGGTATTTCAAGCACTTCAATCCCATAAGGACTGAACCATGTCGATGAGCTTACCATTTGTAGATAACTCGCTTTCAATATAAATTTCTATTTCTCGTTTTGGAATAAACTGTTTACCCTAATGAAAAAGTATTCTTGACTCTCGCAAAATTGCTCCCATTTCAGGAAAAACGCACAATTACTTTATAAAGTCTCTAGCTTTTAACTTCATATAAAACTTTCATTTACTTTAACTCCTCAAAGAAACTCTTATGAAATTCTCCAAGGGTTTGTTCCACCCTAAGTTAATTTTAATAAACTGGTCCGTTTGTTGAACTAAGGAATTCAACACACCAAATAAATTTCATCAAATTATTTATAATTTATGGAATTACACTTAAAACAATCAATTTTTGTGATAAATAATCGGACTCAAATTAAGAATTATAGAACGCACAATATTCGATAAATTATACTTATACGTTCACCTATATCAGTTGTATTTGTACTTTATTTATCCAGTTCAAGTAGCTAGAGGCTGCCGACATAAGCAGTCGTCTTCACACTTAAATTATCCGGTTCAAGTGGCTAGAAGCTTGCGTCATAAGTCACTCCCCTACAAGCACGAAAGTTCGTGTGCTTTCCGGAGATTGTCTTATGAGCGGCGCTTCTGAGCGAGCCGCTTTCACACTTAAATATAATCCGGCAAAGGGCTCCTAGGGGGTTCGCGACGTAAGCAATTCCTCTCCAATCACGGAAGACCATGTGCTTTCCGAGGCCTTGCTTACGCGTTTCACCCCTAGGCAGTCGCCTTTGCACTTTAGATATGAAATTCCTTAATTTTCCCGGATAGGTTTTGGGCTTGGTCTTGGAGTTGTTGGGATAGTGTGTTGACTTCTTGGATAATGTTCGTTTGTTCATCTACATTAGCGCTTGCTTCTTCGGATGCTGCAGATGTTTGTTCGGCAATTGCAGCAACCTCTTGTGATTGTTTTACTGTGTTCTGAATTGAAGCGAGCTGCTGTTTGACAAGTTTGCCGATCTCTTCAATTTCGGATGCGACTTCAACAACTGAGTCTGACATTTCGCCGATCGATTCATTCGTTTCGCGACTCTTGCCAGCTTCCTCTGCTGCGCGCTTTACATGTGCTTCGATTTTCGTAACGACTTGGCGAACGTCACGCTGAATTGCTTCTATTAGCTGTGATATTTGCTTCGCAGCTATTGCACTCTCATCTGCCAACTTGCGTACTTCTTCAGCAACGACGGCAAAGCCTTTGCCCTGCTCACCTGCTCGAGCAGCTTCAATAGAGGCGTTCAGTGCAAGAAGATTTGTCTGTTCAGCAATACTGCCGACCATCGTAATGATTTGAGCAACCTCTTCAGCATTTTTTTGCAAATGATTTACATCATGAAGTGATTGTTTTTGCTCATCTGCCAGCCATTCAATTCCTTGAGATAGTTCCGCAACAGATCGTTCGCTTTTTGTTAACGTTTCAAGCATTAGCTTTGATTTGCCCTGTGATTGTTGAGCCTTACTTTCAACTTGTTGTGCGAGTTCTGTGGCAGATTCCACTGAATTTGCCGTTTCCTGCATAGAGGCGGAAGCATTTTCTGCCCCTTGAGAAATATCGCTGATTGCAGCCTCAATCATTTGAGCTCGTTCCGCTGCGTTTTCTGTCATGCGGTTCATTTCTACAACTGAATTATTTGTCGTATCAAAATGTTCATCAATTTGATAGACCATCTCAGTCAAATTATTAAGCATTGTCTGAAATGATACAGCCAATGCACGAATCTCATCATCTGATTGAGGTATCGCAACCGGCTCGTTCAAATAACCTTCTGCCGCTCTTTTCGCAGTGTTTTCCAAACGTTGAAGCGGGCGTACGATAAAGCTCGCTGCAAAGTATGCAAGAACACCCGACCAGATGATGCCTGCAAGTAAGGTCAAAATTGTGAATGTATTCATTGATACGTTCCAGAAGACTTTTACATAATCATAGATGACATACATGAAAAACGCACTGCATGAATATGTAATGACTGCAAGCACAGTCGTCAGAAGCACAAGCTTAAGACGCAGGCTAAAAGAAAAACGTTTTTCCATCCCAATTCCCCCTAAACATGGTTCATTTTACGAACAAGTTCTTGAAGATGCTGATCCAACTCTCTCAAAGTTGCCTGGTACACCTCAACTGGTGAACCAAATGGGTCCTGTATGTCATAGTTGATTAGCTGTTCTTCTAATTCATTGATTTCCAGCTTCATTTCTTGTTTTTGTTCCGCTGTCATGGAAGCAAATTCTGTTTCTAGTTCAGCATAAAGCTTCTTTAAATGAGTCCATACTCCTTTATCGGCACCTGATGTATATTCCTTTAATGTATAGTATTTTTCCTGACTATCTGGATACTGCAAAATGAGTGATTGTTTATGTGATGTCGTCATCGTGAGGACAATATCCGCCCAATTAAGCAATTCCTTGGATACGCTTGAAGAACGGTGTTCCAACTGTATGCCGACTTCTGATAAAGCTGCTGCTGTTTGAGGTGTAGCAGTACTCCCTTCATGTGCGAAGATACCAGCCGATTTAACCGTCTTTACTCCATATTTTTCTCTAAGCAAAGCCTCCGCCATTGGGCTTCGGCAAGTATTACCTGTACATACAAATAGGATATTCATTTTTGCTTTCTCCGTTCCTAGGTTTTTCTTCTCATCATAACATAGAAATCCACTGATTCTTATTTACTAAACATGACAAAAAATAAACTTTCCCCATTAGGTGGAAAGTTTAGCCGAACATGATATATAATCCGAATCCAGTTAAGATACTTCCTCCTAGCAATTCACTGTATTTACCGAGAATGCCTCTTACTTTTTTACCAAGTAATAGACCACCCCATGTTAAAAACACACTTGTTATACCGAACATGGCAACAATCAATACTGTCTTTGCTTGGAACATACCGAGGCTAAGTCCGACTGAGAAACTATCCAAGCTTACAGTGAAAGCAAACAGCATAAGGCCAAAACCTACAGGCTGAAAAAGCATTTCCTGCTTGTCTTTAAAAGCTGAGAAAAACATCTGTGCACCAATCCCAACAAGCAACATGCCTGCGAGTAGTTCTGCCCATCCACCAAACTGTTGTGAGATTACTTTACCAAAAGCAATACCAACAAAAGGCATTACAACATGAAATGCACCTACAACTAGTCCAATAGCGGCGATTCGCTTCAGCCGGAGCTTTTGCAAACCAAGTCCCAAACTAACGCTAAATGCGTCCATTCCAAGTGCTGTTGCCATTAACAACAATGTCACAATTTCTTGAAGATGATAAGGCTCCATTCAACTCTCTCCTCTGAACAGGTCTGCTTCTTCACTTTATGCCTGTCCGAGCGTGTTTATGAATGAAAAAAGCCGCAGTCCTTCGCCTAAGGACTACCACTTTTATAATCTGCTTGCCAATGTACAAATTCAGTTTAGTTTTTATCCAATACAATATACGCGTCTGCTGCTTTGGTAAGTCTGTTCATGATCGCTTCGCCAATACCTTGCTTGGAGAAAGCCTCGCAAATCAACAAATCAGCATCGGTTTTTGTATAGCGGCGCAATGCATCATACAAACACGCAGCAATTTCTTCTGGCTGCTCTCCAAGATTTAATATGGATGAGGCAGTTAGCTTATTAGCTACTTCATTTCGGGCAAGAACCGCAATACGCTTGCCTTTCTTTTGTTCATCATTAATTAACTGCTGAAGCGATTCAGTATTTCCCTCTACTAACCAAAGTGGCAGCTCTGGGGCATAATGACGATACTTCATACCTGGAGATTTAGGCTTGTCCGCTTCCGGCATTTCCTTTTTTTGATCAAGCTCGAATCCAAGCACACTTTCTATCATTTCCTGCGTAACACCGCCTGGACGAAGAATAACAGGCTTTTCTCCTGTGCAATCTACAACGGTTGATTCTACTCCAATTCCGGTTGCTCCTCCATCTACAATTCCTGCTATTTGTCCATCAAGATCAGCAGCCACATGCCAAGCTTGTGTCGGACTCGGCTTTCCAGAAGTATTCGCACTTGGAGCAGCAATGGGACATCCGCTTTTTTCAATAAGGGCAAGTGCAAGCGGATGATCTGGAATGCGAACTCCTACTGTAGTAAGCCCCGCTGTTACATTACGTGCGAGACCTCCCTTATGTGGAAGGACGAATGTTATTGGGCCTGGAGAGAATTTCTCCATTAACACGTTCACATACTCAGGAATCTTTTCGACAAGCTCCCTGCATTGCGCTTCTGAAGCAACATGAACGATGAGAGGATTATCCTGCGGGCGTCCCTTAGCAGTAAAGATTCCAGCCACTGCAGCTTCATTGGTCGCATCAGCTCCTAGCCCGTAAACCGTCTCCGTCGGAAAAGCTACCAATTCTCCATTAGCTAACAATTTAGATGCTTCTATAATTTTTTCTTGATCTATTGTAATATCACGAATCGTGAATAGTTTTGTTCGCATAAATAACTACCTCTTTTCCAACATCCATTTTATCGTAGATTAACGATCAGTAAAAGGTCGATTCAGGGAACAGAAATTATATTGAGGAGGAAATTATGAGGAATTGCAGTTTACTTCATTGGAAAGAATAGTCTCTCTTTAAATACGTGGATGTTTAATGAAAAGTTAAAGGATAAATTTTAGTTGTTTATAACTTTTGAAATTTATATAGATTTTTATACTTTTACACTATATTTATCCCCACTATCAACAAGATATCAGAGAATTCGAAACTCCCTTGATCAAGTTATGCACAAGGGAGTTTTTGGAAATGCTGATCATATCAGCTTATAAATTTTTATAGTTTAATTATACACATTTTGTCGAATATTTTAACAACTTATACACATGCCTATGTGGATACTGTGTATAGATATTACAAAAAGCCTAATTTATCAAGGTTTTTTGTTAATTCTGTATTAATCTTATGCTCGGATTATTCAAGTTATTCTTAGTTTGGGAGAATATATCCACTGGTTTGTTAACTTATCCGCAACTTTCAGATTATATCCACCGATTTTGAAATTTTATCAACTGCTTCTTAGATTTATCTGAATATATCGCGACACAAGTAATCCACTACCAAGTCCTAATCTGTAAGCTTTCTAGAATATTCTTACATGTTCGCCTATGGATAGCGATGCAGGAATTTCGAACTACACTTCTTGGGTCCACCAGTTGCCTTGAGGGCCAGGAGATTCTAGCTGAAAGTTGGCGTCTTGTTGCGGATAGAATTGCAATGATTCTAGCAAGAGGTCTACCACAGGTTGATGGCTATGAATATGAATATATTTGGACTGCTGCTGCCTAGCTAGGTTTGATATGGCTTCTAGCAATACAGGCAGCTTGGCCGCATGGTCTTTTGTAATATAAAGCTGCTTGAGCCAGCTATCGTTTGTCTCTATCATTTCCAAGACAAAGCATCCGACAATCTCTCTATCAACTTGGATGACATATCCGGAATTGGCAAGAGAGCGTGCATCAATTGTTTCATTTTTTAATAGAAAGGCATTCAGATCTTCATAAACGGATTGGTTGGCTCGGATCAATTCCATTGGTTACACCTCTTCGTCGTTTTGTCTGTCATATGCTCTATTCTATGATAAGAATTTATACATTATGACAGGCCCAACCATTCAAGTAGGAAAAACTTCACTTCTACTTTTTTAGCTGCTTTCTCAGCATCTTTATCAGCAACTGTTGCTCCAAACGAGAAGTCTAAAAAGCATAGTGGCGGGAAGAGTACACACCACCAATTGGCGCCTTTACCTTCACCAAGCGTAATAAGAACAGCTTCATACTCCCCTGCTGGGTAGACATAATTTCCGTACATTTTCACTGGGAATTGAATGTTTTTTCCGTATTCTACTTCTACTGATTGATCACTTTTCTGCTTTTGCAAAACTTCTTGAGCCATCGCTTGAATCTCATTGGTGCGAGAAGCAATCATCTTTCTTGCTTCTTCAATATCGTCAATATCCTTCACCCACTCAGCGATTTCTTCACTAATTCGGTCACGTACTTGGCGTTTGAGCTTTTGGTCAGCGTCGTTGTCACTGTTCGCTAGAATGCGAAGGCGAATTGCCTCGTCCGGAATAACTTGATAGTCATCTGCTTTTGCCTCATTGGAATTAACTAAAGATAGAACGTTCGTTATAATAAAATATATGATTACAATTGCGAGAATATAAAATGCTAGTTTCTTCATTTGCTTTTGCCCCCTGCTCATTTGATATGAACAGTATGGGGACATTAGCAAAATCTTAAACTAGCAAAATGAAAATTCTATTAAAATCTTTTGGACCACTAATTATTTCCCATTTAAAATAGCCGTAACTATTCGGTCTTTTCCATTAATGTCACGCAGTGTATGAACACTGGCAGTCGGGAAAACATTTCGGATAATTGCTGGCACCGTTTCACCTTGATCATAGCCTATTTCAAAAACGATCGTACCATCTGGGTTCAGTATTTCTTTTGCTTGCTCAATAATCGCTTCGTATGCGGCAAGTCCATTATTCTCAGCAAACAGTGCCATCTCTGGATCAAAGTTAGTGACAGTTTGTGATAAATGCTCCCACTCCACATAAGGAATATACGGTGGATTTGAGACAATCATATCTAGCTTTTCACTCGTTTTCATAAGGGGCTCAAGGAAACTCCCATGTACAAAATTGACCCCAGCATTATGCTGATCTGCGTTTTCCATCGCTGTTTTAAGTGCTTTTTCAGATAAGTCTACAGCGGTCACCTGTACGTTTGGTAGTTCTAATGCAAGAGTGATCGCAATAATACCGCTTCCCGTTCCAATATCAGCTATACGAAGTGGTCTGCCAGCATTATGCGCGAGTCGAATGGCCTCTTGTACGACTTCTTCTGTCTCAGGACGTGGAATTAAAACATCCTCATTCACCTTAAATATCCGTCCGTAAAATTCCTCTGAACCGATTAGATGCTGAACAGGGACTCCTGTTTCTGCATGTTTTTTAATGTCCTTCTCGAAGTTCACCAGTCTACTTTCTTCAATGGGCTCACGCATTTTCATAAAAATCCCATTACGCGACAGTCCCAAATGATGCTGCAAAAGCAACTCGGCAACGCGTGGCTCCAATCCGTTCTTCTCCAAAAAAAGAGAAGCCCGTTGCAGGACTTCATAGATTTTGAATTCAGCCATATTATTCACCAATTTGGCTTAGACGCTTGGACTGGTCCTCAAGAATCAAAGCATCGACGAATTCATCGACTTTTCCTTCAAGAATCTGGTCGAGCTTCTGAATCGTAAGACCGATACGGTGATCCGTCACACGGTTTTGCGGGAAGTTGTACGTGCGGATACGCTCGGAGCGGTCACCTGTACCAACTGCTGATTTACGTGTTTCATCATATTCAGCCTGTGCTTCCTGACGAATCTTATCATAGATACGCGCACGCAATACTTTCATCGCCTTTTCCTTGTTCTTGATCTGAGACTTTTCATCCTGACATGATACAACCGTTCCAGTTGGTTCATGTGTTAAGCGTACGGCTGACATTGTCGTGTTAACACTCTGTCCACCTGGCCCACTTGAAGCAAATGTATCAACGCGGATATCTTTTTCATGAATATCGATTTCTACTTCCTCTGCTTCTGGCATAACAGCAACCGTCGCTGTTGACGTATGAATACGACCGCCTGATTCTGTCTCCGGTACACGCTGAACACGATGTGCACCGTTTTCATATTTCAAACGAGAGTATGCGCCTTTTCCATTTACCATAAAGATAATCTCTTTATAGCCGCCGACACCAGTAGTATGAGCATCCATTACTTCAGTCTTCCAGCCATTTGCTTCCGCATAACGGGAATACATACGATACAAATCGCCTGCAAATAGTGCAGCCTCATCTCCACCAGCAGCACCACGGACTTCCATAATAACGTTCTTATCATCATTCGGATCCTTAGGAAGTAGAAGGATTTTCATTTCATCCTCAAGGGCTTCTTTACGCTGAGCAAGCTCATCGATTTCTGCCTTTGCAAGCTCTATCATATCCTCATCGGATTCTTCCTCAAGCATTTCTTTCGCTTCCTTCAGACCTGTTGTTACATCCTTGTACTCACGGAATGCAACGACAACATCCTCAAGACCTGACTGTTCCTTCGAATATTCACGTAAATTATTTACATCACTAACAATTTCGGGATCACTCAGCATTTCATTCAATTTATTATAACGATCTTCTAATGATTGCAATTGATCAAGCACGAGTCGTCCACCTCTCTAAGATTAACATTCCTATTATAGTATACCCAAGGGAGGTGGGTCAAAGTAATGTTTCGAGGTGAAAAGGCATGACCGGCCCAACAATTTGGGCGAATGCTCGAAAATCTCTGACTTACATCTATTCAACGGATTCTTGATTAACATCCGAAAATCGCAACTTCTCACCCTCAGCTGCCTTCGATTTCGGACAGCAAGGCAGAAGTTCTCTCCGTATGCCTGTAGTATAAGAATGTCGGGTGCAGAGAAAATTTATATTGTCTCTGCACCCGATACCAGTTTGAAGCTAATATTTCTCTTACAATGCAGGTTCGCGATTTTTTTCGTTCGTCCTCTTTTACATACAGGCACTTGCCGTTCAGGCTTACATTCTAAAATTCTTTTACTTATATCCAAGATTTACAACATACATCTTTGTCTCTCTACCACTATGATTTACGATTAAATTAACAGTACCTGCATCTGCTATATAATTTTTATAATCCAGACGCATTATTATAAGATCCGCTTCCATGTACACTGTTTTAACGGAGTGAAGAACTGCCTTTTTGTTAATTCCAGCTATTTAGCAATTGCTTTTCCATCAATTTCAAAAGTCTCTCCAGGTTGATTAGGATTTGTAAGATAAGACTCCAAGCTTACGAGCTTCTGTTCTCCTTCTCCAGGAGACGCTCCGTTCAGATAAACTAGTTTTCCATCTTTGCTCAGCAAATCCTCTTCGTTTATATTTGCAACCGTCCTCTTCGTTTTATCGAAAACAATTGGCGAACCTGGAACGAAGGTCTCGTATTCTCCTTTTGAACCAACCTTTTCAAATAAGGAATCAAAATCAGAAAGTTTGCCGTCTGCATATGCCTTGGCCATATCTTTTTCTGTTTCCTCTATCGTAGCATGCTTTGAAAAATCCTGTTTGGAAAATAGAAAGACGTATTTCCCTTTGTCCACATCTTCAATTTCAATAAGCAGATTATCTTCATTACTCACAAGCAGTTGAAAAATCAAATTGTCCGAGAGCGGCTCCATTGCACTCAGTTCCTCCAGGCTGAAATTCTCGCTGCCTTTCTGAGTGAAAATTGAAAGACCTCTACCTTTCTCATATGTGATTTCAGGTAAGCCCGCTTCCTTCGCACTTAACGGCTTACGTTCTTCCGGCATCCTTCTCAAAATTTCTGCAAATATTTTGGATGGTTCTTTGGAACTCACGAGTTCTTCATACAGTTCCTCTACACTTTCATCCTTCAGCTCGTAATATGTCATGCTACCAGATTCCTCAGCAGCATAGCTTGTCGCATACACCGCACTGTCAGCTTTCTGCAAAACTTTGTAATGGATGGATGTTAAATAATCCTCAAAAAAATACTTAAATTGCGGGCTCAACTTATTTGATAAACCATCGACGTACATATTATGGACTTTTTCTTTTTTTGCTTCCCGTTCTTCGGATGTCTTGCCAGTGCATCCCGTTATAAACAGAATAACCGCCAGCATGCACATACCATAACTTAGTTTTTTCATTTACTCACCTACTGCTTTGAAGGTTGGCGGGGCCTTCTATAGAAAATCTGGCCCTCAGCTATACTAGCTCTGACATTACGACGGAGATTTCGTCATATTTTCTGCCTGTACCTACTGTAAATCCGCCTAAAACCCAAGTCCCGCCTGCAAGCCTAAATCAACAATATGCATTTGTGGATTTTCTCCACTCAGGTTCACGAGCACATTCACAGAACCAGCATCAGCAATATAATTGTTGAACATTATATGCAAAATAACGAAATCTTCCAGCATATACACTGTTTCAACTGCTTGTAAAGTGGCGCTTTCCTTCAATCCGGCGACCTTTGCGATTGCTTTTCCATCAATGACAAATGTCTTCTTCTGTTTCTCATTGCCATTCAAATATGACTCAAGGGTCATAATTTTCTGTTCCCCATCCTCAGGTGTCTCACCAGCAACATACACTTGCTTGCCATCTTTGCTCAAAATATCGCTTTCCTTAATATTTACAAGGGATTTCTGCTCTTTATCAAAAATCTTACCGCTTACTTTCATAAGGAGAACTTCATATTTGTCGCTTGAACCAAACTGTTTGAACAACGTACCAAACTTTGATAGCTTCCCTTTCTTATATGCGTCGGCAAGCTCTTTTTCCGCATCTTCGACAATCGTAAGTTCAGACAGATCCTGCTTGGCGAACAATAGGAAGTGCCGCTTCTCCTTCCAATTGTATACGCTCAGCAAAAAGTCTTTTTCCGTAGAGTTCAAAAGGGAAATCTCCAGATGTTCCATAGACGGCTTCTTTTCACTAAACGCTTGAATGTCGATTGCCTGCTGCCCACTTTCAGTTGATAGTTTAAGCCCGTTTTTATCCTCTGTTTCTATCAGAGGCAAATTCATCTGATCCGCATCTGCACTTTGACGAAGACTTTCAGCCTTTTCGGATAAAGAAGCAAATTCATCTTCTTTGCTCTCAGCCTCCTTCAAAACACCATAGAGCGTTTCCATTTCTTTTTTGGAAATCGTGTAATACTCGAGATGATTTTGCTTTCTCGGTTCAGGCGTATAATTTTCTGCAAAGATGACATTCCCACCATCCAATTGAAAAACACTGTCATTATAGGATATATAATCATTCAAGAAAGTCTCCAGCTTGGAATTCATGGTTTTAGGAAACCTGTTTGTATACATAATCGGCGTCGTTTCCTTCTCCTGCTCATTACTGCTTGTATTCTGAATTGCTTGATTTGCACAACCCGTCAGCATTGCGAATACTGTTGCTATACAAAGAATCACGGTGAATTTCTTCATCACTTCGCCTCTTCATGTTTCAAATTGACTTCACGTTTCTTCTTTGAATCCAAAGAAAGATTACTCCCGGAACCGAAACAATGGAAATCCACGGATACAAGCTAAACAATGCCACACCAACTGGTAGAATTGAACTGATTGTTCCTTCAAGTCCAGTCTTTTTGTCATCCTTAACAAGAGCTTGAGAAGCTTCTTCAAGCTTCAAACGTAAGCGATATACCCCAGTCATACCTATAAACAACAACTGAAAAGGAACCCATGGACTCCAATTCATTACAGTAAAGAAGATTATAGGAATCATGAGCACTACCCCTGTGAGATGTACCCAATATGTGAAGGATTGACGGTACTTATACAGATCCCAAGGCAGTGTCGCAACGATATCCGACTTCATCCGATCTTTGAAAAAGGATACTGCAATAACAGGTGTTGCAAAGAGAGCTACTGTGATCGATAAATAATAGATCCATCCAGGCAATAATTGAAGCAGGATTAACATGGAGAATATGGCCATTCCAGCTCTTAACACCAAATCATTGTTTTTCAAGAAATAAATCTGCCACAGTCTTGAATACAACTGTCCATCGTTTTTAAAAGGATGTAACTTCTTCTTTTGATTAAGCAATGGCTTATACGGTCTGTTTTTACGGAATTTGGTCTTGGTAACTGCTCCGACCACAATCATATTCCAAATCTTGTAGTCTCCATTTGCTGCAATTCTGCCCAATTGATTATTTGAAGATAGCTTTGGCAATAATATTATATTTACTATTAAAATAGAAACAACAGCTGCAATCGAGCTAACCAGTGGGCTTACGAACAATGCCATTCCCGCAATACAAAGTCCAACGGCGAGCCAAAATAGTTTCACCAACAGATGTTTTTGAAAAAGCTTCCATTGTGGAATTGCCATCGCCAAATCATAAATCAACAAAACACCTATGTACGGTAAAGTCGAGATGAGGGATATTTTTATAAATAATGATACGATCATGGCAATTAAGATGTAGCTGAGTAATTGTTTGAACCTTTGAATCAGCATAGCCATAGACCACAATCTGGAGAACCTGAAAGGTAATAATGTTAATTGGTATTCTGCTGAAGAAAAGATAAGCCCTGGACTGCCAAAGGAGCTGAGAACATAGCGAATCGGTAAGATCGAAAAGAGTAACAGATTGATTTGCCACATCCCGCTACTATTAAAGTCTTGTTCAATATGTGTAAGTTCTCCTCCCTCTTTGTATAAGGCATACATGAGATAAGCAAAGAGTAAAGACAAGTAAAAGGCTGAAGTCTTATCAATGATTACATCAAAAGCCATCTTATAGAGCTTTATCTTTTTATGAAGACGATTTCTCAGTAGAAATGTATAAGCTCTCAATTCAGGAATCACGTTGCATCACCTGTCCTGCGCTGGATCGTTTCAAATTGATCAATTGGACCAGCTTGTTGAATACGCCCTTGTTGCAACAAAATAAACGAATCTGCTAAATCCTTTACTCTCTCTAGCTGATGAGAAGTGAGCAGAATTGCTGTTCCCTCTGCTGCTTTCTCAGAAATCAACTTTTCAAGATAAGCCATAGCATATATATCAAGTCCCATGAATGGCTCATCAATCATAAGCAAAGGGGTATCAGGCAGTAAGGCACAGATGGTTTGTACTTTTTGTCGCATGCCTTTTGACAAAGATTCCGGATATTCATGAAGTTTGTCTGCGATTTCAAATCCTTCCAATAATCTTTCTAACTTTTCCTCGAAAATAGTATTATCCAGTTTATAACTAATCGCATAAAGTTGAAAATGCTGCATAACCGTCAATTCCATAAGTAGCATCGGCTCTTCAGGGAGATAGGCGATGTTACGCTTATATCCTAGCAAATCATCTTTCATCTCTTTACCGTATAAATGAATCGTACCTTTGGTCGGCTCTAGTTCATTTAGTATTGTCCGCATCAATGTAGACTTTCCAGCTCCATTATGACCAACAAGTGCGGTAATAGACCCTTCTTCCACAGAGAAAGAAATATCCTCAAGAAGTTGTTTATCCCCTATTTCTGTATGAATATGAGCTAACTCCATTACATACATAACAATTATCCTCCTTAATTCAACTAATACAGAGATATTCTGTCATACAAATTATACACGATAGTTTTCCTTTAATTTATATATTAGCTAGATTGTGTATGATTTTACTGGAATAATAGCTGGATAGTGACGTAGATCATAGATTTTTAATAAATATGTATGAATAGTTTAATTAATGTTATGCAATACAAATATCTCTCTTCACTAAGAAATAAGCGTTAGTGTTTTAAACCCTAAAATCTTTATAATTTCATTTGTTCTCTCTTTCAATTTCTAAGGCTGTTTTCGTATAGTTTGTTGCTAATAGAAGAAAAAAGGATATGTTATTCTAAAATTAGAATGCTAAAGTATCAGAGGGGGAGTGTCATTATGGAATTATTTATAGTTTTTCTTGCTTTACCTGCACTGGGTGTTGTTTGGTTTTTTAATCTTATTACTTTTATTGAGAAATTGCACAATGGAAAAAACACTCATAATCAAAAAATTTTAGGAGGTCTTTGGACTTTCATTTTTATTGCTTTGGTATTTTACTGTTTTATGGCTATATCCAGTTATTAGTTAATTAATTGTTGAAGTATTCAACCATCATTTGACGGTTTTTTACACGATATACAACTTAGTGCGTTGACAGTTATATTGCTCGATTTTTGAAACGCTGAAATAAGCATTTGTTCAACTAATTCAATGTATTTCACCCATTTTTCAGGATAGCTAGAGCCTGAAAATGGCGTTTTGCGCATATCATTGAATGATTTCCAAAATCACTACATAGATAGCGTTGCCTTGAACGATATTTATCGTTTCGTTTAATCGAAGTGCTACCACAATGAACGCAACCCAAATCAAAAGCAAATTGCAATTCTTGAATGCTCTTTAATAGTATGATAATTCTATTTGGTTCATCTGGAAAACAAGTCTTGTTTCATCGCATTAAACAACGCCAACTACTCTAAATTCGTTAATTTGCTGAAAACACCATATACATCTAACCACATAATTGGATTTTCCTTCCTTAATTCCATATAAAAAGGGTGTCACAGAAGCGACACCCTTTTAAACTCCATTATTAATTTCACTGTGAAAAGTGTTTTGTAAGACATTGTTTCTCTTGCAATCTACTTCTCAGTACCTCGTGATGATGTCGGCATCTCGGTTCATAGCTTTCCGCCGCACCTACAAGGATTACTGGTTCTTCATAGGAAGCTGGTTTCCCGTCAATGAGGCGCTGTGTCCTTGTTGCCGGACCGCCACAAATCGGGCAAATCGCAGATAACTTCGTAACAAATTCTGCAATTGCGAGCAGCTCCGGCATTGGACCGAATGGTTCGCCTCGAAAATCTGTATCCAAACCGGCGACAATTACCCGTATTCCCTGGTCAGCGAAATTCTGAACAGCATTCACTATTTCACCATTAAAAAACTGTACTTCGTCTATGGCAATAAGATCTATTTTCTTTTGCTCTTTGTCGATTTCTGCAACTAAATCTGCTGTGTTATCCACAGGTCTTGCCAATGTTTTCGTTCCATTATGAGAAACGACATCACTTTTTGCATAGCGATTATCAATTTTTGGCTTAAAGACTTTGATATTCAGATGTGCATAAGTTGCCCGGCGCACCCGCCGAATCAGTTCCTCAGACTTTCCTGAGAACATGCTGCCCGCAATTACTTCAATCCAGCCATCCTGTTTCATATATTCCAGCATTTCTTCTTCATCTCCTGACAAATTGATTCCGATTCATCTACCTTAGCACAACAGGCCAGCTCGTAAAAGTACGAATCCTGTTTCTCGTAACCTAGTTCACACAATTGACTAGAATAACAGGATATTCAGCTGCAGAACGCCATTTATTGGCTGAATAAAATACACAAAAGAAAAAACCGCGTGAACGAGACCGTTCACGCGGTTTTCTGGCGAAGCGCGAAAGATTCGCAGCTTCCAATATAATTACATGTTGTATTTCTTTTTGAATCGGTCAACACGGCCGCCGACTTTGTCAGCTTTTTGCTTGCCTGTGTAGAATGGATGTGTATCAGAGCTGATTTCGACACGAATAACTGGGTAAGAGTTGCCATCTTCCCATTCAATTGTTTCGTCTGAGCTCTTTGTAGATCCGCTCAAGAATTTGAAATCTGAGCTTGAATCAAGAAATACAACTTTGCGGTATTCCGGATGGATGTCCTTTTTCATTATAAATACGCTCCTTATGCCCTGAATCCTGGGGAAACAGAGTTGTTTTGAGAGTTATAGGAGGCTCTTTGTCCACGCTGAACTCACATTTCTACATTATAGCAGTAGTCTTTTGTGTTTGCAATAGTCGATTACAAGAGAAACAGCAAGTCTGATTACAACTTGCTGTTTCTCTATATAACATATGGTAAGCCTGTTCAGCTTTTTGCTTTCAATCCAGCTTCTACTCCTAGCGGTTCGCGGCATAAACAGCCTTACTACTAGCTCCAAGATCAGGAGCTTTCCGTAATTCTGTTTATGCGTTTCACCGCTGTACAGTCGTGTCAGCTTTTTGCTTTCACTCTACGTTTCATTTCTTCGTCCATGTGATCCATGAAGGCTTCGTTTGTTTTTGTTGTTTTCAACTTCTTCAGGAAGCGTTCAAGGAAGTCTTGGGAATCTTGCATTGTGTTGCGAAGTGCCCAAGCTTTTTCTAAATAATCTTTAGAAAGTAGCAATTCTTCTTTTCTCGTTCCAGATCGAAGGATATCGATTGCCGGGAAGATACGGCGTTCTGCAAGATGTCGATCAAGATGAAGTTCCATGTTGCCGGTTCCTTTGAACTCTTCATAGATAACATCATCCATACGAGAGCCTGTATCAACAAGCGCTGTAGCAAGAATCGTCAAGCTGCCGCCTTCTTCAATGTTACGTGCCGCACCGAAGAAACGTTTTGGACGGTGGAATGCAGCTGGATCAATACCACCAGACAATGTACGTCCGCTTGGCGGGATTGCTAAGTTATAGGCTCTTGCCAGGCGGGTAATGCTGTCCATAAGAATTACTACATCACGTTTATGCTCAACAAGACGCATTGCGCGTTCAAGAACGAGTTCAGAAACGCGGATATGGCTTTCTGGCACTTCATCGAATGTAGAGCTGACAACGTCAACTTCTGGGTGAACAGAGCGTTCAATATCTGTTACTTCTTCCGGACGTTCATCGACAAGTAAAATGATCAATTTCGTGTCTGGGTGATTCACAGAAATGCTGTTCGCAATCTGCTTCAGCAGAATGGTTTTACCTGCCTTTGGAGCAGCAACGATCAAACCACGCTGCCCAAATCCTACAGGTGTCATAATATCCATAATACGCGTTGACAGCTGATTCTGTTCTGTTTCCATTTTCATCAAACGGTCAGGATATAATGCTGTAAGTGCTGGGAAATGAACACGTTCTTTTGCCGAGTCTGGATTCTGACCATTTACAGCATCTACATGCAACAAACCAAAATAACGTTCGTTTTCTTTTGGCGGGCGTACTTTACCCGAAACTTTATCACCGTTACGCAAGTCGAAGCGACGAATTTGTGAAGCTGAAATATAAATATCCTCAGCGCTAGGTGCATAGTTAATTGGACGTAGGAAACCGAATCCTTCAGACGGGATTATTTCCAAGATACCATCCATGAAGAAGAATCCGTCTTTCTCCGCCTGAGCTTTTAAAATAGCAAAAATTAATTCGCGTTTTGTCAGTTTGGCATAATAAGAGACTTTGTATTCTCGTGCTAAATTATAGATTTCTTTAAGTGTAAGTGTTTCTAAACTGGATATAGTCAATCCGCTCATTTATTCATCACGCCTATTCATATGAGATTGTATGCATAACAGCAAATGTGCATCTCTTCTCAATCTTTATATTATATAACTGGAAAAGAACCAAATGCTTGCTGTGTCTGTCATTTTGGGTATTTTTACTATAAGTGAAGGCAAGTTAGAAGCTTTTAAATTAGAAGTTTTCAATCGCGCAGGTTTCTTTAACACATTCCATCATACCGTCTTACCGCTTGATCTTCAACAAAAAACTAGGAAGGATTCAAGCATTGTCGCTAAATCCTTCCCCATATAAAAATTGTACAGCTGTTGCTGGCATTATACCGCCACAGTTTTTTACTTACTCAATTACAAGATTCGGCTTAAGGTCTAAGCTATGTTCACCATCGATAAAGCGAACTGTACCGCTCTTCGCACGCATAACAATTGTCTGCGTTGTTGCTTTGCCGCCTTTGAACTGAACTCCTTTAAGTAATTCTCCATCTGTTACGCCTGTTCCTGCAAAGATGGCGTCATCTCCACTACAGAAATCATCCATGTAGAAGACTTTGTTGATATCTGGAATCCCCATTGTTTTACAACGTTCAAGTTGCTCATCATTTTCAGGTTCAAGCTTACCTTGCATTTCGCCACCGAGGCATTTCAAGGCAACTGCGGCGATTACGCCCTCTGGAGCGCCACCTGTACCGAATAGAATATCAACGCCAGTCGAATCAAAAGCAGTGTTAATTGCCGCAGCAACATCGCCTTCATTGATTAGCTTAATACGTGCACCAGCTGCGCGGATTTCATCAATGATCTCCTGATGGCGCGGACGGTCAAGAATTGTTGCTACAATATCTTCAATATTTTTGTTCTTAGCTTTTGCTACAGCTTTTAGGTTATCTGTTACAGAAGCATTGATGTCGATTTTGCCTACCGCTTCTGGGCCTACTGCGATTTTCTTCATGTACATATCTGGAGCATGTAGAAGATGTCCTTTATCAGCGATTGCAATAACAGCAAGCGCGTTCCATGATCCATTCGCTACGATATTCGTACCTTCAACAGGGTCAACTGCGATATCCACATCAGGTCCAGAACCGGTACCAACTTCTTCACCAATATAAAGCATTGGTGCTTCATCCATTTCACCTTCACCAATTACAACTGTACCACTCATTGGAATGGTACCAAGCACTTTGCGCATCGCTTCTGTTGCTGCACCATCTGCTTCGTCTTTCTTTCCTTTACCCATCCAGCGTGCTGCAGACAATGCTGCTGCTTCTGTTACTCGAACGATTTCCATTGTTAGACTTCTTTCCATAGATGATCTCTCCTTATAGTGCTTCATGCACTGTTCTGTTATCGGCAGCTGCTATATTATTTCAATTCAGGAATTTCTCGCTTCTTCTGCTTCTTGTGCAGTCATGTCTTCGCGCCATATATGCGCACCCAGGTTTGTGAGTTTTCCTGTCAAATCTTCATAGCCCCGGTCAATATGTTCGAGACCCGTAATTTCAGTAACGCCGCTTGCCATCAGTCCTGCGATGACAAGTGCTGCTCCGGCTCTCAAATCGGATGCTCTGACGCGGGCGCCTTCCAGCTGTGATGGTCCGGAAACGATTGCAGATCCGCTTTCCACTTT
>Ga0153999_1000160_pt1 | contig 33578 bp, 28 predicted proteins | sample TSNC083MetaG_FD_104675 | JGI IMG/M metagenome (GOLD analysis project Ga0153999, IMG submission 104675) | Attine ant fungus gardens microbial communities from North Carolina, USA - TSNC083 MetaG | ecosystem: Host-associated > Fungi > Mycelium > Unclassified | place: USA: North Carolina, Lumber... | reverse complement strand
ATGGCGCAGGTTGTGGGGGAACACTTTCTCCGGGGACACGTCCGCCGCCTGACAGAGCGCCTTCATATCTTTCCAGATACTACTCCTGCTCACCGATTTACCTGTCCGGGTCACGAATACCGGACCGCTCTTTATGCCCTGCCTGTGGATATACCGCATCAGCAGTTTTTGCAGCTTGCCCGGTATGAACACCAGACGCACCTTGCCCTTGCAGTCCACGACCGCACGCCCTCTGCCCACCGCTTCCACGGTGATGAAAGGGAGCTCTGAAACCCGGATGCCTGTCCCGCAAATGGTTTGGACAATGAGGTTGATCCGCTCCTGCCCGGCACTACTGGATGCTTTGAGCAGCCGCTCATACTCCGCTTTACTCAGCTCTCGGGATTCATTACAGAACACCTTCCTTTGAATACGAAGACGCTTGACCCGGCAATCATTCCAACCCATATATGAAAAAAAGCCGTTCATGGCTGCCAGCATGGAATTGACGCTGGTCGGCTCGTACCTTTCTTTGATGTGTTCTTTGTAAGCCACAGTGAGGTCTTTTGTCACTTCCCGGCCATCTGAGTAGGCCATAAATTTCACGATGTCGCGCCTGTATTTTTCCATGGTGTTCTTGCTCCTTTCCTCCTCTTTTAAGCACTCTATATATCCGTTCACCATTTCCGTGATGATGATCCTCTTGTCCATTACATTGTTCCTCCGTTTTTCGACAATTTTCTATTTCCTCATTATACCTCTCGCACCTTTCCGTTTGGGAAAATTTCGTCTGTTGAAAATCGAGTTATAAGGTAGACCGGATGCTGTTCATTCCCGAATATGTGCAATGAAAGCTGCTTAATATTTTATAAAAAAAGAAGCCCGTTTCCGACTGGAAAGCAGGCTTTTTAGCGCGTTGGAATGACTATCAATAAGTACAAATAATATATTTATTAAACCGCATACATAGACGTAATAATCGCAATTTTTCACGTCGCTATAACGGTTGTTTGACATGCTGGAATGCTCAGTAACGCATCCCGGCGCGACAGTATTTCATCAATCTCGGCATTGCTGGGCGGCGCCAGGTTCAGACGGGATATCTGCACTAGAATCGGCTCGGAATCCTTGATGTCATAAGTCCGCGACGACTGGCAAATAAACCAACCGGTGGGCATCCTCGGATGAAATTTAACCAGATCGCGGTCCTCAAACATGTCTTCACGCGCTAACGCACGGACGACCACCTTGATGTCATCGGCGGTCTTAAGGCGTCCCGCAAAAATCAAACCACTGTTGGCAATGATGCTCTTGGGCATATCTGCGATCTTTTGGGTAATCGCGATAATGAACAATCCATACCCGGCGCTTTGATCCAGTATTTGTTCGAATTCGCTTTGACCTGTCATTCCGAATTGTTTTCCGCTGCCGGTGCCGGCGGCGTCATTGCCGGTGAGGATTTCGGATGCCTCCTCGACCACTAGCACGGTTTCATATTCATCTTCCGATAAATATCCGCCTTCATGGGCGATGCCATACTTATAAAACCCGCTGGTAATTACACCAAATATAAAGTTGCGGAAAGTGCTTTCCAGCCCCTTGCTCTCCAATACGGTCACGTCATCCCGGCCGATCAGCTCATCCACACCGATGCCTTCACTGGTTCCGAACAGCCGCCGTTCGATCGAAAATTCTCGGGCGAATGCCTGGAGGCGGTCTAACAAGCGGGCATAAGCGTCTCTGGTGTCATTACCGGCTCTTCCTTTGGGATTGAACGGATCCTCTAATCTTGCCTTAATGTCCGACATCCTCTTATATACCTTCGCAAACGTCACATGTTTAGACAGTTCCGGCACCCGCTCTTTCCAATCAACGTAGTCGCAGGCATCAAAAACACCCGCCTCATCATAGAGCGCGTAAATGGTTTCGCCCAGCATCTGCTTGCCGCGTTCCAGCAGTCCGTAAGCACGGCAGTAAATGTCGATTACGCCATCGATCCAAAACTGCGGAGTTACACCGTAAGGTATTTTCAGCGGGTTGATTTTGATCGGCCGGAAACTTGTATTACCCAAGCTGTAAAAGTGAAACCTCTCCGGCTCTACAAATCTCGCCAGCGTTCGCCAGTCTGTTTTAGGATCCATACATACGATCCGCAGCCGCTTACCGGTGCTCTTTCGCCGCACCCGTGATAACTCGGCCACAAACCGCATCGCGGCAACCGTTTTACCTGAACGCGAGGCGCCTGTAAAAAAGGCGTGCATTAACTCTTTTTCATCTATCCTATAATCATACGGCGTACGGTATCCGTTATTCATCGTGTATCTTTCCGGAGAAAGTACGGTCCCCATATAAACCTCTCCTTGCAACATAGAGGGCACAGAAAACTTCGGCACATCGCTGACCTCCGCGAAAATACCACCTTCGCTGATTCGAGGCAGATGGGTGTAGGCGACAAATTCATTAGGCAACAGGACTGTGCAATATTTATATTCCGATACACCGGCCACATTTTCTCGTGTGACGTCGCTGGAGAACGCGGCAAAGTGATAGAGCAGATGCTGCTGCTCCTCATCATCCAACTTGAGTACCTGCAAAGGGTTGACCATGGCTTCCTCATTATGCCAGGTTGATTTGGCCAAGGATGAGGCGGTTGCCAATGCGTCCTCGGAAGGGCAAGCAACGTACACATAGGTATAAAATGCGCCGCTGCCCCGAAGAGCGTTCTTGATCCGCTCATTCTGGTATTCCAGCAATTCGATAATATCCTTGGCCTGTTGGTCCAGCCATTGATAGGATTTATTGTATCCGATACTAGGTCCGATTCCCATGCTGGAAGAGATGCCGCTGACATAAGCGCCGGATGTGCCGTCAGATACACTCTGAGAGTGTCCGGTACCGCTTGTCTCCGACACACTCTGGTTAACGCCGCGATTTGTTCCGTAAGTATCGGATGTTCCCTGAGTAACGCTGTCGGTTACCGATTCAGAATAGGAGCGGCCAACCGACTGTCCCTGAGAAATTCCGTAGGACTGACCCCAATTTTGCGCGGATGATTCGGAAACCCCCTGAGAGGTACTGTTTGAAAAGTTTTGAGAGGTACTCTCCCCTTGTGAGGTTCCAATTGTTTCGTTGGAGCCAGTCGAATGAGAAGAACTTAACCCCCAGCCGTCGCTGGTGGACTGCCCGATACTCTGAGACTCCGAAACACTTTGATTGACCCCCCAGCCTTCGCTTAGGGACTGTCCGGAGGAAGCACCCCAGGTTTCATTTTTTCCCCAACTCTGTCCGGCTGTAACGCCGGTGGAATGGGATTGGGAGTTGCTTTGAGAAACCGAATTGGATACGGAAGATCCGATGGTATCACTGACCCCGGTTGAACGTCCTGTGGAGGCAGACGTTGAGGATCCGTACCCGCTTGAGGTGCCGGCACTCCAGCCGGAATTCGTTCCGGTGGTGCTTGAGGCGCTGTTGTTTACGGACGAATTAGTGCTGCCGTTAGTACCGGAAGAGGACCCCCAGCTGCCGCCCAATCCAAAAGGCGTAACGCTGCCGGTAGAATTGCTGCCCTCCGACCAGCCTGAGCTGGTGCCGGAGGAAGTGCCGGAGGAGGTAGACTGAGAGGAACTGGTTCCACCGCTGATTCCTGTGGAATTGCTTTGGTTGGTATTAAATCCGCTGGATACGGAGCTGTTCGTTCCGCTGGAAGTCGAATGGCTTTGGGACTGGGTGTTGGTTTGGCCGACGGTGGTGCCGGTCGTTTGTCCGAAAGATTCGCTGTGAGAAATACTGCCGCCCTGATTCTGACCGGCAGAATAACTTTGCCCCCAATTTTGTCCCTGAGAAATATTGTAACTTTGTCCTTGCGACGTACCAATGGATTGCCCAAAGCTGCTGCCATCGGTATGATTGATGCTCTCCCCGCTTGAAAAAGACTCATTAGAGCCCTGGCTTTGAGAGGTGCTGGAATTCTGACCAAAGGAAGAACCGATACTCTGCCCCAGCGTCTGGCTGATGCCTTGACTGAAAGAATTACCCTGGCTAACTGTCTGAGAACTACCGACGGAATCTGTCACGCTGCTTCCCGTGGTTCTTCCGAAGGATTGACCGAATGACTCGGAGATGCTGTGCCCGACACTCTCCCCGTAGCTAGTGCCAAAGCTTTCCCCTTGGGAATAGCTTACGGAATCCGCGTCGGTATAAGCCTTTGACCAACCCTCGCTGCTGGATTGGTTGGCCATGAACATCATCGGGATACTGACGTTAAAGCTCATGGCCTTGGTGCCCTGCATCTGGGAGTACCAATCGGTCATATCCCGCTGGGTTTTTAATGACCAATCCTGAAGGGTAGAGGTATATACGGGAGTAGAGAGGACCTGAATGACATACTCAAAATCCGCCATGCCGGCAATGATCTCCTCTAGCGTACCTTGAGAATCCGGGTTGACGTTCTTTCCGCCTAAACCCTTATTGCCGCCATCCTCGCCGGTCTTGGCCGCTTTGGGGATCCCACGCACAACTGTAAGAAAATTCATATTATACATTTTTTCGCGCAGCCATTCCGCTTCCTGCGCCTGAAGGCAGCGCATTTCAATGACACGGTATGTGCCCTGCATCATCCCGGTGATTCCAAGGTAATCCCGGTGAGCCTGCGCCTTTGCTTCTTGAATATTGTGGCCAATGCCCTGAACGCCATATAGGAAGAGCAGTCCCAAAGGAATTGGTTCGATGATGTTGGCAATCAGAGTAACCAGATTGATGGCGTTTTCATTAGCGCCGGAAAGAACCTGTGAGTGCATATCCATCAAGGCGGTACTCTGCCTTGCGGCTTTGGGCAGCCGGATTATGCGAACAAACTTAAGCGCCTTGAAAAAATGCAGCCGTTCTCCGGTTTCGGGGTTGATGGTCTCCAGTTCATAACATAGATATTGTAGCGGCCGCTCATGGACGGATCTTTTAGACGATTTATCATACTCAGTCCAGGAGTCAATGATCCGAAAATCGTCTGAGGGGGTACTGTCCTGCTTCGGCCGCAGAATTCTCTTGATGTCAAATGTTGATAACATGTTAATAAGCCTCCTTTTTCTGGACTTATCAATAGTATGATTTATCAAACGAAACACAAAAAACATTTTGTGGGAAGGGGGGGAATTAGTCAGCTTAAAAAATATCCGGCTTATATTGACTTTTTTGTAATTGTTGAGTATGTTTATTTGAAAAGATGATCTTTAATCACAAACTCATCATGTGCAGATCGTTGCCTTTGTGGGGGGGACCAAAAAAATCACAGATTTAGAGGAGGTATTTGCTTTTGGATAAAATGCAATGGATTTTCTTAATGATAGCCGTTATATACGTTATATGCTTTTTTATAATCTACCTGTTATGTAAAAAGAAGAACCTTCCCATTTACTTTTTATTATTAGGGTTTATTCATTTTGTTGGAATTGCAATCGTCTTATTCCTGCCGACCCATGTTCCCCGGAGGAAATGTCCGTATTGTGCAGAGCTGATTGCTGAGGAGGCTAAAATATGCCGATATTGTAATCGGGAGCTCGGATAAAAGAGATAGTGGGTTCTTCGCCAAGCGGCAGCGTAACAGACAGAAACGGCGACGCAAAGTGCAGACCGTTCCTGTCTGTTATTTTAGCTGATTTCTGCCGCTATTGCGGATGCTCCTCGTTTGATCAAAGAATTTTTGCTTCGAGGCTTTTCTCTTGAAGCTGTAGATGCGTTTGCCCTGCATCCCTACAAAACCTAAGGGCGTCATGATAGCGCTGATCCATAGCAGCGTTTGCAGATAGCCGGAAATGGTGCTGCCGGAGGTTAATGGAATTGCCTGGTTATAGGACGCCATCAGCATTTCGGAGGATACCCCGGATACCAGCGCGATAAGTTCCCGGATTCCGGCCAGAGCCAGTAGATAGCAGCCGATGGTCACATGAGTTTCAGTAAGTATGGTTGCCCGGTGGGATGGAAGCACTAGGGCGCATATCGCACCTGCCACCCACATGACTCCGGTCATCGGAGCGACAAGGTTGCTCCCAAAGGCAGCAAATCGCGCAATAATGAAAATCGCCAGCAGGAAAATACTCACCGGCAGCCCAACCGCTTTGATATACCTGTAGATATCGGCGCCACTGAGGCTCTGCCGGTAAGTTAAAGATTGATTCTGTTTCATATGCTCTCCTTTCCGCAGGTGTTACAGCGCCTGCTGCTCATCCCGGACCGTTACCTCGATTTCTTCTCTTAAGTATAGAATGATCGAGACGAGGGCGCCGGCCGCCAGCAGCACGAACCAGAGATTTGATGTGATGGCATAGGCAAGATAACTGAAAGCATTCTGGCTGAATGCGGATAGTGAAGTAACTATTCCTTTCATAAGCCTTCTTACTCCTTTTTCGTTAAGTCTTTTATGGGTGCGGTCCCCTTACTGAGGTCGTAGGTGATCAACCATACATCATCGTTACTGGGGCTGCGCAGCTCCTGAGGGGTAGTAACCCGTACCTTTAGTGTACGTAGACTTTCCTGCCCACGAGTGGCTATCCATTCATCTATCTGTGGGCGCAGCCGTTTAATTAGAGTCTCTTTATTGGGCGCAATAAAATTCAAGAAGCGCGTGACCTGAGCCATCTTATTGCATTTTGCGTTAAAATCAGGCTGTTTGGTGAATCCGCGTTCATACTCGAAATATTCGGTATATTTTCCGGTGACGGGCATACCGATGATGTCCGCCACATATTGCAGCCCGCCACCCACGGACTTTGCCCGGCTGCGGTTAAATACAAAGACCTCTTTGTATCGTTTGGATTCGATAAGTATCTTCTCCAGGTCAAGGATTCCGTAACCATGATTCAGATTGTCATGTTCTTTTCGAACGCGTTCTGCTTCGGATTCCACCGGAGCAATCCCGAACTTCTTCCGAAAGAGCCGGATGCCGATGTCCGAGAGATTATATATCATGATCTTCGGTGTTAGCGGCAGATTTAATATTTCCTGAGTCAGCGCCTTCATCCGGTACAGTTGATTGGTGGCATAATGCAGTTGCGTTTTTTTCACACCGACACCGTACTCCAACGCCCGGTTTTTAATATCCGGGTATTTTGACAGACCTTCCTTGCCTATGATTTCGAGAATCAGCCACATATTGTCATCGCAGCGTGTTTCGAAATCTTTAAGGTCTACCATGTGCGCCATAATGGCATCCTCTTTTTTATCCGTAATTCGTTTTGCTTTAGCAGCCGAGTCACGGATCGGCACTGCACTTACCGTCAACTTTGTCTGCTCGCTGATTCCGATCATCTCAGCGATGTCCTTCATCTCGCCGTCAACCTCAACATCTCCCTTTTCCTCTATAATCAGTTCGATTTTTCCGGAATCGGCGGCATTTTTGACAGCTTTGGGCGTCCCTAAGTATTCAGGGCTTTTTTGCGGCTGCTCAGACTCCGGAGGAGCCGGCTCCTGTACTGCTTCAAATTCTGTCAGGTTTCCGGCCATAAATTGACGGATCTGATCTTCCAGGCTTTCAATCTTAGAGCGGCGCCGCTCAGACTCAGCCTGAATCTTATTTAAAATATTGGTGGTCTCCTGGTTATATTGACGATAGCTCTTCGTTGCCCGTTGGAGCAACGTGTCTGTCGGTGTGCTATACCATAAGTTTTGCTCACCTAAAACCATCTCGCTGCGATCTTTGGCAAGGATGCTTTCACACAGCTTGCGGGCCGCGTCGTCAATTACCTTAAACCGTTCTTCCTCCGCCTTCCAATGGCGGGTACTGGAAAAATTCTGTTCTTCTAAATCTCTGCACCTCGCAACGGCAACATTGTATTTGCTTAAAAGCGTTTTGTACTGTGTTTCTGATGCCATTATTCACTCTCCCTGATAGGCGCCCAATGTGTCCTGTATGTACTTTTCCGGCGACCATTCCAGAATATCATTCATATCAACGCCATCGACTAAGCTGCCAAGAGAGATAAGGTTTTGTGTAACCACGGAAAAATCCTGATAAACCACCGACCGCCCCTGCAAAGCGTTTGTAGCATGCTCCTCGCTGTTCTGCGATATGGCTTTCGACATGTTTTGGCAATAGATCGCGATGTCTGTTTGGGTCCAGGTGAGCAACATATTTTTGGTTTGCGTATACTCGGGTGGAACCTCCAGTGCGCTCAGCTGAATTGCCAGCGGTTCAATAGATGAGAGCATTTTTTCATATTCCGGCGCTATGGTCAGCGGATCTTCAATACCGGCGGCGATACGGTAATCCAGCACAAGCACCTGTTCATAAAGAAGGCGGGCCTGCCGGTATTGCAAGGCTAGCTTATTGAAAGAATCCAGCTCCTTAATCTGATTGTAGTTCATCACCAGCGGCACCACCCGCCCGGTATCGTCATAGACATAATCCGTGTTGATGACACCGTATATGAGAAATGCGAGATAAATGGAGCAAAGCACCAAAAAAATCCGTACCGTCCGTATAAAAACAGATTTTCGCCGCTCATTCTTGTTTTCCTTTCGTTCTTTTAAAGAAATATCGGCATCCACCTTTTCTTCAAAGCTTTCAGCCGGTTCAAGAGGAATCGGTTTTGCTTTGGTTACGCGTTCGGTTTGGGTAACGATGAAGCGCTTCTTATGAAATTTATCCGTAACCTTTTTGCGCATCGGTATCGCCGCCTTCCTGATTGATATTTTCTTTGTCCGGGCGTTCGGACGGTTCAGGCAAGTCACAGCCCTCCAGATATTCTGTGGAATACGGAACGATCTCCATCGCTGTGTCGGACCAGGTGTATGCTGCACCACAGTTCTTACAGACGGTGGTGCGGGTGATGTCACGCGTTTGCAGACTGCCGCTGATATATACAACAGAACCCGTTTTCAGGCTTTCAGCGTCTTTAATTGCCTGCTGCCCGTGGGTCTTGACCCAAGGATAATCGGTTTTTGTCTCCGGTGCATCTTCCCGGATGCGGAATTTTCGGTTGACCGCCAGCTGATACTGGATGCTGGCTCGCTCCCGCTCATCCGTATAAAGTTCCGGATCCCGGCAAAGGGTTCCGATCACCATCAGCAAATTGGAAACTTCACTGCGTTCTTTTAACAACTCAAGTCCGCGTTCAGGTGTGATTTCCTGTTCGCGGCGGCAGATGTAAAGAGGCGTGACATAAACGGTATTACCCTTGGAGCTGTTTTTGTGACCGCATTCGCCGCATATAGTGATCTTCAAAACCTCTTGGGTGGTCAGCACACCACGAATATCCACCATATCATGCATCGCCAGCAGAGAGGATTGCTCAATCATGATCGCGTTTTTCGTGTAAATGATCGGACAATCAAAATACAGTTTATTGGCCAGTACCTGCCCGTTATAGAGGGGGCGGCGAAGCACCTTAACCGCAAAAACCGCCTTAGTCAGTTCTTTGTCTTTATTAACATAGACTTTTGGCGGGATTTGCACCTGCCCGTGCAACATCACAATATTCTCTTTTGCCACAGGGCTTCACTCCTCTCCGCATGCGCTATATCCAGTATGTATTGGCATAGGCAGTAATGGATACGTAGTCGTTAACATATTACAGCGGGTCATATGAAAATTCGGCGGTATACTGCTCATCGCTTTCTATAGGTGTGCGGTCCGCCGGGATAATAACGATCATCGCCGCTGCAAGAACAATTGATATGACGTTTTTCATATGGCTGGCTCCTTCCGGTAATAGTATGATTGTTTTTGAATTTTCGACAGCGTGTTTTTCTATACGAATAATAAAAGAACCGGAACGGTGAGATCACTCTCATCTATTCCGGTTCCTCTGATGGGCGTTTTCATTCTTCCTTTTGTATGTCCAGGCCGCTGCTGTTTTGATTCAACACATCTTCCGCCATCCTGAGGCCGGTATCTCTAAAACGGTTGGCCGACTGGTCAAACAAGCAGATCGGAGATCCGTCTTCCGCCTCAAAATACCGTAATGCTGGATAGATATTTTCTATCCAGTCCCGCATATCGGCGATTGTTATAACTAAGGTGGATTTATCATGCGGCAACAGACTGATTTTTTCTGCCGCAAGCTTGATTTCCGCTTCCTCATCATCATAAGTCGTATCGTTATAGCACCGCCCGGCAATAGCAACAGCAACGTTGTTCGTAATGATGCTTTCAAATCGGCTGTATGCTTTTGTAAAACAACTCACGCCAATGTCGCCTGTTTCATCCGAGAGGGTGAAGAACGCCATGAGGGCGCCATCCGAATTTCTGCCTTTGACCGTGACGTCACTAATTATTCCGCAAAGTGTAACGGTTTCATCTGCCGCTGCGTCCGTGACGGCACGGGTGCGCAGCTTTTTCGCCTGGGGGTAGCTTTCCAACGGGTTTCCGGATACATACATACCCAGCAGTTCGTGCTCACGACTCAGTTTTTGCAGCCGGTCATCCATCATGTCCGCGGGAATCTCGGTTTTATTAAAACGGTATTCATACTCCTCCAGCTTTTTCCCCGCATTGTTCAGTCTGGTCTTCAGAGATTTGCGTTCCTTCTCTGAAAGATTCGACGAATCGGCAGCCGTTAGTTCTCTTATAATCTGCCGCTTTTTCGTAATCACCTTCAGGTCGTCAAGATAAAAAGGCAACGTGTAAAGCAGTGCGCTGCGGGAATACCCCCAGCCGTCCATCGCGCCGCCGGTAATCATGGATTCAATCTCATTAACTTTCATGGATACTCTGGTGAGCAGAGAGGGAAAGGATTCAAATCTTCCTTTTTTCCGCTCTGCAAGCAAGGTATTTGCTGCTTCCTTGACATTTTTGATGTTGGAGAGTCCCATGCGGATCCTGTTGTTTGCGCCGGTGAAATTAAACTCGGAAGCATTGACATCCGGCGGTAGGATTGTTTGCCCGAAGGCTCTGCAATCCCGTAGCATCATCGGCAATTTATCAGTCGGGGTATAATTTAAGGTTGATACCATAAATTCTGTGGGGTAATGATGTTTAAGCCATGCGGTGTAATAAGCTAAATGCGCATAGGCGCAGGCGTGCGATTTATTAAACGCATACCGCCCGAAATCCAACAGCTCATCCCAAAACCGGTTGGCGGCGCTTTCAGTAGCACCAGCGACAATTAAGCCATTTATGTATTTATCCTTGTCTTTTACAAGCTCATCCAATTTCTTTTTAGAGATGGCAGCTCGGATGATGTCCGCCTCGCCCATGGTAAAGCCGGCAATTTTGTGCGCGACCATCATAATCTGCTCTTGATATACTGGATATCCGTAGGTTTCCGACAGAATATCTTCCATAGCGGGAACGATATACCGGGGTTTTGTGCGTCCATGCTTGACAGAGATAATTTTATCCAAGTATTGCAGCGGGCCAGGACGGTATGCTGCGACCAGTAGGATGATATCTTCAATGCTGCCGGGCTTAAACCGTGTCAGCATCTTTTTCATGCCTTGGCTCTCAAACTGAAATACACCGTTCGTGCGTCCGCTGGAAAAGATGCTTTCAAAGACTTCCGGCTCAAAAGGCGCTGATTCAATATCAATGCGGACGCCGTGGTTACGGTAAATTGCCCTCAAAGTGTCTGTGATGATATTGAGGGTGCGGAGGCCTAAGAAATCCATTTTCATCAAGCCTGCGGATTTTTCTGTTTCAACCTTATCGCATTGGCTCATCCATTGACCTTGGTCTGTATTGAACATCAGCGGCACATAATTGCTTATATCCTCGTTGTCCGAGATAATAACGCCTGCCGCATGCATGGAGTGGTTGAAGTTCGCGCCTTCCACTAAGCGGGCGTCTTCAATGATCTTAAGAGCGTCTTTGTCGCCGGCGAAGGTTTCTCTCAATTGATCCAACACCTCATCCAGCTGGATGCCGGGCGTTTTGGGAATGGCGTTTGCGATAGCGTCACCCTTTTGATAAAGCGCTTGGGTATCGCCGTAAAGCTCGTCGCCCAGCACGCGGGCAACATTGCGAACAGCCGCTTTAGCTGCCAGAGTTCCTTTTGCGAGAATACAGCAGACAGCCTTCTCCCCGTAGATTTTTTTGACGTAGTCGATAACCATGCCTCGAATCTGCATTCCAAAGTCGCTGTCTATATCTGGCATACTCACACGATCCACGTTTAAGAACCTCTCGAAGATCAAGCCATATTTCAGCGGGTCAATGCTAGTGATACCGGTAAGATAGCAGACTAAGGAGCCGACCGCCGAGCCGCGGCCGGGGCCAACGCCCAATCCCACACCTTCGGGATTATTCAAGCCAAGTTTACGTCCGTAAGCCAGAAAGTCCTGAACAATACAGAGATAATCACAATATTCTAATCGCTCAATGACGTCAAGTTCATAATTCATCCGGTCCCGGTGTGCCTTTGTGAAAGAGCCTATCGCCGGATACCGCCAGGCGATGCCTTCATTGGCCAGCCGGTGAAGCCGCTGTTTCGCCGATTCGCCAGAGCCGCTTTTAAAAACAGGCAAGTGGTTGCCTTTGGGAAAGGCTACGTCACAACGGGCAATGATTTCACCGATTCCTTTCATCGCCTTTTCCACTGTGTCTTCAGACAGGATCGCCGAGAGGCTTTGTGAAAGCTGGGCGTCGTCTTTGATGTAATATTCTGTGTCTCCGGGCTGCGGCTTATGCCATTTATTAAACCGCAGCGACTGCACAATCTGTCTTGCCCGCACGCATTCCGGGGTATCCATGGCAAAGTGGACATCGTTACAGGCTACTGTGGGAATCCCGAGCTGTTCGGCTGCTTTTGCCAAACGTGGCATCACATAGGTTTCTTCTGGAATACCATGATTTTGCAGTTCCACATAAAAACTGCCTCTTTCAAAGATACCGTCCAGTGTGAGCGCCAGTCTTTTCATTTCTTTGAATAGTTCAGCCTCACCCTTCAGGTTATCATTGATGCGGTCAATCTGGGCGTTGGTGTGGTTCCACTTCGTATGCGTTTTCGCGAGAGCGGCGCACTGACGTCGGGTAGAAATCTCATTGACACGCTTTGCGGCAATCAGAGATTTAGTATCCGAAAGTAACCTCGCCGCTTTCTCGGTTTCCATCTTTTCTTCGTTCAATTGAAGCTGCGCAATCCGAAGGCTTTCGCCGGCAAGTGATAACAGCGACTTTTCTTTTGCTGCGAATTTACGCCCGGCAATCTTAGCCAGCCGATCACGTTCCTTCATCAGGACTGTGATTTCATCTCCAATATCGGTAAGCGCTCCACATAACTTCAAGTATTCGGGAGCGTTCGGGTTGTTATATCCACTGAGCTTTTCCAGAAGCTTTTCTCTGTCACGCTCCATATTTCTATCGGATAGCAGTACTTTCGCAAGAACGCCGCTGACGCAGGCGCTGGTGGCAATCACATGCCCGTGACCGGAAGATCCCGGACCAAAGCATTCTTTGAGGATCGCTATGCACATGCAGGGTGTTCCTTTGAAAAGCCGGGTGTTTGATTTGGTGACAGCTTGCGAAATCGCCTGGTATCCCTGGTAGTCTGTGGGGATCAGTAGCAGGTGGCTGCGGTTCCATGCGGTGTCGTCATCCTCCTGTAAGTACGCCTCGATGCCGGGAATCCCTTTAATACCGACTGTTTTTGCGGCATTCATAAATTCATAAACGCCGGTGAGAACACCGTGGTCACTAAGTACCACTGCCGGAGCGCCCAGTTCAGCCGCCCGTTTTATTAGTTTGGTAGGACTCAACACTGAATCTTTCACCGAATTGTCGGTATGGGCGTGTATAATTCCGTATTTGATTTGTCCCATATATCCCATCTTATAGATTTCTCCTTTCGCCTGAATAAAGATTCTGGAGATAGTATGCCGGATAGGTAAAAACAACAAAACAGGATCCGCAAGCACTTCGGATCCCGTTTGTTATGGTTTATGTATTGGTAGGCTCCCGTGGCGCTGCTGTAACCGAAGCGGCAAAGAGTTCATTGACTTTATGTTTGCCGGTACGCGTTTTATAAAGCACATTCCAATACTTGAAATTGCAGGCGGTCAGCCGCCATTCTGAAGGCAGGAATCCGGCAATCTCCAAGATTTTATCCGCCGTCATGTCAACCATATGTTCCAACATCACAAGTTTGGTCTGCTCCCTGTTAGAGACTCTGCTCCTCGCGACGGCATCAAATGGCTCGTTATCCTCTTCTAGCGGGCATTCTGGTTCCTTAATATTCATATGGCGCAGCGCTCCATAGCTTTTGGCTTTGCGGATTTTGTCTGCCAGTGTGCGGATATCCATGTCGGTATAATAGCCATTAGCCTGGACGCCTCGCGCAATACCTGACCAATCCCTCCCATAAATTTTGCATAAAGCGGTAATCAGTTCCTGAATATCTGTGATTTTCATTGCCGCACCATCCTTTCGCGGATAGTATGATTGTTTTTAAATAAATGGCAAAAAAATCAAAAGAATTGAGACGCCACGCAAGACTGTTATATGGGATAAAGCAGGAACTCCGGTGATTTTTGTGTTTAGCCAAATAAGGAAGTACCTTCAAAAATTAAATTCGAACGGACTACGGTTCTATTTTCCAGATCCTCACGACCTTGCCAACGTGGAACAAATGGGAATACCATTAAAAATCAAAAAAGAATTTTTTTGCAATGTCCGAAAAGTCTTTTGCATTTGTTAACATAGCGGGATGACCACCTGTTGAAAACAAATGCAATTCGCTGTTTGGAATTTTTGTGTGTAGAGCTTTATATGTTTTTTCAGTGTCTATGAAACTGCGAAGAAAGGAGATCGCGCAGATAAATAGCTTTTTAGTAGAATTTTACCTCGAACTATGGTAAAATTAGTTAATTATCGGGCAGGGGCTTTCACATTAAAAGAGAGAAAATACTACTTGCTGTTCAGACAATCCGCGCCGCCGTTGCCAGTTAAGCATGGCGGTAGAATATGAAAAAAGTTGTTGACGAAGATATGCGGCAAGATCTTGTTTTGAAGCTGGTAGAATCGTTGCCTCAGTTTGAAGCGGAGTTGCAATGAAGCTGGGCAAAAAACTTATAAGAGCAAATATTATGGCTGAGGCTATGTAAAAACGCGATTTTTGCAAATTCCTTTCAACTATTTTGATTGCTAATGGAAAATTTAGTAGACAAATACTTGCTTTTCGAACTATTTCAGACCAATAATTTTTAGCTTTTTTTCACACAGTCTGGGCTATAATGTAATGTACTTAAAAATAATATACTAAGGAGTGTAAATAATGGCGCAACATATCTTATTAGAGAAAGCATATAGTTATCCTGAACCTACAGGAACTCCGATGCCAGATAATTGCACATTCGCAGAACAAAGTGGATACTGGCGGAACAATACTACTGGAGAAATAATGATGCTAAGTGACGATCCTCTTCGTCCGCAAACAAAAAAAAGTGATCGTGAAACGGGTGAGGATCAAAAAGGTGAATGAAGTCAACCACTTAGTGCTCTCCAGTACCATAGACTATTCCACCGATTTAATATGCGCCGAGCTTGAGAAACGTGGACTAAGCTATTTAAGAGTTAATCGAGACCTTTTCCCGGAATATGAAATTGTGTATGCCTTACAGGATGATGCTATAAGAATAAAGCTGGGCGGCGTTTGGCACTTCTTGAGCGCGAAATCGGTAAAGTCAATTTATTTTAGAGCACCAGTTTTTTTACGTACCACAGGAAAGGCTTACACTATTGATGAACAGTTAAAACGCAGTCAGTGGAGTGCGTTTATTCGTAATCTTATCGTTTTAGATGAAGCGTCATGGATAAATCATCCCGTAGCAACATATCGAGCTGAAAACAAACTTTATCAACTTAAAGTTGCGCATAAGTGTGGCCTTGCTGTGCCTGAAACCTATGTAGGAAACTCGTTGCCACAAAGCATTATTCCCGACAACATGTATATTGTAAAATCGCTGGATACAGCTCTTTTTTATGATAATGGTAAAGAGATGTTCACTTACTCTACGATGGTTAGCGGGCAAGAAATATTACATGCAGAAATTAAATCCGCGCCCATTGTCATTCAAGAGTACTTATCCCAAAAAACCGATCTCCGCATTACTGTTGTAGGAAATTCTATTTTTGCGGTAGCAATCACAAAGCATGGGGAAGCGCTTGTTGGCGATTGGAGAAGAAGCAATAAAGAAAGCCTTGATTACACTACCGTTGAATTGCCGCAAGTTGTCAAAGAGCAAATCATGGCATTGATGCACAGTTTTGACCTGTCATTTGGCGGTATCGACCTTGCCTTAGTCGGCGATACTTATTATTTCATTGAAGTTAATCCTACTGGAGAATGGGGCTGGCTAACTTCGAGTGCTAGAATCCCTGTTGATAAAGCCATTGTGGACCACATGGAGGCTGGAGGTGCGTATGGGTAAGATATTAGATGCCATTTTTCCAATGATAGCCAACCACAAAATGAATAAGATTCTTCGTTCAAAACTATATCCTAAAAATGAAGCTGGTGAAGATATAGAACCTGTGGGTGTTCTATATTACGTTGATAATGCCGATAAGCTCAGTCTGGAATCATTAAAAGAACAATACGCAGATACGTTCGAGATAAAAGATAAGCTTGAAGATAAAGCAAAAACAAATATCATAGGTATTACCATATCAATCACGCTAATCATGGGGGCTTCAGGGATATTGTCCGCACTCAATGAAAAATTCCCATCGCCATCTTTGTCATGGATTCTATTTGCTCTATTCGTGATTACAGTTGCGTATATGCTCATTGCTGGACTGCTGGTCATTCAGTTATTAATCAGCGAGAATGAAATATTTGTAGTAAAACTTAATAGTTTGGCATCAGGGGAAGCAAAGCTCAGAGATGATTATGATAAGTGTATATCACAAAATCAAATAAAGAACACCATCCGCAATAACAGTGTTTTTACCTCATACGAGTGTATCCGAAATGCGCTTATTTGTCTTTTTATCATTCTTGTCCTTGTTGCTCTCCCCTTTAATGCGCCAAGTGATGATACGGACAAGACATTAACATATTCTTCTCAATCATATTCGTTCGTGTTCTCATCATCAGCGGTAGATTATATAAAAGGAAATGAGGTTCGTGATGTTGTCGAGAGTGCTATTGCCAGTACAATTGAGAACTCTGAACCAAGTGATGGTACTCAATCATTCGGTATCGTAGATAGCAATAGTAATTTGTTTATCAAGTTTGAAGTATCTGATAGCGCGGTTACCGTTTTGCTTATAGAACCATATATAATCCCCATACCTTGAACCCTTGACCGGCTGGATTTTTGCCTTCCTGCGGCCCTGCCGAAAACGGGGAACAGAATAAAAACATTCCGCCCCCGTTTCCGCCTGTGCCTTTGTACGTCAAAACTGTCTCTGATGGTCTGTGCTTGCTGAAGTTTTGCGGTGGCTACTCGCTCCCGCGCCCCTTTGCCTCGTCTAAAGAACAGCATCGATTTTGAAGTATGTGACGCTCCTATACCGATTTTAAGACTTCAAATGTACCTTTATATTGGTTTGGTGAGCAGAATAGTTATTTAGTGCATTTGCGGAGTTTCACCACTATTGCACCCGCCAATCCGGCTCCACCGGCAACCATCAGGGCAATCCACACCCAAAACGGCATGTTGTTGTCGCCTGTCTTGGGATTGCCACCGGTGGGTGTCGGCGTTTTACTTTCCACTACAACCGTCTGCGCCTCGTCCTCAATGTTGGCATGGGTAGTAATCTCTTTCCCCATGTGTTCTAAGAATTCAAACACGACAAGTGTTTTTCCCTCAAGAGTGGTTGAATCAAATGTAAAAGTTACATCCACGCTCCCCGACGGTTCTTTTGCTTCAAATGTCGTTTCGGCGGTCACTTCCTTTCCATCCACTATTAATGGTTTGCCCGTCGCCTTGTCCATGAGAATACCTTTTAGTGTGTACTTCCCGCCAACTGCAAGGTTTTCATAGGTCACAACGTCAATAATGACCGCCTTTTCATTTACGGGGATTATTTTGTTTTCGTCCGTACCGGTTGCACTTGTGCCGATTTTCGGTGTCAAGAAAGTGACGGTTTGCCCTTCGTCCTCAATATCCGCATGGGAGGCAATTTCCCTGCTATCATATTCAAGAGACTCAAACACGACAACCGCCTTGTCTTCAAGCGCAACAGAATTAAAAGTAAACTTCACCGTAACAGTCCCCGATTCTGCAATTGCCCGGAATGTCTTTTCAGATGTTACCTGTTCGCCGTCAATCAATAAAGGCTTTCCCGTTTCCTTGTCCATGAGAACACCTTTTAACGTGTATTCTTTCCCTGTCTGCAATCCGTTGTAATATACGGTATCTATGATGGTGGTTGTATCGGAGACATACGCGCTGTTTGCAGTCATTTCCTGTTCCATCGCTGTCGTGAAAATCTCCGGTGTTTGGATATAATCGTTTGTCAGCGTTCCCAAATCCACAACAGTCATATGACGGTAAATAGAGACCTCTATCTTAAGCAGTTCCTTGTCTGCGTTCGCTTCACACGGTAATTCTTCAATAATATACCTATCATATAGCAGCGCTCCTAAGTCATCGTCCAGCGTATCAATTTCTCCAAACCAAATACCGTCGCGGTCAGTTTCGCCCCGATTGGTGTTCTGAGAATGCGGGTTCCAGCTTGACGATGTATCAAACTGACCGTTTGCGTCCGTAACAATTATATGACTTTCGCCCGTCGTGGCCGACGTGAAGCGAAAAGGCACATTTGCCAGCCTTTTCGCGTCTCCGTCCGATATTTTAACGCCCCGAAGATCACCGCGAATGGGATTGTTGCGGATAGCTGTATCAGAAGTGTTCAATTCAACGATTTTACCGTTTTCGCGGATTGTAAAAATCCTGCTCAAAATTCCTGTAGCAAGATAGCCTTGTTCCGGCGGGGACACCTCCCGCGCCTCATAAGTGCCGTAAGGAAGCAGGTCATTGGCTGTTATAGCTGCACCTGTTTCATCCATAGTCATGGTATACACAACCTCGCCAACACCGTATTGTTTACCCTCAACCAGTACAGCATCCGCACTTCTATTTATGATCTCAATAACCGCCCCCTCTAAGGTGGCGCTACCCTGCGCTTCATGCTTGCCCGTTTCGTTATCCCACTTTTCCACATAAACGCCGCCACGAATAATGTTGTTTTTAATTGCCTTGTCGCTTGTTATCAAGCTGACGTTAACACCATCCTGACTGATCTGGAACGTCTGCCGGATAATCCCTGTGTTCAGCATCCCTGCCGGGCTGGACTTCTCGACAATTTCATAAGTTGAGTACGGCAACAGGTTATTAGGCGTTCCCGCCCAGCCGTCACGGTTCGTACTCAGGGTATGTACAACCGCATTAGGCGCATATTCCACGCCGTTTACAACGACGCTGTTTGTGCCGCGGTTATATATTTCAAAAACCGCTCCGGCAAGCGAAGTGTCGCCCTGTTTCAGCTTGGATTGATTGTGCTCAATATCCCATTTTTCGACTGCCACACCGCCGCGTATCACATTTTCTTTGACAACAGGCTCATTGTAGGTAAAGACAGATTCAGCCACACCCTCTGATGTAATCTGCCGTATGAATAGTTCACTGTTGATAATATATCCTTTCGGCGCTGTGGTTTCCTGAATCGTCACCGTTCCAAGCGGCAAAGTGGGATCGCCATTGGTTGCGTAATAAAAGGGGTCGCCTGATACAAGATAGGAAGCGTCTAAGAACACCGTTCCGTCTGCATCTGTTCTAAAAACCCATGTCCGTGCAGGGGTGATGCCGGATAACTGATTGGAGTTGGAGTAAAAGCCCTTATAGAATTTTACTGTGAACTCGGCGCCCTGAAGTGCCGCGCCGCCCTGTGATTTGGCGGTGGAGGTATCGGCATCCCGCTTACGGAGCAGTATTCCAACCGGATCGTTTTGTGGCTTATTACTTACCGTTACCACCGTTGTTTTCCCTGACGCGATTTCAAAGGGTATTTTCGCGGTATTTTCAGAAAAGCCTTTGGGTGGACTTGCTTCCGTGATGTATAATCCCGTCTGTTCGGCTTCAATATCATCCAAGCGGCCTTTGCCGCTTGCGTCCGTGGTAATGCTGCCTATTTTTTTATTGTCGCGATTAAAAACGTCGAATACAGCACCCTCTAAAGAATAACAGCTATTATCGTCAGTCATGACGGAGTTGCTGGACACTTTTTGTATTTCTAAATGTCCCGCCGGTACATATTCCCAACCCAAAAACGTCTGGCTGGTATCGTCGTCTTCATTATAAACAAATACATCAAAGCCTGCCGGTGGCATGGGCTGCTCTTCTATGGACGCAATCACATTCATCAGATGCTGGATTGTTGTACTGCTTAAACCCTTGAAAGCTGATGGGTCATTATGCCATACATAGGCGATAGCGGCATGGCACAAGCCATATGTTTCCAGCGTATTGGGCTCGTCAAAAAGATCATTCTTAATTGAATCATATCCGGGGCCCCCGTACAGGTAATACGCACACTTAATTATAAGGTCGTAACTCGTGCCGCGCTGAAGATAACGGCTAATAGGGTATATGCCTGTATCAATCCCGCGCAAATTCGGGTTAAGACAGAAGGCAATATTGCCGTTTGCGGTGTAGTAGCTTGTGAAGTGCCCATAGTATATTAGATCGTCACTTCTGGTATGGGCAACCTGCGTTGCATTTGCGCTCATAGGCATGATAGCAACCTTAGTCTGTGGGGCTTCATCTTCCGTTGGACTTTCTTGCGGGAGCTCTTCCTCTGGTCCGGTATCGGATTCACCTATCGTTTCGAAAGGTACTTCACCGGAGCTTTCCTCACTCGGGGACTCTGCTTGTTCTGTTACTTCAATATCCGTTTCTTCTGCCATCACCGCAAAAACGGGCGCAGATATGACGGAAAAGCACAGCACAATAACAAGCATGATCCCAAGAATACTCTTGAATCCTTTTTTCATAGTTTCCTCCTGAATTTTAATTTTTGGCATGAAAAGCCCCGCATATCGCTTTGATATGCGGGGCTGCCTGGTCTTTATATGAAAGACCGTGATTATTGGATGGCTTTATTCGACTCTGTAGCTAAAGTTTTCTTCGTTCAATAAATGACTTTTGCCGTGCGCCGGTACGTTTCCGGTAATTTCTGCGCCGCAGGTATTACAAATTGTCCTGCCCGCCTGTGTTTCCGGCGTAGCTTCTGGTTTTGACGTAGATTCGGGTGCTTTAGTTGGTGCGGAAGTAGGGATAGGCGCAGGCGCTTGCGACTGTGTCGGCTCGGACGTGGCTTCGGATGAAGGAGCAGCCGTTGGCACAGATGTAGATGCAGGCTGTTTTGCTGTTGTTGATTTCGGTATGACCGTTGGCTTAGGTGTAACGGCGGAAGTATCCGTTGCGCTTGGCATTTCCGTTGTTTCTACCGCTGGGGTAGTAGCCTCACACGATAGTGTAGCGCTCGATGTGGCAGTAGTCTCGTCAAAATGCATTGTTTCCTCTGTGCTTGTAATCTCATGTGTGGGCTGCACAGTATCCGCTTGTTGTACGGAGTGCCCCCCCATACATAAGGTCAGAAGGGCTATTATCATCAACCCGGTTATCTTCTTTGCCATAGCTTTTTCCTCCTTTGCGTTTCTTCCGAGGCGCAGTCAAACCGCGCAGCTGGCAACGCATATATTATCAGAATAATAAAAAGCTTTTTCAGTCTATCACCAGCTTTCGGGATTTATACCCAAAGCATAAACACAAAACAGATAACCGGTCAAACTTCAGCACAACTTATTTTCAAAACAAGGTGAATTATATTTTTTTGATAACTTAAAGGCTTATCCTTATATAGCTCTCTGTGCTTTCGCAAGTTTATAATATCACTGCTTTTAAAAAAAGTCCATCTCTCAGATTTTCTCGCGCCCGGTGGCAGATAATTCAGCTTCCCCGCCAAGAAGTCACACAGGCCGACTTTGCTGTCGCTCTGCTTCCTGTTGGGCGAAAACAAGAAGCTCCGCATCACGGATCCGCAACCCTAAGCGGATAAGTGTCATTATTCCGGGTTATGGCGGGCGCCGCTTGCAGAGCGGCGAGCTTTTTCGGCGTGTTCCGCCGCCGCTCTCCGGGTAGTTGACTGTATGATACTCTTCAATTTTCAAAGTGCATGCCGCCTCGTGGCTCCCAAAATCGGGACTCTCGGCTAGGGCGAATGTGTCCGATGAATCATCATCTTTCGCTGTCGTATTGCAATAGAACTTAAGAGAATGTTTTGAAATGCACTCATAGTCATACCATCCTTTCGCGGATAGTATGATTGTTTTTGGAAAAACAGCAACACGAGTAGATAAAAAAATACAGCCCCAAAATCGCGCTGTTTGAGACGCGGTTCTGGAGCTGTATATGATATAGCTGTCTATCCTTGCTTCTTTCTTCCTTTTCAAAAATTTTACGGAGGTTCTTTTAGCGAGCCCCCATGTTCAATTATGATTTCTTCAATCTTTCGAATATCTTTTATGAGAGTGCGGGCATAAGGCCTGGAGATCTTACGGGCAAAGCTCTGCCAGTCCAGTTTCTCCTTCAGCGTTTCCCAGGCTTTATTCCGAATCAATCGAAAATACTCCTGAGGATCTTCCCGTAGCAGTTCCCGGAGAGGATCATGCACGATGCATTCCTCAATAACAACATAGTCACTGTCCGGCTTATCAATGTCACCGGGACACCAGATATGTCTGGTTCCCCGTGTCCGCTCCGGCTCAGCCCAGTCGGGCACAGCCTCGCGAGCAATGTAGACGGGTGTGCTGAAAACCCCAATCAGTTGCATATCGGAGCGGCTGATACTACTGGTGCCGCCAGTAGTATCAGCGTCATCGTTTCCGATATAATCGGTGTCTTCAATTCGAAATCGTTCACGGCCGCCGCATAAGTCGGCGACCATTCCGGCGGCTTCAGGAAAATTGACGCTGCAATGCAGCATAACCATATCAAACAGGTCAAAGTCCTTATTGCACACGTAGCAGTGGCAGCCGGTCTGTGTAAGAAAACAACTGCCGTGATGCCGGTCATCGTGTCCTGGACACAGAATGGAAACCTTGTTTTTGCTAGTTCGGTTATTATCCTGAATATCCATGCCGATGGCGCGCGCAACCATATAAGAGTCTGCCGCTGATTTGATGGCAATGGTGTCATACTTAGTGCGCTGTGGCTTTTTCGTGAAAGCGGTATTGATAAACAGCCCTCCTTTCGTCTGAAAATATTTTCGCAAATAGTATGATGAAAAAAGGAACGGCATAAAAAACAAAAGGGCGGCATAAAGCCGCCCCGGTCAATTAAAAAAGGTACGCATATTAGTTGATTAAGTATAGATAGGAATATATACGGCTCTTTTAATAGATTAAGTGCCGTTACAGAGAAACTGAAATAGCACTGTCCTATTTTTTTATCATATGGTTTTTAATCGAATATATCATATTCTTCATCGACGACGACTCCAAATGTCGCGTCATATGGAACATCGACGACCACATATCCTTCCATTATTGAGTATCCATGTTCTAGTACATATTTTGCCGGCACAGGTACCTCATAGCCATCAAAATTTTTTGTCCTCTTAGCCTCATCTAAAAGTATTTGCGGGATACATGTGATGCAATGTCCCGCATCGGAAACATAGTAATGATACGGTTCAAGCTCTTTAGGAATACTAAGTACCTTACAGAGCCGTTTGGAGACATAAGGGGCGATGCTGGCTAAACTTTTTCTGACAGTGCTTTTTTCTCCTTCGCTGAAATCACTCAAACGAAAGATATTAGAGGAGCCCATCATTACAAGATCTGACGTTGAATATCGACTATAAATAGCATTTACCCGCTTAAGGTAATCGGAAAGGCTAAGTGGTGTTTTTACCGCGATTTTCATTGCATTTATCATGGATGATATAAAGCTAGCACTTGGGCCGATCAAACGTAACTTTTTAATGATCGCACTAGGGGCGTCTGTCATAATAATCATGAGGGGCAATCCTGACAAATCATCTATATGTAAGTGCCCTGTGTCGATTTCGAGTTGTGGCGCGAAGGGCGCATCCATCCATTTCAAGTTACCAAGCTTGACGGTAATCATAATAATACCGTCAACAATTGTCCAGCGCATCTCAAAATCAGACCCGCTGTCTACTTGCTCTATTTCGTCCTGGGTGGGCGACTGAAAGTTGATTATTAGATACATGCCATCGTCCCGGATAAAAAAACGGCATCCCTCCGGTTGGCCAAGCATTATAGCCAACGGCTCGCCTACTGTTAGTATCATGATATCCATTTACCAATACTCCTCTTTTAGCATTACATACGAATACCTGAATTGCAATGACCGCAGTATTTTACTACCGCGTTAAAGGCGTTTTCCTCGTTTTCTAAGAGTGGACGTACAGGTACCAAGCCCTGGCCCTGTTTAAAATCCATCCAATATCGCGTCCCGTTTCTCATTAGGCATAAGCCGCCCGATTTAATATCCTCGCTGATAGGATATAGTGGATTTATGACCCGTCCAAAGTCAAATACATTGCGGTCAGAAAACTGAAAGGTCTCACCATTTTTCATGGTAACAGTATGTATATATTGAGTAGTCTTGCCGCCTTCATCCTCTATCGCATATTTTCCTGTTATTATATTGTCTATATTACGCATGATATCTTTGCGTTCTTTCGCGGCTGCGGCTTCCTCGGCTCTTCGTTTTGGCAGCAACTTGTCGGCTAATTTGGTTAAAATCTCTCTAATCATCTGATAGACGATAACATCCGGGATTTCCGCTACACCGGGTGCCGTCCTATCTTCTATCGCTTTTTGACGGATTGTTTTATATTCATCTGTCCACCCATCCTGTATAGGATATGGCCTATAGATTTCTTGGGCCATAGCTTTCAATTTGGCGTCGTGATTGATTTCACGTAAGATACTCCGGTTATCATAATCAAGAATATTAAGGCCAAGTTCCTTTGCGGTCTCAAAAATAAAGTCCTCAACGGCAGATCCGGATATGCCATTATAGATACCATAGGCAGTTGTATCATGTAAAACATAATGCATTTGATAAAACCTCCATCCATCTGTCTCCATTGTATTATAACCTAAATTCAAAGCTGGCGCAAAAAAATCTAGTTCTTTGATAGTCTAAGGGCGGCTACATAAAGCCGCCCCTTACACATGCAAATGTTTTTGTTATTCTTCTTCCTCAAGAGATATGGTCAAACGATCATCGTCTTGCCGGCAGTCTTGAATATCATCCACAAATACCGTATCATTCATAATCTGATAAATGATGCGGTATCGCTTGCCGGAAATCATGTAACGATATTTCCCAACTGTAAGATACGGTCGGTTATAGGTCGGATTTCGATACGGCATTTTTTCCAGTGAGCGAATACCTTCCATCAATTCCGCCAGCAGCCGGTCGGCTGCATCTACGCTAACCCGCGCCAAGAACTCAAAATGATCGGACATTCTGTCGCTAACGGCGGGGGCGATACTGATGTTATAAATCCTTTCATCATTCGCCATGCGCCGATCCTCTGGCTATCGCCTCACGCATATTGTCCTCAAATTCGTCCGGTGTATATCCTTTGGTTCCATGCAGGCGAGCCCGCTCGGCGGCTAACAAGCGCTCGGCGGTTGCCAGGTCTTCCTCTCGGCGGCTGTAGGTTTCCATGTCCATAATCACCGTATCACCCGTTCCATTTCTGGTTAGAAAAACCGGTTCCTTACTGTTGCGGCATATCTCCGCAATACTGTTATAATTCTTCCGTAAATCACTAGAAGATCTAATAATTGGTTTCATCTTCACACACTCCTTGGTCATATTTATATCAATATTATACCCTAATTTGCCTAAAATATCAACTAGTTTTCCATGTCGATTCCTCTGGCTGATAGGTAAATCTTCCCTGCGTTTCACCGGCCCTTTCTGATTCTAAGCTGCTCTAAGACTTAATAGTTGTTTAAGCCTGGTATTGCGAATTTTTTGATCTACATTCCGGATAGCGGCATGGATTGCCTTATCATCACCTACGAGAACGACCTTTTCTTTGGCTCTGGTCACCGCCGTGTACAACAACGCTCGATTTAATCGGTAATAATCCTCCCAACACTGGGAGATAATCACCGCTTTCGCTTCACTTCCCTGAGCTTTATGAACGCTCATAGCATAAGCGAGTGTCATGTCCTGGGTTTCTTTTACGGTCATTTCAATATATTTGCCATTATCAAATTGAACATAGATCCTTTTTTTATCTGTGTCTATCTGCACCACGGTTCCGCAATCCCCATTACTGATTTCTTTTTCGTCGTTGTTTTCCCAATACATTACCCGGTCATTTTCCCGGAAAGCGCAGCCTGATAAGGTTTTGGCACCGGGAAGCAGAGGATTGACCCGCTCCCGGATAATTTCGCAGAGAGTTTCGCTGGCTGTATGGCTTTTGCCTTTTTGCCGGATGGGCGTCACGCATAAGACGTCCTTTATGCCAAACTGCTGCGCCATCGACAAGAACATTTCGATCATGGTATTTTGCGCGGTTTCTTTGTTTACAGGGATATATTGAAAAATAGAATCGTCTTCCCGAATTTCTTCGTAAGCCAGTGGGCTCATACCGTGATTGATAAGCTGAGCAAATTTCGCAATATCACCAGAATTGCGGTGAGATACATCCAGTGTTGTTTTCGGTATGCAGGGTGAACCGATTAAATCTTTGAAAAAACTGCCCGGCCCGATGGGGCTGAGTTGGTCGGCATCGCCCACAAAAACAATCTGACAGTTGTGGCGTACTTTTCTCAAAAGCATAGCGGCCAGCTGGATATCCAACATAGACGCCTCATCCACGACAACAAGCGCGTTTTCAGGCATGTCACCCACAAAAACCAGTCGGTGAATAGTGGAAGCTTTAAGTCCGGTAACTTCCGATATGCGCCGTGCTGCTTTCCCTGTCGGGGCGCACAGTACAACATCTTTTTGAAGCTTTCTTTCCCAAAACAAAGAATCGGTCGATTTCTTCCAAGCAGCGGCAATTCCCTGAATGATGGTTGTTTTCCCGCTGCCCGGTCCGCCGGTGATTACACTCACCCTGTTGCGCAGGGAAGCCGAAATTGCGTCCCTTTGTTGATGTACCAATTCAAATCCGTTTTGTATCTCGAATTCCCTGACCGATTCGTCTAAGATGGCAGAAGTAACTTTCGCCACGGGCGGCCCCTCCAGCAACTCTTTCAGATAAATAGCGCAGTCCTGTTCTGCTTCATATATGTTTCGCCAATATACCTTATCACCATCTACCAGAACAAGATTGCCGTTCTGAATTTCTTTTACCAGCACATCGCCGACCGTATCAGCAGGAACGCTGCCGCATGTTTTTTGAAGCAGTTGTTCCAGGCTCTCCAGTCGGCAGAAGCAATGCCCGTCAGCGGCAATTGTTTTCAAAACATGGACGATGGCGGCGCCAATTCGGCGTGGGTCATCTTTGGCGATACCGCTGGACTGTGCCAGCTTATCAGCAATAATGAATCCGATGCCATCTACCCGGTAGATAATAATATATGGATTTTCCTTAATCTTCTGTATTCCGTCACTCTTAAACTCCTCGAAGACTTTCTCAATTTGATGTGCGGTCGCTTTGTCACCGAAGAATTCAGTCAGATCAACGAATGCCTTACTTTCCATGTGGCTCTTATGAATCTTTTTCGCTTTTTCCGGCGTAATACCGCGAACACAGATCAATCGGGTGGGATTCTCTTCGATAACATGCAGGGTATCCCGTCCAAACTCTCTGACCAGTTTCCCCGCCAAAGTGGGACCGATGCCTTTAATGAATTCAGAGAGATATTTAACGATGCCGTCTTCCGATGATGCCTGCCGCACGGTTGAGGATTGCACGTCAATTTGATCTCCATAAACTGGATGCGTTTTCTTTTCGCCCTGCACCGTTATGTCGTATCCGACCACGGGAGAATCAATCTTGCCCGCGGCTCGGTAAGAATGGCCGTCTATTCCTTTTATAATCAATGAAGCCCAATGATTGCCGGTTCCGAACACCCGCTCGATCCGGCCGGTTACTTTTACACTCATATTGTTATCCTTCCTTTTCAAGCGCATTGGCTCACGGCTTGCGTGATGCGCTGTATTAAATGACTGTACCGTCTGCCAAAACCATTTGCTTGAATCGCCCGGAACACGGCGCCGTATTCCGCCACTAAAACCACCCGTTCCTTAGCTCTGGTAATTCCGGTATAGAGGAGGTTGCGGGAAAGGCTACGGACGTTGGGCAATGCCAGAATGACATTAGTGAATTCAGACCCCTGACTTTTGTGAATGCTAATGCAGTAGGCCAGATCGATATCCTCCATCAAATCCATTGTCAGGTAAACCCGCCGGTCGGCAAGCTCCACCGCAATGTACTTATTCGTAATCTCCGCTACAATGCCTAAATCACCATTAAAGTATGCGAGCGAATAATTGTTGGAGAGAAGAATGACCTTGTCCTTGATTCGGAAACTCTTCTTACCGTACCGCAACTCCGGCTGCCCGTTCTTAGGGTTCAGCGTTGCCTGAAGCAATTTGTTCAGTGCCGCAACTCCGGCTTCTTTTGCATAAACCGGCACAAGTACCTGTGTTTCAAAAGGCTGTTTGGGATTATAGAGTTTTTGAACGGTGTCGCAGATGTTATCCGCAATGCCTAGTTGATTACCGGAATCCAGAATCTCAAACCGGTCATTCTCATCCAACTCAAACAATCCATCGTTAATCAATTCTGCGTTTCTGATAATGGCTGAACCAGCTGCCTGCCGGTGAACTTCCCGGAGCCGGCAGACCGGCACGCACCCTGAGTAGATCAAGTCGTGCAGAACATCGCCCGCCTCCACGGAAGGAAGTTGATTAACATCGCCGATCAATAGCACCAGCGCCCCGGAGCGAACCGTTGAAAATAATGTGCTTGCCAGAGCGATCGAGAGCATAGAGCACTCGTCCACTACCAAAAGGTCTGCGTCCAGCAGGCTCGTTCCGCTCGTCAGCTTGTGATTGTGGCTGAGGGAACGGCATTCCAGTAAACGGTGAATTGTTACTGCGTCCCGTCCGGTTGACTCAGACAGCCTTTGGGCTGCCCGGCCGGTGGGGGCGCAGAGTTGAATTGCTTTTTTCGGATACATCTTTTCATAGGCCGCCAGCAATCCGGATACGCATGAAGTCTTTCCTGTCCCCGGACCGCCGGTAATGATGGCGATGCCGGAGCGCTTGAGTAAGTCGAAACATCTACGCTGTTGACCGGCAAACGTAAGCCCGCATTCGTGTTCCGCGTGAAAAACCAGCGAATCATCGTAATTCAAAGGCCTCGCGTGATCCATCAGCCGCCGCACATGATGCGCGGTTTCGGTTTCAGCTTCATACAAAGCCGCCAGATAGATGCGATCCTCAAAATCCCGCTCAATCACAAGATCGGGATGCCGCGTCATAGCGTTTGTCACTAGGGTATTCGGTATCTCCTCTGTAAAACTGCCGTCTTTGATGATTACATCTTGGAAATTCCTACAAGCTTCCCGCTGCGGCATATAGACATGCCCCCGGCCGCTGGATCTCCACATAGCTGTTTTAATCGCGGCTTGCAGCCGTTCGGTGCTTGCCGGATGAACCCTGGTTTCCTTGCCGATGCGGTCACAGGTCTTAAAATCCAAACCGTGACCAAGACCGGTATCGTAAGGATGGGTCTTCAGCTTTTCCAATGCCTCATATCCGTAGGTTTTCAGAAGACGTCCAACCGCAATCCAGGTTCCGCCATAGCGCAAAAGGTATTCAAATAGCTCCCGCTCATAAATAATTTCACAAATTTTTTTACATAATTTCTCTGCGCTCTGAGCACTGATTTTGCGTACAGAAACACTGATTTTCCTTCCAGCATCTTTGTTTTGCACCAAACTAAAAATATCACAGCCCAGTTTCATTACCAGCTCTTTGGCTGCCGCATAGCTGATTCCGGAAAATTTACCCGAGGTCAAGTAGACTATGGATGCCGACTCGTCTGATGAGCTTTCCCGGCAGCTTGTAAGCATCAATTGCTGCCCGTAGGTGTCGGATTGCTGCCAATTACCTTTAACCGCAAGAGGCATCCCGGCTTCATAGGGTAAAATTTTGCCAATGCAGGTTATATTGCCATAGCGATTTTCGTATCCTGTAGGCTGTCTGGGTTTTAGTGCGAATATGGTGTCTGCTGTGCGTTCATCACGAAAGAAAGCTTTCTCAAATTGGCCGTTGATTTGTATCTCCATTTGCATGTCTCCTCTCTTCTTATTTTAATCTCATTACTTAGTATGAAGAAAGGGCCTGTTGGTCAATAAACGATTAGAGGAATCATTTCATATCTTGTTAGGAATGCTGAATTGACCATATGAATATGATAAATTAGATAAGATTCGACAAGATAATTATGCATGGTCGCGTATATTTAATAAAAATAAATCAACACATTAGTGACATGGATTACTGTATGTTAAATTAAATTGACCTTCCGCTAATAAAAGACTTATAATTAGAACACTCAATACTGTAAATAATGGATACCTTAATGAATAAATCCTACGATGCAAAGTTTTTGCATATTTCGGTTCAAATCAAAATGAAAGTGTATTCTGTGTGTAGGAGCCCATTTTGGCTTTAAACATAGAAAAGGCACAATACGCGAGAGAGGGGGTGTAATTTTGCTGGAAACATTTCGTGTGGAAACCCAGGATCAGGCAGACCATTTCACGGAAAATTCTTATAATTATAAAGGAGGTTTTGGTTTAAAAGCTATGGATTTTTTTTGTACCAACAATATGGACAAGCTGGAGATGTCTGGTTGCCGTTGCAAAGCCGCCAGTCAGGCAGGGCTTGACTGCATGAAATACGGTTTCCGACAGCGTGCTGTGCGAATTCGTATTGCATAGGTATTGATTACGACACGGATTCAAACATGAGGTTATTACGCAGTACGGTCAATTCGGGGGCTTTAACGTTACCGAAAGGATGTATTGCTTATGCCTAAAGTAAACGAACATATCAGGGATCAGATAGAACGATACCATTCCGACGACCCGGAAGTCAGAATGAGGGCGTTGGAAGAGATCCTGGATGATTACAAGAAATTTATCTCGCATCTTATAAACAAACACTTTGCGTCCTATAAACCTAAATGGTATGAGGACATGTACTCAGTCGGAGTCATCGGCTTGATGGAAGCTATTTCAAAATATGATCCTGATAAAAGTATGCCGACAACATTCTTTGCCTCATTCATTATCCATGAGATTTATCAATTTGTGGCGACCTATGTGGGCCAAACCACTCCGCATTACGCTGCGAAACTGAACAAAATCAACAAAGCACGGGTCGAGCTGGAAAGCGAGGGGATTGAGAATCCCACGATCATTGATCTTGCTATGCGGACGGGATTTAAGCCGGAAATTGTGATCAAGACCCTTTCCATCCAAACCGCCGCTCAAACGTTGAGCTATGATTCAGAAGAATATTTCTACAGCGGATTGGCAAATCCCCAATTGGAACCGGATGCGATTTTGCTTCAAAACGAAGGATTGAGGGTTATCCGGAATGCGGTCAGCGGGCTGCCGCCGGATCTACGCGAGGTAGTCACGCGCAAATGCGGGCTGAACGACCGTACGCCTCAGACTAACGAGGAGATTGCCAGGGAAACCGGTATACCCGTAAACCATGTCAGGCATCTGTATTCCAAGGCTCTGGAATGCTTGAGACACGGTGAGATATATGATTTTTTTGCAAATCTCTACCGCCCAGAAAAACGTTATCCGAAAGAACGTGTTTCTTTAGTACCTTCAGACACCGCCGAGAGAATGATTACCGCCTTGCTGGAGTATGATAAGAGCGAGGAGGAGATAATATCGAATTAACCTAAAAGATCTAAACCATGAAAAATCAGGGGAGAACAAGTTGGATGCAATTTAGAATGAATAGCCACCGGCGCTATAATGAACCGGTGGCTATTCGCATTTTGCTCGGCTTTTATATAGCCGCTTACTTTATAATCGCCGCAATGACCGTTGCTGTTGAAACGGCGCCGGCGGCACTCCTTTGGGTGTCATGATGGAAGGCCTGTTCGCTTTTGCCGGTGCATTGCTGCTCAGCCCAATGGGGCGGGTTGGGAAGCAACTTCTCAAGCAGAGCATACGCCTTTTGTTTTTCCAAATCGGCATCATCCACTCGTGATAGAAGGCTGATAATGAGACTGGCTGCTACGTCATACAGGCTGATGCGCGCATCGTCAGCAATTATGTACTTGGGTTCGCTGCTTTTTAATCCTTGGAGGATCAGATCCAACGGAAACTCAACTGTCTTAAGCATTTTCACTTGAATATCTCCTTTCGTTGTCTTACTGATCTATCAATAGTATGATTGAAAATGAAAAAACCAGCAGTGCATTTTATAAAAAGGACACAGCATTGTGAATGGCATCCCTAGAAAAATGTACCCTGCTACTGATCATAACGCTCCGGTTCTGATTGTTTTTGCATCTCTTCTCCATCAGGCGCCCCTTTAACTGTTTTAACCGTTCCCAACAGCTTCGGAAGTGTTGTCTTCCAGTCGACCCTTTCTGTCAAAACAGTTTCAACAGAACACCAGAACGCGTCGAAATAGGAGTCGTTTTTTCCGATGTCATTATCGAGCTGCCGTGCTGTTTCTAGCGCAAATGCTTTCAGCTTTTTTTGAGATATTTTTTTTAACTGTGCCGGCTTTAGCGGAACATCGCCGTTTTCAACAAGCTCGTCCAGCTTTTCGATGATGTCCTCGGAATACTTATCCAGCTCTTCTTCAAGATAAGCTTCGCGCACCTCCGAGGGTGTCAGCTTAATTTTAACGGTTTTACCGTTGATCCTTCGTTTGATCGTCATGCGTTTTCCTCCAACCTTTCCAAAATTTCTTCTTGCAAGCTTATTTCAACGCCGCACCAGTTATAGGTACCGGTATCGTCGGCAATAGCCTCAAATTCAGTGTAACAGAAACAATTCATACACTTTTTGATTTAAATCATTGAGTGTTTTTACGCTCCTTCTGAAATTCCATTTTCGCTTGTTTCATCAGATCGGCAACCGCCCAAATGCTGCTGGAGGAAGGCATAAAACGGTCACCTTTCTTCTGGATATAATAACTTACTCCGGTTTTCCAACCTTCTTTGGTCCCGTTTTGGTACTCATAGGTCTTCTGATTGTGCTCCATCGCATATATGATGGTGCCATCAGGCATTTCATAACGATAGTAGGCCAGATCAAGCTTTGAAACCGTTTCGTATACACCCCAATCTTTATAGGCCTCAATAAATTGCTTGCGTTTATCATCATTACTCCAAGCTTGGACTAAGTTTATATTGTCATTCATGTGTTTTCTCCTTTTCATTATTCTTTTTCAATTTTGCAGGATGAACAAAAACTCATTTTGCCATTCAAAATTTCACCTCCTCATCGTCTTGAACAGAATCTGCAAATAGTATGACGGCCGAGGAGGCGGCGCAAGAACAGTTATTTAAATAATTCTTCGTATCGATTCTCCATGGTTTCCGGCTGAATTGGCGATATGATCCCATGTCCGGTCACCAAAATAATCAGTGTCCGGGTTTTCTT
>Ga0153999_1000159_pt1 | contig 33818 bp, 28 predicted proteins | sample TSNC083MetaG_FD_104675 | JGI IMG/M metagenome (GOLD analysis project Ga0153999, IMG submission 104675) | Attine ant fungus gardens microbial communities from North Carolina, USA - TSNC083 MetaG | ecosystem: Host-associated > Fungi > Mycelium > Unclassified | place: USA: North Carolina, Lumber... | reverse complement strand
ATGACCAATGTTAACGATGGTAACTATAGTTATACTGACGCAGTAATCACTAATATCTTTTGAACCCATTTTTCTCACCAATTATACTTGTATTTTTATACGTTCTGGTACATAATATACTTATCAAATGTCATGGGTTCATCCATGAACTATGTTTTGGGGTATATTTCTTTCGCATAATAAGCCCGTAAGAGAAGTTGTTCTTTTGTCCGAATAGATACTGCTGTAGAGACAGCCACAAAGGCTGCATATGAGCAGGAAGAATATTTTACAGGGCCATTGGGGAATGACGTATTTCAATTTTCACCACTTCCCTGGGTGGCTTATACCCATATTTCACACACCAATTCCGGAAAAAAATGAAACGCCTTTATTTGATTGGGGAAAATTCTTTGAAAGAGATAGAAAAGTAATTTTACCGTTTTCCGTACAGATACATCATTCATTCGTGGATGGTATACATATTGGAAAATTAGCCGATTAATGCAAACGTATTCAAATGTGTTTTGAAGTGACTTTTATTGAGGACGTGCAAAATGGGAGAGTTACCAAAATTACCTAATATTAGTAAGGAAGTGGAAAGACATTTAAATGAGGCATAGAATTTGCTATTTAGGGAGTTAAGAAAACATTGCTTTCCGATATACGCAAAGCAGAACTCAAGGAATTTTATAATTGGAATAAGAAAAAGGAGGAGTCTGATATGAAAGATAGATTGATAACTGAAAGATTAATTCTCAGGCCATGGGAAGAAAAGGATGCTGCGGAGTTATATGACTATGCAAAGGATGATAGGGTAGGTCCGATTGCAGGATGGCCTGTGCATACAAGTGTAGAAAACAGCCGTGAGATTATAAAAAATGTCCTATCAAAAGAAGGAACTTATGCAGTTGTCTTGAAGGAGACGAATCTGCCGGTGGGGAGCATCGGGCTGATGATTGGAAAAGAAAGCAACCTTGATATATCAGATACGGAAGCAGAGATCGGATACTGGATTGGGGTGCCTTACTGGGGACAAGGTTTCATTCCGGAAGCAGTTCACGAGGTGATGCGGTACTCTTTTGAAGAACTGCATATGGAGAAACTATGGTGCGGATATTTTGACGGGAATGTGAAATCCCGCCGTGTGCAGGAAAAGTGCGGGTTTATTTACCACCATACGAATAAAAAAATCCATTGGGAGTTGATGGATGATATCCGCACAGGGCATATGAATTGCATTACTAAGAAACAGTGGAGTGAATTGTGTTAGGTGGAAAATTTTTTACCAATCTCAAAATCTACAAACTTATTTCTGTTATGTGGTATAAAAATCCTGTCTATGGGAGCATGGTAGTGTAAATAACTATGTGTTTTTTGTTCTTCCAACTTATTCCAGAGTTCGGGTGTGGGCAGCGCCCACGGAAAAACACAAATAAGTAACGATTATTTCTGATGCAAAAAAGTATAAAAAGGGAAAATTTTTTCAACAAAATATTTTTACATATTTAATTTAAGCCCAGACAATCACAGATGTTCAAACTAAAAGTGAAAAATTGGAATTTGACCATCTACTAGCTGCAGAAACAGAAAACTATGAAACAAGTTTCATAGAAAATCGAAAAAACTTCCATTAATATGAATAGAAGTCCATGATGAACCCCGTCATCTATCATCCGTAAATATTAGTCCCCGATCTCTTTAGTATCTGACAGATACAGAGTAACAGTTTGGATCCCCATGTTGATACCAGTTATTCAAAATAAAGGCAAGCCAGGTAGCGGTTTGTTTAAGGAGGTATGGCATGGTATGGAACTAAAAATTGATAATCTTACCAAAAGATTCAAAGATAAAATGGCGGTAGAAAATGTTACTATTACTTTAACTCGTGGTGTTTGGGGATTGTTGGGAGCCAATGGTGCTGGAAAGACAACCTTAATGAGAATGATAGCTGGCATTATGACTCCCACAAGTGGAAATATTTATTTTAAAGGAAATGATATTTGGAAACTTGGAAAAGAATACCGTTCTGTATTTGGTTATTTACCACAGGATTTTGGATGCTCAAGAGATTTTACAGTAAATGATTATTTGGAATATGTAGCTGCCCTTAAAGATATGCAGGTTGCTGAAACACATAAAAAAATCAATGAGTTATTGGACATCCTTACCTTATCAGAAGTAAAAAATAAAAAAATATCAAAACTTTCGGGAGGAATGAGAAGGCGTGTGGGAATCGCACAAGCTATGTTAAATTATCCCAAAATACTCATACTTGATGAGCCGACTGCTGGTCTTGATCCGGGAGAAAGCAATTAACTTACTCATTATAAATCTTGCTTTTGGAACAGTATGCTTAAAGACGTCGGTTCAAATGCTGTTCTCGGCTATTAGTTTAGTACCATATAACTTGGGACAGTTACAAATAGTGGCAGTTGCTGGCGCATTACTTTCGTTGCTTGCAACAATGGCGTTTAGTTTATTTGTGTCATGTAAAAGTAGAACATCTCTTACAGCTATTTTGGTGTCGGTGGTTGTTTGTTTCCTTCCATCAATTGTACACAGTGCAAGTGGGGGAACATGGATTAGTTATATATTACCATCTTCGGGGATTGGATTAAGAAACTGTTTGTTATACCAATTGGTTGACTTGAAATTTTTAAATATTGGTGGAATTAGTATTTGGTCACCTACTATTATAATTTTTGTTGCTATCATTGAATTCTTACTATTTTCATTTCTTTCTATAAGGTCATATTGTAAACATGAAGTTGTATAATTATAGTGAGAGAAGTATCAATATGGTTGTCATTAACAATAAGATTAAAAGTAAGAGCCGCTTGAACCACAAGCGGCTCTTTTCGTAATATAGAAGGAGTTCACCGGCCAAACCAGGCCTTCATCGTCGCCAACACCTGCACAAGCTCATCTTCCTCAATAACATAAGGAACCATACTATACATATAGCGGATAAATGGGCGGCAGAATACCCCCCGCTGATACGCAAAGTCCTGATACCCCTTCAAATATTCACCACTTTTAACCTCCACACAGACACATCCTCCCATTATGCGGATCTCGCGGATTTCCGGTGCATGAAAGCCCTCAAATTCTCTCCTTGAGATGTTCTCTATCGAACGGATCCGCTCGATATAATTACCCTTTTCAAACAATTCTATTGATTTAAGCGCTGCTGAACACGCCAGCGGATTGCCCATAAAGGTCGGGCCATGCATCAGGGCATGATCCGGATTATCGCTATAGAAGCCGTCATATACCTTTTGATTGGCTACCGTTACTGCATGACCGATATATCCGCCGGTCAGTGCCTTTCCCAGCACCAGAATATCCGGCAGTACTAAATCGGCGGCAAACCGGTGTCCGGTGCGCCCAAAGCCGGTAGCCACTTCATCAAAGATCAAAAGTACATCATATTGAACGCATAGCTCTCTTGCCCGCTTAAGAAAAGAAACATCATACATCCGCATTCCGCCGGCTCCCTGCAGGAGCGGTTCGACGATAAAGCAATAAAATTGTTCTCCCTGTTCGGCAAATACCTTCTCCAAATCCGCTATTTCTGCAGCGATATGCTCGACATCCCGCTTTTCTTTCATGATCGAATGATAATCCTCATCATCGCCCACTTCCATGGTTTTAAAGGTATCGCCATGATAGGCATGTTTCAGTGCCAGCACTTTTTTTCGGTCAGACCCACGGTTGATGTTAAATTGCAGTGCCATTTTAAGCGCCACCTCCACCGCCACACTTCCCGAATCGGAAAAGAAACAATAATCCAGGTCTCCCGGCAGCCATTCCTGCAGCCTGGCAGCCAGTTTCTGTACCGGTTCATGAGTCATCCCACCCAGCATTACGTGGGAAAATTTATCTATTTGTTCTTTCAGGGCAGCATTCAGCTCTTCATTTTTATATCCGTGAATCGTACTCCACCACGAGGATACCGAATCAATCATTTTTCGTTCCTCCGTGTAAAGCCATACCCCTTTAGCATCTACTATTTTATAAGGCTGTTTCATGGTTTTCATTTGCTGATACGGATACCAGATCACTTTCTTCTCCCCTCTTTCTTACGTCTCATACAAAGCTTCTAATGCATCTTGCGTTATATCCAGTTTTGTATCACCGGCCTTAACACCGGCAAGAACCTTAAGCCCGGTCATATATTCACACATAACCCAGTTGTCTTCATCTAATCGGTTACCCGGATGATAATGATTAAAAATGATTCCCTTCACGGGTATTTTTCGCTGTCTCATATATTCGACCGTCAGAACTACACTATTGATTGTGCCAAGACCGGCATCAGCTACCACCAGACAGGATAACCCCAATTCAGTTATCACATCTTCCAGCCGGATCTTTTGCCCGTCAAAGCGAAGCGGACACAAAATTCCCCCGCTGCCTTCCACGGTTACATACTCATACTCTGCACAGAGCTTCTGAAAATTGCTTTTTACGACATTAAGATGAACCGGATTGCCTTCGATCCGGGATGCCAGATGGGGCGAGTATGGATGCTCATATACATACGGGCACATGGTTTTAAGAGGCTGCCCGATCCCGGCCGTCTGCTTCACCCATAATCCGTCCCCCGGAATCAGGGTGCCATCGGGATTTCGCTCATTACCGCTCATCGCTGCTTTATAATAAGCCGATTTTCTTCCGGCTCCGGCCAGTTTTTTTATTATTAATCCCGTTACATAAGTCTTTCCGATATCGGTTCCGGTGCCGGTAATAAATATATTCTTACTCATTGATACAATCTCTTTCCCCGTTATTGAATGGATCTGGCAGCAGCTGTGCTAATGTATCTGCCAGCTTTGTCAGATCTTCCCTGGTATGTGATGACATCAGCGTAATTCTGAGCCTTGCCGTCCCTTTTTTCACGGTAGGGTATCGAATTGCCGAGATAAAATAGCCTTTCTCTTTTAACTGTGCCATAATTTCCATTGCTTTCCCTTCATCGCCAATGATAACCGGAACAATCGCCGTTTCTGATGCTGCGGCAATCCCCTGACCGCTAAGTGCCTGGCAAAAAAAACGGATATTCTCCTGTAACCGCCAAACCCGCTCAGGTTCTTCCATAATAAGCTCAATGCCCCGTTTTGAAGCGGCCGCCGTAAGCGGCGATAATGCTGTTGAAAAAATAAAACTTCTGGCTTTATTTTTCAGATAATCAATGAGCAGCCGGGAACCGCAGACAAATCCGCCTTCGCTTCCAACTGCCTTACTTAAGGTTCCCATTAAGATATCGACAGAGCCTTCCATCCCGTAATATTCTTCCGTCCCGCGCCCGGCTGCGCCAATCACACCGGTTGCATGTGCTTCATCAAGCATTGACAGCAGCTGATATTGTTCTGCGATTCTTATTAACTCCGGCAGGTTAACGATGTCTCCATCCATACTAAAGACGCCATCGCTGACAATCACGCCCCGGCAGCCCGGATGTTCTTTTACTTTCCGTTCCAGGTCTTTCATGTCATTATGCCGATAGATCACCAAATCGGCTTTCGCGAGCCGGCAGCCATCGATAATACTGGCATGATTCCTCTCATCGCTGAATATGACGTCGCCTTTCTGTGCAATCGCCGAAAGGACTCCTGTGTTTGCCATATAACCGGTATTAAATACCAATGCCGCCTCCCGGTCTTTGAACTTAGCCAGGGTCTGCTCAAGCCTTATATGTTCCCTTGTTGTACCAGTTGTCAAACGGGCACCGCCGGAGCCTGCCCCATATTTTTCCAATATTTTCAGAACATATGCTTTTATCTGCCGGTTATTGCACAAGTCCAGATAATTATTAGAAGAAAACATCTGCTGCTGATTTCCTTCCGCTATCACCTTTGCTGTCTGGGCTGATTCAAATATTGTCATGACCCGGAAAAGCTTGTCTTCTCTGATCTTGTTTAGCTCCGACTCCATGCTGCTCCATTTACCCATCTGTTTTCCCCTGAATCCCGACCAAAACCATCATTCCCCTTTTCATGACCGGCATTAATAACGGTACACAGACCATGGTAAAAATCATTCCCGGAACCGCCGCTGTTAAAAGCGGCAAGGCCGGTAGCTGCCAGCACATTGCCAGGACGATCCGGGCACATCCCGTTCCTAACGGCCCGGCCAGAATCAATAAAGCTTTATCATTCGGACGCCATTGGACAAATCCCCCTGCCACAATGCGGAAAACCATGGAAATCACCACATCCCATATTGTGTGGGTTCCCAACAAAAGCTGAATCATGCTGGCACAAATTCCAATTTTAAAATATCGTCTGAAGCCGACGATTGACGCCAGACATACTGCATAGGAAGCTGATAACTGATATTCCGTTCCTGCAAACGCAGAAGGTATCTTTATCATTCCTAATATCACCAGAACCGCCGCAAATCCACCATCGAGGGTCAATCTTTTTATATTTGCCGACATTATCCTTTGGCCCTCACTTCATATCCCAACCGTTTTAACAGGTTCATATCTGTTTTTACCGTAATCCCTGCTGTTGTCAGCATGTCTCCGGAAATTGCCGCATTCGCACCACTGCCAAAGCAGCGTTCACCCTTATCTCCGATCAGTCCCCGGCCCCCGGCCAGCCGGATGTTTCCATCCGGAATCAGAAAGCGAAAAATAGCAACGCTGCGACATAGCTCATCATTAGACAGAATCTTTCTTTTTTCATATGGTGTCCCGGGAATCGGATTTAACAGATTTACCGGTATCGATCTCACTCCCAGTTCCCTGGCTGTCAGCACCATATCGATACGGTCTTCCATCGTTTCGCCCAATCCAATGATTCCGCCCGAACAAACAGAAAGCCCTGCCCTGACGGCGGCCTTTAATGTCCCGATCTTTTCGTCATATGTATGTGTCGTACAGACTTTAGGGAAATATCTTCTTGATGACTCTAGATTACAATGTACCCTGGAGGCACCCGCTTTTACGATTTTATGAAATTGTGCTTCTTCCAGTAAGCCAAAAGAAACGCAGATTTCTATATTGGTATTTCTTTTAATTTCCCGGATACTTTCACACACCTGATCCACTTCCCGGTCAGACAGCTTTCGTCCGGAGGTTACAATCGAATACCGCAGCACCCCCTGCGCCTCATTGTGAATCGCCCCCATTAACAGCTCTTCAGTCGATAATAACGGATAACTTTCCTCTAAGCTGGTATGATAATGAACACTTTGGGCGCAGTATTTGCAGTCTTCTGAACACTTCCCACATTTTCCGTTTACAATCGTACACAGGTCAAAGTCATTCCCGCAAAAATGGCTTCTAATCTCATCAGCTGCCTGTTCTAATGCCTGCTGCGGTGTATGAATCAACCGGATCGCTTGTTCTCTGCTAATTTTAATCCCCGAAAATACCTCTTTTTTTAATTCCGATACAGTATTCCCCATGCCTCCTCCTCAATTGTCAACCATACTATTCTTTTGGTTTACATTAATAACATAGTAACACTGTACCCCCTTATTTGTCAACCAACTTTTGTGATATGGTTTACAATTGATTTAAATAAAAAGTGCGATAAACCCTGTACCTGGGTATTATCGCACAATATCAGTATTACTGTCTAATAAGATTTCAGCCGAGCGAAAGAGCCAGCTCCATCATCCTGGTAAATGAGCTCTGCCGGTCAGAAGCGGAAATTTCTTCCTGTTCAAAGGGCGAGTCTGAGATCGTTAATATGCACAGCGCATTGGCTTTCCCATATGCGGCATTCGCATACAGAGCTGTTGATTCCATTTCACAGGCCAAAATGCCCATATCCGCCCAGGAAAGCCCGGTTTGCTTCAGCTCCGGCTGATAAAAAGCATCCGAACAAAGAATATTGCCGACGTGATATGGCAGCTGCATTTCCTCTGCCGCCCGAACTGCCTGACTTAACAGCTCATAACTTGCCGTGCAGGAAAAATCGCCGGGCAGCCGGTACGTTTTAAGGTAGTTCGTTTCCGTACAGCTGCCGATCGCGATCACCACATCCCGCAGCTTCACATGCGGCTGCATAGCACCGGCCGTGCCGATCCGGATCAGATTCTTTACCCCATAGAAATGAATCAGTTCATAAGAATAAATCCCCATCGACGGACATCCCATTCCCGTTCCCATCACCGAAATTCTTTTCCCCTGGAAGAAACCGGTAAAGCCCAGCATCCCCCTTGTTTTATTAAACTGCTTTACATCCAGCAGATAATTGTCGGCGATAAACTTCGCCCGCAGCGGATCACCCGGGAGTAAAATTGTTTCAGCAATTTCTCCCGGTCTGGCATCAATGTGTGGGGTAGGTACGTTCTTATCCTCATCATTTGTCTTCATCATTCATTTCTCCTTTCTATTTTTGTCATCATCGCTTCTACTTCTTTCTGAACAGGAATCGAAGGCGCCGCCCCGGCTCTGGTCACCGCGATCGACGAGGCCACGGAAGCCCGGTATAAGACCTTTTCCGTATTCAGACCACGGATAATTCCGGAAATGAAATAACCGGTATATGTATCCCCTGCCGCAGTGGTATCAACTGCGTCGGCCGGTACTGCATGCTGGCGGCAGATCCGGCCGCCGTCCCAATAAACCGATCCCTTTTCGCCGAGCGTCATGACAATAGAAGCCTTAGGAAATTTTTCAATGAGGCTTTTTAGAACCGTATCCTCATCTGCTCCCGGCGCATCCGACAGGGCGGCTGCCTCTGCCTCATTCACCAGAAAATAGTCGACCATATCCAACGGAAGGCCAAAAATTTTATGATTCATCGGCGAGGGATTCAAAACAATCTTCATCCCCTTTCCAGCGGCCTGCCTGATAATATAATCCAGCTCATTGATTTCATTCTGCAATAAAATATAGTCCCCCTCATCAAAACCAGACAGCACCCGGTCTACCTGTTCCTTGCCGACGCTTTGGTTTGCTCCACCAAAAACAATAATGCAATTATCTCCCATGCTGTCATTTTGAATAATGGCATGACCGGTCTGGCTGTCCTCGTGGACGGTGACACAACTGGTATCAACGCCGTCCCGGTTCAGGATATCCAGTAATAATCCGCCATCCTTACCCACCGTTCCGGCGTGGTATACTTTTTCCCCTGCCCGGGACAGAGCGATCGACTGATTAAGCCCTTTTCCGCCGCCAAACACCTGTAATGCATCCGCAGAAATTGTTTCGCCTTTCGTTACAAAGTGATCCACTTTATATACATAATCAGTATTCATCGAACCGAAATTTAATAGTTTCATCCCTATACCTCGTAGCTTTTAATTGTTTGAAAAAGCAGTTCCTTAAAACGCGGCGCGTCAAAATCCATTGCCGCAAGGATGTTTTTTTGCCCATCCTCCGCCCGATGGCCGGACATCCTGCCAATGTCTTCCTGCGGCACGATTCCAAGATACTCCCGGTAATCACAGACCGTCATTCCTCTTGTGAACTCCCCTTTCGTTTCCACCTGCACATGCATCGGCAGGGCACAGGTGATCACGGAAGGATCGATCAGCCAGGCGATCGCGCAGGCATCACAAAGCTGCGACTGACGTCCGAGATTCACCGAATATGCCAATAGCTCTGCCGCAAATTCAGCAACCGCACCGGACATTGTTTGCAGCCGTTTTACATCTGCCATCGTCATGGCATTCTGCCGGCACAGGTTGAGCCCCACCATCCGGATGGGAATTCCTGATTGAAAGACAATCTGCGCCGCTTCCGGATCGACACCTATGTTGAATTCTGCACAGGCATTCATATTTCCCGCCGTTACCGAGCCGCCCATGCACAGAATTTCCGGAATCCGGGATTTCAGCTCCGGTGCTTTTAACAGTGCCTGAGCTACATTTGTCAGCGGTCCCAGGGTAATTAGTGTAACATCCGACCGGTGTCTGAACGTATCAATCAGTACATCTGCCGCATGTTCCCCGGGCATTGGACGGTTCTGTTCAGGAACCCTGATATTTCCCAGTCCGGTGCTGCCGTGGACAGCTTCCGCCCGTTCCAGCCCGGAAAACATCGGCAGATCATAGCCCTGATAAACCGGTATCGTCCCCTTCCCTGCCAGTTCAGTTACATACCTGGCATTGCGTGAGGTATACTTAAGACCAGTATTGCCGCCGACGGTGGTAATACCCAAAACATCCAGATGCTTCATTGCCAGAAGCAAGGCAAAGCTGTCATCAATTCCGGGATCACAATCAATCCAGACCTTTCTGTATTGCTCCACGTTTAACTCCCCTCTCTCTTTTGGCCTTTTTCAATCCGCTTTCTTTGATTGATCCGAACCATGTTAATCAACACCAGCGCAATAATTGTCGCCGCATATGGAATCATTTCTATAAATTCGGTGGGAAAGCCGGTTCCCTGACTTTTCAGAGTCGTCGCAAGGGCATCCGAAAAACCAAAGAAAATCGCCGATACCGCCGTACCGATCGGATTAGCGTCAGCTATATTCATCGCCGATAAGCCAATGTAACCTCTGCCATTCGTCATATTTGTCATAAAAAAGCTGACCCATCCCATTGACATAAATGCACCGGCAAAACCACAAAGGACACCTGAAACCAGAAACGACAAATAACAGATCCTTTTCACATTAATTCCCACCGACGAAGCGGCCTGCGGATTTTCCCCCACCGCCCGCATTCTCAGTCCAAGTCTGGTTCGGAACAGGAAAAACCACACCGCATACACACTGATAAAGGACAGATACGTAAGCAGATTGTGTCCGGATACGATATTTCCTAAAAAGGGAATCCGGTCAATCAGCGGAATCTTAAGCGATGGAATCGTATACGCCTTGATTGCTGCCGAGGTGGTCGATTTTTCCCCGGTCAGCAGATACATAACAAAAACGGTTCCACCGGCCGCGATCAGATTAAAGGCAATGCAGGTCAGATAAAGGTCGGTTTTTCCCGACAGACTGGAAAACCCTAACACCCCGCCGGAGAGAACCCCAAAAACAACGGCTCCCAGCAGTCCGATCCAGACATTTCCGGAAAGTCCGGCAAAAACCACGCCGGCAAGTGCCGCCGTAAGCATCATTCCTTCCAAAGCCATATTAAGCATTCCGGCTTTTTTATTTATTACTGCTGCCAACCCGACAAAAATCAGAGGTGTCGATAAGCGCAGCACTGAAAACCCAAAACTTGCAAACCATTCTAATGTAAGCATATTCGTTCCTGTATGGAGCTCACTCCACACTCTCCTTTCCGGCTTCTGTTGCTTCTGCGTCTGCCATTATTTCCCTGGTCTCTCTTTCCCGGTCCTTCATCATGTCTTCCTGGGCAGCCTTGTAGATCAGGTTCTTCTTGAATCTACCCATAAATTCTTCTGCGGCTACCAGCAATATTACAATACCCTGAATGACCGTTATAAATTGAATAGGAATATCTCCTTTGGAATTAACAACATCGGCACCGATCCGGATATAGGCAAGTAAAACCGCTGCCACCGGAACCAGGATCGGATTTCGTCTTGCCAGAACAGCTACCATCAGGCCGTCAAACCCGTGCTGGGTACTTGCCGTCCATTTAAAACGGTCATAATTCCCCATAATTTCACAGGCACCGCCCATTCCGGCAAAAGCTCCGCCGACTAACTGAGCCAGGATGATGGTTACTGTCATGTTAATGCCGCTTGCTTTTGCAAAATGCTGATTACTCCCGACGACCCTCATTTTATAACCAAAGATCGTCTTATAAAATAAAACCGCTACAATAATGACCATGGCCAGCGCCACGAAAACACCGGCCTGGATCCGGAACTTCCCAAAAACGGACGGCAGTCTCGCAGCATCAGGAAGCACATAGGAACCTAAAGAACCAATCGTCGGATCGCGCATAAAATATTTCAGTACCCATATCGATAAAAATGTCAGAATACTGTTAAGCATCAGTGAAACCACCACAATATTGGCACTGAACTTCACATCCAGATATGCCGGAATCAATGAAACAATAAATCCGGTCAGCGCACCGCACAAAATCAGCAGCGGAATTAAAATCCCGGCCGGGATGCCGAATCTTCCCAGCGTAATAGCAAGCAGCGTAACGATACAACCGGAAAACATGAAAATGCCTTCACCGGAAAGATTAAACTTATTCACGGCATACATAAAACAGAAACACAGGCCGGTAAATGTAAACGGAATTGCCAGATTGATCACGCTCCCGATTCTTCTGACAGAAGAAAACGGCCCCAGCACAAACTGGCGGATTATAAATACCGGATCATCACTAATGGCAAACAGGGTAACAAGTGCAATCAGATAAGCGATTCCGATTGCGGCAAGAATACGTACCAACTCAACCATTGTTTCAATCCGCCTTGTCTTTTTCATAACAGATCCTCCATTTCCGCAGCCGTCATTGTCTTAATTCCAAGCATATACTCCCCTAATACCTCCTCAGATACAAGGTTGGCCTGTGGAAAAGCAGCTACTATTCTCCCTTTTCTCATAACCAGCAGGCGGTCCGAGCACTCCAGCACTTCATTTAAATCGGCCGAGATCAGCAGCGCCGCCGTCTTCTCTTCCCGGGACTTTTTAACAATCATTTTTCGGATCATTTCAGCCGCTCCCACATCAATCCCCCGGGTCGGCTGATTGGCCAGAATAAAATTGCTGCCGGAGGTAAACTCCCTGGCTACCACCACTTTCTGGATGTTGCCGCCGGAGAGCATCCGCACCGGCTGATCCCGGTCATCACAGGCAATTTCAAATTCTATGATACACCGGTCAACCAGTTCGTCAATATACTTCCGGTTGATAAACGGTCCTTTATGATATTCCTTCTTAAAATAACGGTCGGCAATAATATTGTCCCTGATTGACATGTCGGGCGCACAGCCAAACTGCATCCGGTCTTCGGCAATATACGCAAGCCCCGATTCCCTGATTTCATGAACTGTTTTTCCCTGAATATTGGTTCCGTTAATCAAGACTTCGCCGGCAGAAAAGCCACCCATTCCACACAGCACATCGGAAAGCTCACTCTGCCCGTTCCCTTCAACCCCGGCAATCCCAACCACTTCCCCTGCCCGGATGGACATTGAGATATGCTCCAGCACGGTCTTTCCCTGGGCATCGAATTTAGTCAGGTCTTTAATATTGACAACGACCTTTTCGGGTTTGGGCCGGTCTTTCTCAATTTTAAGCACGACATCCCGTCCCACCATCAGTTTCGAGATATCAGATTCACTCATATCCTTAAGATCATAGCTCCCCAGACAGTAGCCATGCCGCAAAACGGTAACCCGGCTGCAGATGCGCTTGACCTCTTCCAGTTTGTGGGAGATAAAAATAATTGAATGACCGCTTTCCTTTAATAAAATAAGCTGTTCAAACAATTCTTCTGTTTCCTGGGGCGTCAGTACCGCCGTCGGCTCATCCATTATAATGATCTTTGCGCCGCGGATCAATACTTTCATGATCTCAACCTTCTGCATCTGGCCGACCGAAAGATCCGATACCCTGGCTTTGGGATCAATATTAAAATTATATTTTTCCGCCACCTCACCGGCCATCTCAATGGCTTTGTTATAGTCGAGCGTACCTTTTCTGAGTGGTTCGATTCCCAGAATCACATTCTCCGCGACCGTCAGCGAAGGAACAAGCATAAAATGCTGGTGTACCATGCCAATTCCCTTATCAATAGCATCAAGCGTATTTTCAATTTTAACCGGCTGCTCCCGCACCAGGACATGTCCGGTCTGGGCACTTTCCAGGCCAAACAAGACCTTCATTAATGTGGTTTTTCCGGCTCCGTTTTCGCCAACCAGCGCCAGTATTTCTTTTTCATTCAGCCAGAATGTTATGTCTTTATTGGCCACAAAGCCATTACTGTAAATCTTGGTAATATTCTCCATCCGTAAAACTTCGCCCGGCATATTCTCCTCCTATGGCAAACTGCCGGAACTCATAAAAAAATTCCGGCAATTTACATCTGCTTCTTTATTAGGGTGCCACACTGTCAAGCAATGCCTGATATTCTGATTCACCGCTAAAATCATAATAGGATTTCACCTTAATTTCTCCATTTATGATTTTAGCCTGGGCATCTGTCATTTTATTACGCACATCTTCCGGTACGTTCTCCTGGAAAAACTCATTGTCCACATAGCCAACCGAATTTTCTTTCAAGCCAAGACGGTTTACCTTTTTCCAGACATCCTTTCCGGCCTCCACATCATGGAAAAATGCGACGAAAGAATCACCTACGTTTTTAAGCATAGAGGTTAAAATAATATCTGCCAGTTCCGGATTTTCCGATTCCTTATAATACTGATACTGGTCTGAATCTACTCCGATTCCCCAGGTGCCCAGCTCTTTACATGCTTCAAACAGCCCGCCGCCGGAACCGCCGGCAACCTGATAAAAAACGTCGACCTTTTTATCACGTGCCTGAGACAGGCAGAGTTCTTTCATCTTGGCCGGATCATTCCATTTCCCGACCACCGCCTTAACAACCTTGCACTCTGGATTATAGTCCTGCACGCCATTGATAAAACCGGTGACAAAATCAGCAATAACCGGATTGTCCATTCCAACATTAACGGCCACTACCCCGGATTTTGACATTCCGGCCGCCAGCTGCCCCACCATATAAGAGCCTTCATTCTGAGCATAAAAGATCATCGCCATATTTTCCGGGATATCGGCTTCATCCATCGAATCATCAAAGCATACAAACTTATTGTCCGGGTATTCTTTAGCGAGCCGAAGCAGAATATCCCGATAGGTGGAAGAAGCTACTACGATATCATAACCTTCTTCAATGGTATCCAGCATTGTATCTTCCCATTTATCGGCTTTTGTCTCGTCCCCGGCCTCAATAATTTTACAATCCCAGCCTTCTGCCTGCAGCCGCCGCATTCCATCCGCGCCGGAGTCATTAAACGATTTGTCTCCTAAATTCCCGACAATATAGGCAATCCGCGGTTTTTCGCCCTGCTGGCCGGCTTCCTCTGCCGGTTTTTCCGTTTTAGCCTCCTGGCCGCCGGATGTCCCGCCGGCCGTTCCGCCGGATCCTCCCGAACTGCATGCCGCCAGTCCGGTCATCATTACCGCGGCGGCCATAACCGCCAGTACCCTGGTTTTTGTTTTTTTCATTTTAAAATCCTCCTCTTAATATTATAAGTGCTCACGGAAATTGATTGCATTCCGTTTTGCCACTCTTTTTTGGTTTTCCATCATTCTACCATGACGTCAGGTTTCTGATCTATTTCATTGAATGAATCCGCCAGATCCCCACCAGCGCTTCCAATACTATGTTAAACTTAAGGATGCCCATCACGGCTGCCGGCGGCCACCCGAAAACGAATGCCCCCAGCGCTGCCAGCGGGATCGTAATCAGCCACATGGTAAAAATATCTGTAATAAATCCCGTCCGGCCATCTCCGCCCGCCCGCAGAGTCGCAATCATACCCGTCATTTCAGCGCCGATAAACGGCCAGACCAGCGCCAGAATTAAGATAAAGCAAAATGCGTGATCCCTTGTCTCAGCGGTCAGACGGTACAGACCCGTAAACGGAACGGCAAATAACAGCATGATGACACCCATCACGGCTCCTCCCACAATGCCAAGAGCCAGTACACTGTATGCCTGTTTTTTTATCTCATCTTTCTGCCCGCCCTGACCGATGGCTTTTCCAATCACAACCGAACAGGAATATTGAACACCGTTCATAATACAGGCAATCATTTGGTAAAAAGCATTGGCAACGTTGTAACCGCCAACTACGCTGATGCTCATCTGACCTGTAATTGCGCTTCCCGCGGTTGTCCCTGTAGCCCAGATCAGCTCATGGGCAACAATTGGTATTCCAATGAGGAAAAAATCACGGCCAAGCCGCCGATCTCTCCGTTTAAGATCGCTAAACCGCATCCGGATTGACTTTTCCCGAATAAAAATATAAATGCACAGGATGGCAAGTTCGATCAGTCTGGCAATAACCGCTCCTAATGCCGCTCCCTTAATGCCCATTTCAGGTAATCCAAGCTTTCCGAATATCAGACAATAATCTAAAAGTATATTAATCGGATAGGAAATCACATTTGCAATGAACGAAATCTTTACCTGCTCAATCCCCCTTAAGCAGGCAAACATCATCACACTCACGCCACACGGCAGATACATCCATGCGGCAATCCGCAGGTAGGAAGTACCCAGCTCAATGATTGCCGGATCACTGCTGTAAATCCGCATAAACCATTGCGGAAACAAAAGCACCAGACCGGAAATAACCATTCCGAAAATTGCTGACGACCGGATTCCGGTCGCAAAGAGTACTTTTATCTGCTCGCGCGACTGCCTTCCCCAGTATTGGGAGGTCAGTACGCTGCAGCCGGCCGCCAAACCATTGCTCAGCGCATAATAGATAAAAAATATCTGCTGAGCCTGTGCGACTGCCGACATATGAAGCTGGTCAATCTGTCCCAGCATGATGCTTTCTGCGGTGTCCACACTCACCCGCAGAAACTGCTGCAGAATGAGCGGTACCGCCAGCAGCAGAATACCCTTGTAGTACCGTGCCTGTGTGATAACCGGAAAAGTGCCGGCCCGCTCAGACCTCATAGCTTACGCTGTTTCCGATACAGTCAATCAGCCACTGCTTAAACAGTTCCAGATCCAATTTTAGTGCCACGCTGACATTCGGCCGGCGCCCCAGTCGGTTCTTAACGTCCACCATCGTATGGCCCGCCGTATATTCACCGTCACACTCAACATCTACAAAATAATCTTGACAGACCAGACATACCGGGCACAGGGCAGCCGCAAGTGCCAGGGCATCGTGCATCAGCGCGTCTTCTCCACCTCGCTCATGACGGGAAATCATATAATCCAGAAGCTCCGCTGCCAATACGGAGGCTTTCGTTCCCATGTTTCTGAGTACCAATGCTTCCTTACTTCCCAATACCGCCTTTTCCGTCACATCAAGTCCGACCATGGTACAGGGAATGCCGGACGCCAGAACCAGTTTTGCCGCTGCGGGGTCTGCCCAGATATTAAACTCTGCGGTGGTTGTTACATTTCCACCCGTTACCGCTCCGCCCATAAACCAGATATGCTTAATCTGTCCGGCAAGATCCTGGCAGAGACTGAGGGCGATGGCCAGATTGGTCATGGGGCCGATAACCAAAAGCTCCAGCTCCCCATTCAATTCCGCCGCCGTTTTCCGGATCAAATCGGGCGCATATTCCTTAGCAAAGCTGCTTTTTGCGGCGGCCGGAAGCTCTATATCTCCCAGACCGGTCAGGCCATGCACGGTACTTAAGCCGGTTTTTTTCCAATACAGCGGTGCCGAAGCCCCGCGTGCCACCTTAATATGACTCTTCTCCAGATATTCCAACAGATTCAGATTGTTCTGCGAGGTATATTCATGCGGCACGTTTCCACTCACCGAAGTGATCGCCGCCACTTCAATCTCATCGCTGTACAAAGCGGCAATAACAGCAATCGCATCATCTGTCCCTGTATCACAATCAATGATAAAGGTCCTTTTTTTCATTTTGCATCTCCTGTTGTTTATTGTCCGGAAAACGTTTTGTATATAAAAGAGCTTTCCGAAAGTATTTTACTATCTAAAATGTTATCACATTCGATTATGTTTGTCAATGATAATAGTCATTTTATACATTGATCGCTATATTATAGTACTTTTATTTATTTAGTTTTGTTTTTTCCATTGACAATTTCTTTTCATTGTATCATAATTCACATATAAACATCTCTTAGGAGGTTTCATGACAATCAAAGAAATCGCCCGGCTGGCAGGAGTGTCAATATCTACCGTCTCAAAAATCGTTAACAGCAAGGATGCCAGCATTAATCCTGAGACACGGGCCCGGGTACTGAAAATTGTAAAAGAATATAATTACAGCCCCTATTCGCGAGCCATTACCGGATCCGATGCAAAAACCTTTATCTTGGGTGTATTGCTTAATTCCACCGCAAATTCAAGCCAGTTTTTGAACGGTGCAGTCACGGCTGCCCAGAAAAACGGTTATGGACTTCTGGTTTATGACAGTATGGGGTCTCCGGAAACAGAATTAAAAAATATAACTGCTGTCTGCAAAAACCGCGTTGACGGCGTAATCTGGGAACCTTTAGATATCAAAAACGACAGTCATGAAAGTTATTTAAGAAAGCGTGGGATGGAATTCTGCCGGTTTAATGACAGCTCCGGATTTGACAGCTATTTTATTGATTTCACTGAAATCGGTTATGAAGCAACCGCACTGCTCCTCTCGTATGGCCACACCAAAGTCGGATGCCTGATTAAGAGCGGCAGCCGGCGTTCTGAAATGGTTCTGGAAGGCTTTAAAAAATGTTTACTGGAGCATGGTATTCCTTATCATGAAACAATGGCTCTGCCATCCGAAAGCGAAGAATGGCATAACCAGATTTACGGCAAGGCTCTGACCGGTATCATCAGTACCCATTATGCCGCTGCCCGGCGGCTGACGGAAAACCTGACCCAAAAAAGGCTGCAGATACCTAATGACCTGTCGCTGATCAGTCTGCAGGATGAATCCGGCGTAAATATGCAGACAGCGAAAATATCAAGTATCCTGATTCCATATTGTGAATTCGGTTCATTCGTCTGCGAGCGGCTGATCGAAAAATGTGAAAAAAAGAAGTGTCAGACCCCAAAGTTCAGAACTGCATATCCGATTACCAGTGAACATAGCCTGGATGTGCCGTATTTTTCCCGCTCAAAGCATATTACCGTTGTCGGCAGTATTAATATTGATGTTACTTTTATTGTGGACGAATTACCGCAGCCGGGAAATGTCACCAGTACCTCTACGAGTTTTCGGATTCCCGGCGGAAAAGGGGCCAATCAGGCGGTCGGTGCGGCTAAACTGGGTTACGATGTATCACTGATTGGCAAGGTGGGAAATGATTATGATGCCACTTTGGTCTATGACAGCATGACAAGAAACCATGTGGATACCCAGGGGATTTTACATGATCCGCACACCGATACCGGCAAAGCGTTTATTCATGTGCAGAGCAACGGCGAAAGCATGATTACCATTCTCAGGGGCGCCAATGAAAGACTATATCCGGAGGATGTCCTGTCACTGAAAGAGCTTTTTAAAAACACCAGTTACTGTCTCCTGCAAACAGAAATTCCCGAAGAAACGGTAGAAGCTGCCGCCAGACTGGCGCATGAAAACGGTGCAAAGAATATATTGAAACCGGCCGCCACGAATCATTTGACCCCGGCTTTGATGAAGCTGATTGATATTTTCGTTCCTAATAAAGCAGAAGCAGAGCGGCTCTGCCCTGAAGCGCCAACAATCGAAGATAACGCGGAGGCGTTTTTGCGCCGGGGAGTAAAATCCGTCATCATCACCCTGGGCGACTCCGGGTGCTATATTAACGACCCTGCTTTCACCGGTTATCTGCCGGCCATCCACTTTACGACGATTGATACTACCGGAGCCGCCGATGCTTTTATCGCCGCCTTAGCGGTATATTTAACAGATGGATATCCAATGGAACGCGCTGCCGGAATCGCCGCCTATGCGGCCGGCTTCAGTGTTGCCCGACAAGGTGTCATCCCGGCTCTGATCGACCGCAATTCACTGGAAGCCTATATAATGAAAGTAAATCCGGGCATTCTTAGATTTTAATGAGGAGGACTTATGAGAATAAAAAAACAGGATCTGATAACCACCTTAGAGAACCAGAAAGAGGAACTGAAACAACTGGGGCGTACCTTATTTGACTGCCCCGAGGTTGGTTTTCGGGAGACCAAAACCGCCGGCCTGCTGCTGTCATTCTTCCAGCAGCATAAAATCCCCTGTCAGGAGGGGCTAAGCCTGACCGGCGTACGTGCCGATATTGGAAACTCCGGCGGCTCCGGCTATCACATCGGACTGGCTGCTGATATGGATGCGCTTTATGTCGGCACCGGAAACGAAAAACATGCCATTCATTCCTGCGGCCACAGCATCCAGACTGCCGTTCTGGCCTTTGCCGTCAAGCTCATCAAGGAAAGCGGATTATTAGATGAGACCGGCGGCAGCCTCTCCTTCTTTGCTACTCCTGCAGAAGAGTTTATTGATCTGGAATACCGCAAGTCCCTGATAAAGACCGGAAAGATCCGTTTCTGTTCAGGGAAGCAGAATATGATTGCGGATGGAGTTTTCGATGGCCTGGACTGTATTTTATCTGTTCATGTAAACGGCGAAAAAGAAACCCGGTTTGATGTCGGAAGCAGCTTAACCGGCTTTGTCAAGAAGCGGATTACCTTTACCGGCCGCACCGCCCATTCCGGGGCTCTGATTCACGAAGGGCGCAATGCAATGCATGGTGCCACCCTGTTCTTAAGCGCCCTGTCATTTTTAAAAGAACAGTTTCATCCGGCTGACGGTATCCGGATCTCTCCGGTAATTACAAGCTGCGGCGGCAGTCTCAATGCCGTCCCTGAGCAGGCGGTTTTAGAAACCTATGTCCGTGCCAATACCCTGAGCAGCTTAAAAAACGCCTGCCATTTATTGGATCAATGCGTCTGCCATTGCGCCCTTGCGCTGGGTCTTTCCGGTACTGTTGAAAATGAAAACGGATATATGCCCTTCCAGCAGTCAGAGCCGCTGACCGCGGTTATCTATCAGAATATGCTCTCCTTCTGTCCTGATGATAAGATCATTAAAAAGCCCGTTTCCGGCGCGTCCGGGGATATCGGTGATCTTGGTTATCTGCTGCCGGCTATACAATTTGGTTTTTCCGGAATCCGGGGCCGGATCCATAGTGATGATTTCATCATCGCTGATGAAGAAAACGTTTATACCAATGTTGCCAGGATCATCCTGGGAACGGTTTATGATTTGCTGACGCAGCCGGAGCTGCAGGTAAGAACCCCCGGTTATGAATCGCGAAAACATACTTATATGACCGAATGGCTGGGCATTTAAGTATGACCATTCTAAAAACCAGGGAGAAGTCCATATGGAAACTTCTCCCTGGTTTCAGTTATTACAGCTTAAGTTAACGGTTGACCAGTTTCGCTGTTTCACCGCCAAGCAGCGGCAGAAAAGCAAATACAACTGCAAAAATCAACTCGTCCGGCCGCAGCGGCACCGTATTGAAGACAGGGTTTAAAAACGGCACATAAACTGCTAACAGCATAAATAACAATGAGAACAATACACATTTATTCAGATAACTGTTTTCAAATACCTTCATCCGAATTATGCTTGTCGATTCCGAGCGGGCGGAGTAGGCACGCAGCAGCTCACCCAGTACCAGCGTAAAGAAACAGCAGGTCATTCCTTCAGCCAGAGCAACAGCATCTACCGTACCTGAAAACATCGTCGCAAGCGGCGCCTGGGCTTGATAGCCAAAAAGGAATGAGGCCAGCGCACCGATTGCCAGGCTGATACTCTGGATCGCTACCGAGATACCCATACTCCGGTTCACAATCGGCTCCGCAGGGTCACGCGGCGGGCGGTTCATAACGCCATGTTCGGCTTTTTCCATTCCCAGTGCAAACGCCGGAAATGCATCGGTAATCAGGTTAATTGCCAGCAGCTGGGTTGCTGCCAGAGGAACCGGCATGTTGAAAACCATCGCCAGCAGGATAACCAGAATTTCACCGATATTACATGAGAGCAGGAATCCTACCACCTTACGGATATTGGCATAAATGGTCCGGCCTTCGGATACCGCCCGGACAATGCTGGCGAAATTATCATCCGTCAGAATCATATCGGCCGCTTCCTTTGAAACCGCCGTACCGGTGATTCCCATTGCAATACCGATATTGGCATGTTTCAGGGAAGGTGCGTCATTGACACCGTCACCGGTCATTGCCGCAATGTTGCCGTTACTTCTGACTGCATCTACCAGTCTGACTTTATGCTCCGGCGATACACGGGCGAAGACGTTGGTAGTCTTCACTGCTTCCTTAAGCTGCGCATCGGTCATTTCGGATATCTCCCGGCCTTCAATTGCCCCTGCTTCGGACAATATGCCCAGCTTTTCACCGATGGCACTGGCCGTTATTTTGTGGTCGCCGGTAATCATCTTAACATGAATGCCGGCCTGCTTACATACATCAATTGCGGCTCTGGCTTCTTCACGGGGCGGATCAATCATTCCCATCAACCCGGAGAAAATAAGTTCACTCTCCGCTTCAAAGTCAGCATGGATCTCCTCTACCTTCTTAAATGCCACGCCAATGACACGCAGTGCGCTGCTGGCAAAATCACTGTTTGTGGAAAGGATTTCCTGCCGTTTTTCATCCGTCAACGTCTGCACTCCAGCCGCCATTTCCACATGGGTACAGCGCATCAGCAGCTCATCCGGAGCGCCTTTTGTATACATCACCTTGCCTTCATCGGTGTGATGGAACGTACTCATCAGCTTACGGTCGGAGTCAAACGGAATTTCCTGTAAACGCGGGTGTTTTGCTTCCCATACCGGTTTCTCCATCCCGGCTTTATGAGCCAGTACTACCATTGCCGCTTCGGTCGGATCACCAATAATGCTTTCCTTCTGCGGATCATATGAAGCATCATTACAAAGCAGGGCACCTTCGAGCAAATGATCCAGTCCGGCATCGTCCTTATTTCCGTCTACTGTAATATCACCGTCAGGACTGTATCCGCTTCCGCTTACATCATATAGCTTCCCATCAAAGTATAATTTTTCAATTGTCATCTTGTTCTGGGTCAGGGTTCCTGTTTTATCGGAACAGATAACTGTAGTACTGCCCAGGGTTTCAACCGCACTGAGCTTCTTGATAATGGCATGAACCTTTACCATCCGCTGCATTCCCATCGCCAGAACCACCGTTACCACGACGGTCAGACCTTCCGGAATGGCGGCCACTGCCAGGGCAACCGCAGTCATAAAAATTTCAAAAACATCCATGCCGCGCAGTAAGCCAATGGCAAAAATCACCGCACATACGCCAAGGCAGATCATCCCCAGCAGCTTACCTAGACTGTCCAGCTTCTGCTGCAGCGGGGTGGCTTCTTCCGGGCTCTCATTCAGCATCCCGGCGATGTTGCCCATCTGGGTATTCATACCGGTCTGGGTGACAATCCCCCGGCCCCTTCCGTAGGTAATCAATGTTCCCATAAAGCCGCAGTTAATACGGTCTCCAAGGCCGGCATCATCCGGAAGCACTGCTTTCGCATCCTTTTCTACCGGCACTGATTCACCGGTCAGCGCCGCTTCATCAATCTTCATATTATTTGATTCGATCAGCCGGACATCAGCCGGTACATAGTCACCGGCGTCCATTACAACAATATCGCCTGCTACTACATCACCGGAAGCAACCTCCACGATATTGCCGTCCCTTACCACCTTGGCCTGGGGACTTGCCATCTCTTTCAGTGCCTTCAAAGCATTGCTGGCTTTGTTTTCCTGATAAACCCCCAGAATAGTATTTAATACTACAATGGCCAGGATGATGATCCCGTCCAGGGTCTCTCCCAGCATAATGGATATAACTGCGGCTATCATCAGGATAATAACCAGAAAATCCTTTAACTGGTCAAAAATCATAATAAAAATACTTTTTTCTTTTGCCCCTTCCAGTCTGTTCGGTCCATATTTCTCTAACCGGCCGGCCGCCTCAGCAGAAGATAACCCCTGCACCGGATCTGTCTTAAGCCGACCGGAAACGTCTTCTGCTTTTTCATTATAGAACAAGCTCATGATTGAAATCCTCCTAGTAATTAAGAAATTATCAAATTATTGTATCTTTTTAGCTGCAGATGGCTTACAGTACCGTACAAGCTGCCCCTCCGGCAAACGAAGCGACTGTTCTACAAGAGTGTATATGATTTTTCGTGTGGGCAGCTTTTGCAGTGCGATCCTGCATAGCCCGGCCTCAAGCACATATACGGTCCATTCCACATACTGACCCTGTACCAGTCCCTGGTCTGCCCCTTCCATCACCAGCTTGAGCTGCTGCTTTATCAGGATATCTCTGGCATTTTGTACGGGAGTGCTGCGTCCGGCGCTGCTGTCAAAATCAGGCAGCGCCAGTTCATTATCTCCTGTGAACTGATCTATCAAATCAAGATACAATTCGATCATCGCAGACAGTTTTTTATAAAAATCCCATTTCCGGTTTTCCATAACCGCCTGAATGCCAATCTTTAATTCAGCAATTATCTCTTCTGCCACAACTTCCACAATTTCATCTTTTGAACGGAAATAATAGTAAAAAACCCCCTGCGCAACACCTACACGCTGCACAATATCCGATACCCTTGTCACTTCCACTCCATCTTTATCAAATAAATAACGGGCTGCGGCAATTAATTCTGCGCGACGCTCATTAGGCGCTTTGGATATTCTTGTTTTCGCCATCCCAGTTACCTCCTTTCCTCGTTAGTCTAAAATCTAAGTGTTTCTATCATACATTATGACTGACTTATTGTCAATAGTCAGTCAATGTTTATTTGTTTATTTATAAAAAAACTGTATCAACCTAATACCTAAGTTGATACAGTTTCCATAATTACTAAGCAGTCCTGATCCTCGGTCAATCCGTAAGTACAGCCGTGCCGGATGTAATAACCATCAGCATATTATTCCCCGTCCCCAGCACTTCATAGTCCACATCAACACCAATAACCGCGTTGGCGCCCATTCTTCGTGCCCGTTCCTCCATCTCGTTTAAGGCGTTTTCTCTGGCCTTAATCAGCTCCCCCTCATATGAATTAGAACGGCCGCCAAAGAAATTAGTAACCCCTGCTGCGAAATCTTTTATAAAATCCACACCTGCCACTACCTCTCCGCAGACAATCCCTTTATACTCTCTGATATTTTTTCCTTCAATTGCATTTGTTGTTGTAATAATCACACCACTGTCCTCCTGATTTGTTTTTCTTACAATTATATCACGAAGCAGCTCCGGAAACAACATATTATTAGCAAAACTTCATTACCGCATTAAAGCGATCCTTCCGGTAAGGATCATAATACCCGTCGCTGATATCCCATCCGGCAAATTCCCCGGGAGTAAACAAAAGATGCTCCTCGCGGTGGGAGCGGATCGGCAGTTCACCGACCAGAACCGCTTTCCGGGTCACCCGTTTCAGCTCCTTTAGTGCCTTCCAGGCATATTCCTTATTTTCAAAATACAAAAACACGCCATAGCAGATAACCTTGTCAAAGCTCTTGTCTTTAAAGATCAAGTCGGCCGCTTCCCCCTCCAGTACCGGATTATGCAGGATTTCTATATGTTTCTTTACCAGCGTTGGGGAATAGTCCATGCCAACATAATCACATTCGAGATACTGTGCCAGTGCTCCGGCTCCGCAGCCCACCTCCAGTACCTTATCCTCTTTTCTGATATCCAGCCGCCTGGTAATTTCTGCCGCCACATCTTCCATATTGACCTGGGTTGCTTCATACCCGTCATACGCCAGCAGATCGGTTACATTGCTGTCAGCACAGCCCTTTCTGGTCCATATCTGTTTCCAGGTTTCTCTGGTATTTTCACTTGCTGTCATTGTCATACTCCTCCTTATTATCTTAAGATATGTTTTAATGCTTCCGTCAACCGTTCATTTTCAGCTCTTGTTTTCACGGCCACCCGGATAAAGTGCCGGTTTCCCATCCCTTTTTTTGATGAGAGATCCTTAACCAGGATGTTATACCGGTTTAACAGCAATTCAGCAATCTGCTGCGAGCTTCCGCCGTCCAAAATCTCGCACATCATATAGTTAGCCTGCGAGGGGATTACCCGGAGCTGGCGGATCCGCTTTAAGTTTTCATACATCATGGCGCGTTCTTTGCGGAAACGGACAAGTGCCTGGCGGTACTCGCCTTCATACTTCTCAAAAATCTGCAAAAAATATTCGCCAAACGAATTAATATTCCAGATTGGAAGTTTAAAGCGTATCTGTTTTAGCAGATCCTGACTGCCGCAGGCTAAGATTCCCAGCCGCAGCCCCGGGACTCCATAGGATTTTGAGATGCTTTTTATCACAACCAGATTCTGATATTCCTCCAAAAGTGCCTGATCCAGCATGGTTACCTCCGGCTCTTCGGCAAAATCAACAAAGGACTCATCCAGGATAAACATCGCTCCTTTTTTCCGGCAAAAGCCGGCAAGCTTTATTACATCTTTTTTAGGAATATAATTACCGGAGGGATTGTCGGGATTGACCAGCACCAGTGCCGTAATATCCCGCTCCTGATAGTAGTCCTCCAACTCCCCCGCAGAATAGGTGAAATCCTGATTTTCCACATAAAACGGATCAATCTGTCCGGCTCTGGCCGCATATTCCTCAAAGGAAGGGAACAGCATACCGATTTTCCCATCCAGACACCCCATCAAAAGACTGATCAGCTCGGCCGCTCCGTTTCCGACAAGCACCTGCTCCTGTGTAAGCCCCAGAGATTTTGCCGCCAGCAGGTTGTTCACTAAAAGACCAGAGGGATAGCTGGTCAGAAGCTGCTCAAAGTTTGCTTTCAGTTCTCCCATCAGCCGTTTATTCGGAAAGCAGGGGTTGACCAGATAAGAAAAATCCAGCAGTTTTGGATACCGCCAGTACCCGCCGTATCTTACCGACAACTTTTCCAGCCGGCTCTGTGAGTCGGTGAAAATAGATTCGGCAATATCCAGATCCTGTTCATCGTCAATTTCATACCAAAAACCATCTTTCAGTTCCAGTGCCTTCAGTCCGTGATCGTCCAGCAGGGATATTACCTTTAATACCTGTTCATAATATTCATTGTTTCCCAGTGCCTTGCTGTAGGCCTCCAGAAAGGGAACATACCGGTTAGTTGAAAATTCCCTGCTGAATTTATAAATATTAACCGTCTTATAATATTTTTTTATGTCTTCAAAGCAAAAATCCTTCCGGGTGAGAAAGTTCGTAATATTATCCTCTTTATCCATCATCACCACCGTGCCGTCCATCCAGCTTTCAAACGGTGCTACCAGCGCCAGATTAGGATAGGGATCGGAGAGCAGCTGCGAAAGAAGCTCCGGCTCAAAAATCAAATCCGATTCCAGTAAGATGGTATCATCCTGCATCAAATAATCCTTGGCAAGATACAGGGAATAAATATTATTGGTTACTTCATAAACAGAATTCTCTACATATTCAACCGGGGTATTGATATTTAAACTGCCAATAAATTCTTTCAGACCGTCCCCGCGATGGCCGACAACGATTACAATCCGGTCAAGTCCACATCCTTCAATCTGCTTAAGCATCCGTTCAATCATCGGGATACCATTGACCTTTACCATACACTTGGCCTGGTCTTTGGTCATGGCCTTCAACCGCCGCCCCATACCTGCTGCCAGAATAATTGCCTGCATATGAAACCTCCAGTCTTCTAGTGTTCAATTTTAAAATAAGTTTTAATTATTTGAACACATAGTATCACTATTTTTTCTGGAAGTCAATGGTAATTTTATTTTTTTCACCAAACATCCGGTAATACTGAAATAGATCCAGACGGTGAAACCACTCGTAGCTTTCTTTCAGCTTCCAGTCGATCCAGTCCTGCCAGCCGTCGTCTTTATCGCGGTATCCCATCAAATGAATGACCGGTATCTGTACTTTTAACTCCTCCTGGAAGTTCTGATAACCATTCAGCGGTAAATTAGCCGCTTTCAATACCTGGTTTGACAGATAGACAACGCTGAATTCCGTTTGCTCTTCAAGATTATTTTCATAATTTGTCCAGATAAAAAACGGTGTCTCATACATTCTGGCATACTCTTCCATATTTAGTTCGGAAAGGCCGCGGCCATACAGTGCCTCAAAAAATTCCGTTTCCAAACTGGGCTGATGATCTCCAAACATGACAATCAAAGTTGGCTGGTCGGACTGACGATAGTATTCAATCAAATACTCCAATGCCTCATCGCTTTCCCGGATCAGGGAAAGGTATTGCTCCGTTTCCGGAAAATTACGGTACTCGGTCAGCTGCACCTTGGCAGCGTAATCCTGGGCGTAACCGCCATGGTTCTGCATCGTAACCAGAAAAAAGAACTGCCGCGCATCGCCGCTTTCCTCCGTTAGCTGAATGATTTTTTCATAGCACCCCCGGTCACTTACATAGCCTCTGATTCGCGGTGAATCCAGGAAATACGGCTCGTCCAGGAATTGGTCAAACCCCAGGCTGTGATAGGCCGCAGTCCGGTTCCAATTATCGGCGGGATACGGATGCATGGCAATGGTTTCGTAGCCTTCTGCCGCTACCGTATCCAGGATGGACTGGGTATGGCCGTCCATATAAATCTGGAACGGAACACTTCCAACCGGGGCAAACGCCATTGAGTTGGCGGTCAGAAATTCATATTCCGTATTACTTGTCATCGAGCCAAAGACCGGTACATAGACATGGCCTTTGATACAGTTTTCATCCATGGAATCATAATAGGCAAAACTGGGCAAATTGGTTCGGAATTCGGAAATCACGCTTAAGTCCGCCCAGCTTTCGTTCATAATACAGATGATATTTAGCGGACTGCCGCCCTCTGCCGGCAATGGTTCCAGTTCATCATACATCAGGCTGACCGTACTATAGTGATATCCCTCCGGCGGCTTTCCATATAAATAGCTCAGCATTCTGGCCGTGCAAAGCATATAACCCTTTGTTTCATAGCTTTCGTTAGGCGCCCACATGCTGACATCAATCCCTTTTACCGGAACCAGCCAGAAAAAAAAATATAAGCACCAGCCGATACTCCCGGCCAGCAGTACGGCCGCAGTAACCGCCCGTTTTTTTCCGTTCGGCATTTTAAATGGAAACAGCCACACCAGCACGCTCCAGGCCACCATCAATAAAATCGCATGAATCATGCTTTCGGGTACCTCATAGCGGTAATTTCCGGCTACTGTAGCGGCCGTCTGCCAGGCCACAATATCTGGTATCATGATCGGCCGGGCGCGTAAATCTACGACAAAAAAATCGGCGGCCGCCCAGATGGTAAAGATCAGATTTAAAGCCAGGTAGGATATTCTTACACGATTGGTAATAAACAGAAATACAGCATAAACAGCATAGTAGAATAGCAGGTTCCAGACTATATATTCACCGTGAATATGATTCAGATTGCCGGTAATCCACTCAAAAACCACATAACAGAATGCAGGGGTGGCGATCAGAAAAAAGCACGGTATCCAGATATTAATAAATTTATTCTTCATGGATTACTCTCTTTTCTTTGACTTTACAAACACTAAATTAAAGTATATTATAAGTAACAACGATATATCAATCATAAGGAGATTATCATGTCAGAATACACTGTATCCAAGGTTTATCCAAACGAAGCCGCCGCCAACCGCCGAATCGATGAATTGCTCCGGGCACAGGGCATCCGCCGCGACGGCAATCTGGACTATACCTGTGCCATCTACGATGAGGATTACGAAATTATCGCAACCGGCAGCTGCTATGCCAACACCCTGCGCTGCCTGGCGGTCAGCAGCAGTCACCAGGGCGAGGGGCTTATGAACACTATCGTCACTCATTTAATGGAAATCCAGTATGCCCGCGGAAACAGCCACATATTTCTGTATACCAAATGCAGCTCTGCAAAGTTTTTTCAGGATTTAGGCTTTCATAAAATTGCCTGCGTCGAAAACCAGTTGATTTTCATGGAAAACCGCTCCACCGGATTCTCCAGTTATCTGGACAGCCTGACCCGTCCGGACCATCCCGCCGGCACCTGCGCCGGTATGGTCATCAATGCCAATCCGTTCACGCTGGGGCACCAATATCTGGTCGAACGGGCGGCGGCCGAAAATGATGTGCTGCATTTATTCATCGTCAGCGAAGATGTCAGCCTGATTCCATACTCCGTCAGAAAACAGCTGATAATGGCAGGAACAGCTCATTTGAGTAATATATATTTCCATGACTGCGGTCCTTATATGATAAGCAACGCCACCTTCCCCAGTTATTTCCAGAAGGACGAACAGGATATTATCACCGGACACGCCCGGCTGGATCTGGCTATCTTCTCAAAAATCGCCGGGGTACTATCTATCACAAGGCGGTATGTCGGAGAGGAACCGTACAGCCAGGTCACCGGCATTTACAATCAGATTATGAAGACGGAACTGCCCAAAGCCGGAATCAGTTGTGTTGTAATACCCCGAAAAGAGTCAAAAGGAGTGCCGATCAGCGCCTCCACCGTACGAAAAGCAATCAAGGATGACCGTCTGGACTTGCTAACGGCTCTGGTTCCCCAGACCACCCTGGATTTTTTCAAGAGTGAAGAAGCACGTGACATCATCCGCAAAATACGTTTAGCCGATAACGTCATTCACTATTAGAAAAATGCGCTCACCGACAGCAGGAGGTATTTTATGATTGATTCAAAGCTTATAAAAGGGGAACCGGTTTCCCTTCCTGAAATGCTTGATGCCAGAGAACGAAGGCAGGCATTGCAGCGGCAGCTGATTGCCAGGCACAACCTGCCGCTCATTTCTTTTACTCTGAATATCGCCGGGCCGGTTAAGGTATTTCCGCTTGCCATGCAGACGTATGAAGAGGGACTCCGATTTATTAAAAACGAATGCACAGAGCGGTGTTTCCCCATTGTCCATGTGGAAGAAATAAAGGAAAAGACCGGTTGGGAAGCACTCTTATCCATTGCGGCCGAAGCACCGGCGCTGAAACAAATGGCAGCTTTTCTGGAAACCCGGACAGCTTTGGGAAGACTGTTTGACATTGATGTGATCCAGACCAATGGCGAAAAGCTCTCCCGATCCGGCGCCAATGCCCCCCGGCGCCAATGCCTGATCTGTCACCGGGATGCCTTTCAATGCGGACGTTCCCGTACCCATGAAGTATCTGAGTTATTCCAGCGGACATGTGAAATCATGGGGGATTATTTTTCATCTTCCTGTAACTCTCACTAAATTAAATTGGATAAAATAAAATAGAAACAATCACCAAATAACGGTTGGCCCGGCTGCGGTGAAATCTCCGCCCGCTGACCAAAGCTACAGGATGGTTTTTCTATGGGTTGCAATTTGCAGCGAAATTAAGCAGTCATCTTTTTTCAAGGTCCTGCGACCTTGTCATCCGGTTTGTTTAACATAATCCGGATCTTCCACAGAATGAGGGAAACACATCCCATTACTTGATTGTTCCATATTGGCATCATAACACATTTTTAGCTTTTTTGCAATTACCAAATCCCCGCTCCGATTATTTTTACGCTCCTGGCATATCACTCTTTTCTTACCATTTCCAATCTGTTATTAATTCCTTTGGAAAACAATATCTGATGCAGGTCAACTATTCCATTATTGAACGCCGCCGCGCAGGATGTCAGATACAATTCCCACATCCGGGTAAATTCCTCACCATAGGTCTGCCGGATGTAATCCTGCTTTTTCAGGAAGTTTTCCCGCCAGCACAACAAGGTTTTGGTATAATGACGACGCAGGCTTTCCACATCCAGGGTATAAAAACGGTAGTCGGGAAACAGGGAAATGATTTCCCGCAGACTGGGAATCATCCCGCCGGGAAATATATATTTTTTGATCCACGGATCACCTGGGGATTCTTCAAGCGTACTGATATAATGCAGCAATCCTACTCCCCCCGGCTTCAGCATAGAATTAACAGCAGCTAAAAAAGTACCATAATTGCCCCTGCCGACATGCTCCATCATTCCTACACTGACAACACGGTCAAATTCCATGTTGTTTTTTAGCAGTTCCCGGTAATCCATCTTTTTTATCTTAAGCCGGTCAGCCAGATTCTGCTCTTTTATCTCTTCGGAAAAATGTCTGTACTGCTCTTCGCTCAGTGTTATACCGACACCAGTTACTCCATAATGCTCGACTGCCCGTTTTAGTAAAAAACCCCACCCGCATCCGATATCAAGAAGGGTCATGCCGGGTTTTAACTGGAGCTTTGTCAGAATATGATCCACTTTTCGGGTCTGAGCCTCAAACAGGGAGTCCTCATCCTGCCGGAAGTAGCCACAGGAATAGCTCATGGTCTCATCCAGCCATAACTGATAGAATTCATTGCCCATGTCGTAGTGAGCAGTCACTTCTTTCTTCTGGTTCCCTTTTGTTTTGGGCGAATACAGTAAGTGGCGGAGCGCCAGTTTGTTTATTTTAAAGCTGTCCATTCCAGCCAGAAAACAATTCAGCACTTCATACAAGTCCTTGTCCACTTCAATGTCGCCGCGTATATAAGCCTCCCCAAGTGCCAGGGATGTGCTTTTTAGTAGCTGGGACTTCGGAATTTTCGTTTTCACTTTCACTTTGAACTGGGCGGGGCCGACACCGATCACGTGAAATTCCTCGGCAGTTTCCAACTCAAAGGCGGCCGGGGTGATACTCCTTAAGTACTGTGCGATGTAATCCATGGTTTACGTCCTTTCTTTGGCTTAAATTGTCTTTGTAATTATTACCAAAATAAAAGGATTGCATACACCGCACAATTCTCGTTTAAGAATTCCGTTTTAATTCCTGATACACCCGGGCAACCGGCAGCCCCACCACATTGTTATAATCTCCGTTTATGCCTTTAATATAGGCCGCGAACCGCCCCTGAATCCCATAAGCACCTGCTTTATCCAGAGGATCTCCGGTTTGGACATACTGCTCAATTTCATCCCGAGTCATTGGATAAATTTCCACCTCGGTTTTTTCTGCAAAGGTGATTGTTTTTCCCGTATTACAGAAAATCAAAGTTACCCCGGTATATACCTGATGATTTTTTCCCTGCAAAGCGGTAAGCATCCGTACGGCATCCTCTTGACCGGCCGGCTTACCCAGTATTCGCCCGGCAATTGCAACAACCGTGTCGGCGCCGATTACCACTACCTCCTGCCCACGGTACCGTGCCGCAATATCGGCGGCTTTCTGAGCTGAAAGTTCTTTAACTACTGTTTCAGGATAGGGACTGGTGATAAGTTCCTTTCCATGACTGGGAACGATCTGCGGTATAAGGCCAATCTGGTATAACAACTCTTTCCGGCGCGGTGATGCCGATGCCAGGATAATATTTTGCTTCATTTCTGTTTCCTTTCCTTTTATAGAGATCATGCTATTCCTGCTGCCAGCAATCCAGCCATTCCAAACACAGTTCATGCCATCTTTCCCAGGCTTTTTGACATTCCTCGAAAAGTTCCCGGTAAGCGTTTTCAAACTGCCGGTCCTCTCCGGTCCAGTAGCTTTCAGACTGTTTCCATTCAATTTGTATTTCTGACAGCTGTTTAGACAGTCTGTCATACCGACCGGCCGCCAATTCCAGTTTTTCCAGCACCGGCCGCAATTTCCAGTCCAGCCAGGCTTCGGCTTCCGGAATTTCCTGCAGGCGATGACGTTGTGCCTTTGGTACTGCCCGCATCCCGGCAATCAGTGCCTGATCTTCCGCTCTTACCCGGGCCGCAATATCCTCGCCCTGCTGTTTAAGCCGCTTTTCATAATGAGAATAGCCAAACGGATAATACATAACGGTACCGTTTTCAAAAACCAGCACCGACTCTGCCACCTGATCGATAAAATAGCGGTCATGTGAGACAAACAAAATGGTTCCCCGATAGGCTTTAAATGCCGCTTCCAGCGTTTCTCTGGCCTGGATATCCATATGATTGGTGGGTTCATCCAGAATCAGGAGGTTAGGCTTGCTCTGCAGCAACTCGGCCAGTACCAGCCGCGCTTTTTCGCCCCCGGATAAACTGTTTATGCGCTTATTTGCATCGTTTCCGGCAAACAGATAGCGGCCCAGAATACTGCGGACTTCTTTTTGCGTAAGCCCCGGGTATAAATCATGAAAATGCTCTGCCACAGTTTTGTCCGACCGAATCTCAGCCGAATGCTGGTCGAAATATCCGATTGTTATATTGACACCGAGAGTTCCTT
>Ga0153999_1000157_pt1 | contig 34290 bp, 46 predicted proteins | sample TSNC083MetaG_FD_104675 | JGI IMG/M metagenome (GOLD analysis project Ga0153999, IMG submission 104675) | Attine ant fungus gardens microbial communities from North Carolina, USA - TSNC083 MetaG | ecosystem: Host-associated > Fungi > Mycelium > Unclassified | place: USA: North Carolina, Lumber... | reverse complement strand
TCTGTTACTACAATTCCACATTAAAAAAGGACATTTTCATGCCCTTGTTTTTTTTGTACCCTTTTTTATTGTGTACATCAAAATCTTGTTTTTTCTTTACGGTTTTAGAAAGCAATAACATATTCCGCATATGACTTTACGCTTTAAAGTGATGAATTAAAAATTAATTATCTATTTTTCAGGCCGGTAAAGTAGCTTTTTATTTTGATGTTCAGGTCTTGGCTGCTGGATGAAAAGCATACCCGCACAGGTGTATCCCCGCATAAAAAGCAATAGGGGTTTTTAATCTGTTCAATATAACTCTGCATACGCTCTGATATAGGCAAGTCGGCGTCTATACTTACGCCGTTTATATCAACCAGCGTATTTCTGTCAATCTTATCTATCTCCATCCGGCTCATCTCATCCAGTTGTTTGACGCTTGGCATCTTCCCTCCCTCCTTACGGGAAATATGTGATATATAAGCGTATGCGTATCCGCTTGTACGATATTCAAGGCAAAAGCCCGCGTGCGGGAGCGCGTCACTACTACGGTGGGCGTGACCTCTATTGCCAAACTTTTGAGTAGTAGCCTGAAAAAAATATTGAAAAACGCAAAAAAGCCCGACTGAACAAAGTCCAATCGGGCGCAAGGTTTATTATTGCATGTTACATGATGTACAGTTTCATATGGCTGGCCGGAATATCTACCGTTTCTTCATCCAAAGAAAAGGACTTCACCATCTTTTTCTTGATAGCTTCGTCATCCATGCCATTTTCCCACATTTTACTCCGGCTATTGTTTGTTTTGTGAGCTGTTCCAGCCATTCGACGCATCACTAAGGTGCCAGGGTGTATCCTTAATGAAGTCTATGGCTTTTTGCCCGAATATAAGCCGAATTAAGCCAAGAATAGGCGATACTATCACGACAGTTCCGACAAGAGCCAGCACCATAACAAGCGGTACTAAGATAAACTGCGGGAGATTTGACCCCCATGCTGCCGCGTTGGTTAAAAAAACTTCGATGCTTTGTAATAGATTACTCATTTTTCTAAACTCCTTTCATCCCTAATGAATTGATTTACTTGTTCCTGTTATTGATGTGACTTATCCCTTTTATCATGCCAATCGTGCCAATAGTCGCACACGCCATGATAACCGGCACCAGTAAAATCATCACTTTCCCCACCACCTTTTCAAGTGTTGTCAGAATTATAATGCTTGATTTGCAATTCATCCAGCCACCCGTCTTTATGCTTCGACAATATATAACCGATTACTGATATACATAACGCTCCAACGGTATCAATTATCAAGTCTTTCATTGTGTCAACAAGGGCTGTTTGGCCAGCAAGCAGTTCGCCGGTTTCAAGTGCATATTTTTGCATGTTTGTATGTAAAAAATGATCTGCACAAAATTCGTAAATTTCCCATATCGTGCCAATGGATACGGCAAAACAAAACGCAAACAGCGCAATGAACGCCGGGCTTAACGATAAAGGAACTGCTTCCGACTTATTCAATAAGCCAATAATCGAAAAGCCAATCGCACACAAGGCCATCCCGCTAAAAGCGTGTAATATGCTATCCCATTGTGGAACACGGTAATAAAAGGAATGAATTTCACCCAAATATATCGCGCAATACAAGAATACCGCGTAAACAATAACCATCTTTGACGGGATATTTAACTGTATTTTGCGTTGCAGAAATCCGGGCAGCACCATAGCCAAAGCACCCAAAAGACATTGTAGGAGCATTAGCACATAATCGCTTTTTACCCTGATATGCGCGGCTGTCGCAATGCTTGTAGGCGCTGTGATCATTCTTCCCACAACGAAAACCGCCGAACCTATAAATGTCAGAAACATACCTATCGTTAATCGTCTTATCTTAAACGGTAAGTTCATAGCCGATAATCACCACCTTGCATGTCTGTTAGCCTTCCTTATTGAAAAACCATGATGGCAAACATTACTCCGACACTTGGCGGAAAAAACCGGGCATTTTTATAAGTGCCGGAGTAATATCAATCACATTCTTGTTTATGCAGAAAGCAACGCATTGGCCTTCTCGCACACTTCGTAGATTGCGTCGTACTGCTGGTCAATGAGTGGGGACGCCTGTGTGCTTTTCTTTGCCTGAATATGCCGGTAATAGAAATATGGTGTGAGCCATCCGATAAAGGAGGGAATGGCCAGAATGATACAGAGCGGCATATTTCCCACAAGATAGCTGAACACAGAACCCGCCATGAATGCCATTCCAACGATGCCTATGCCATATGCCGTGGCTCTGGCTCCGGCAGTTTTGGATTTATCCAGTCTCTTGATTTCCTTGGCACAGTTTTCAAACTGGCGCTGCAACCGATTAAGCTCTGCTTTGTTTTGGATTTTACGATCACGTTTAAACTTAAGCTTCACAGAGAGACCCCCATTAAGGGATGGAGTGGTTTCTTCCAGCATCCAGCCAAAATTCGTGCAGCTGTCTGCGTATATCGATTCCATTTCACGTTTTACCGTGATATCCATATATTCGTATCCTACAAAATTGTTTGGGTTTCTTGTATATTCACTCATGAATATTTCTCCTTTCATAATGCAACGTGTTTTTTCTATGCTCTTTGGTTGGAATTACTTTTTTCTACGTTTAAAATAAGGAATACGTCAGATAACAGCGGCCGATTATTGCTTCACATAAATTGCATTATTTGTGGTCTGCAAGTTCAGGTTTAGCTTGTTTGTGGCCGTTTCGTAGCCATGCGTTCGCGCCTCCATATAGTTTTTTTCGTTCACCTGATATTCCAGATTGTCGAGTTCGCTGAAGATACCGCCGATTGTGGTGGAAGCGCGCAGCTTGCATTTGAGTTCCCTGTACGGGAGGTATATGGAAATCTGTCCGTTTGTGGTTATCGCGTCTATGCTGCAAACCACCTCCTGCTCCTTATAACCTAAATTGTCAAACCGCAGTGGCGAATCCGAAGTTTTGGCATAAAGCTGTGCAATGTCCGAGTCTTTGATGTCTATCTTCGCATTGTTCGTCACCAGTCGGGCGTGAAACGCGTCCACTTCGCCCAGTGATATTGGGGAGTATTTGGTTTGCGCGTCAATTTCCCGCATTTTCACATCGTCTAACGCAATAGGTGCGTTCTTGGTTTCACAATACAAGCGTTCGCCTTTGGTATGAAAAACCCTGATTGACTCGTTCTTTGTGCTCAGTTTGATTTCTTCGGCCTCTATATCGTCTACTGAAATGGGCGCGTTTCTATTTTTTAGGCGTATGCTACCGACATGCACCATTTCAGGTATACGGACGATTATGCTCAGTAAATATAGTGCGTTATCATCATAACTCAAGCTAAAAACGCCGTTTTCCTCCGTAAATGTAAGACGTGGGTTCCAGCGACTTTTCGTCTTGTAATACGCTTCTACTTCTATTTTATTCCCGACATAGGACTTCAGCCTCACAGGTGCGTTTTTACCCTCAAACACAAGCTCATGTATACCATCGACGATATTAGAGCTGGATGTAAACTTCTCATGGCTCGTACCAAACATTAATTCATCTGTTGAAAACAGCACATTCCGCGTTGTTTCCTCCATAGCGGAGCGCAGGTCGTTGATCCAGCCAAAATCCGGCCTCGGATGGTGTGGTACTAAATGATCCCAATCATGCGAATAAAAGCGGTAGGGATGTTCATTGTCGCTCTGCACCTGCCTGAGCAGCGCCATCGCTTCCTCGGTTGTAATTTTTCCTTCCCTTAACATTTCCAGTATTTTAAGCTTTTCTTCACTCATTGCTTAGTTCTCCCGTTCCGAATAATAATAACCAAATTGCAAATAACCGCTATAATACTACCGATCAGCCCTCCGACACCGACTCCGATAAGCGAATTAATCAACGGGGCATGAATCACATGAATACCGGATCTGATAAGAGCGTCACTCATAACAATACCGTTACCGGTAAAGAAGCCTATCAACCCGCCGACAGTAACTCCAAGCAGCGTAAGTCCCGCATGAATAGGGAACAGCGTTCTCCATATTGATTCCCTTGTGGCTGTGCGAACATCGTTGACCCAGCTGATATCCGGCCTTAGCGGATGTGCCGATAAATTGTGCAGGTAAGAGCGGCTTGAGTGCGCCTCATTTCCCAGGTACTTCAACAGTTTGCTTGCCTCCTCAGCCGTGATTTTTCCCTCGCGCAACATATCCAATATTTTATTATTTTCTTCGCTCATTGTATTTGCCTCCGTTTAGTTATTAGTTTGCGCTGCGCCTTATCGAAAAAGGGCAAAAAGTTTTCCAACACTTCAAAATCCAACTGATTATCCATAAAATAATGGATGATGAAATCTTTTTGCTCATGGTTCAAAAACAAAAGCATTTCTTCCAAAAAGTCAAACCTCTGCCGTTTCAACAAAAGCAGTACGATCTCGGCGCGTATGGTACGCGTCATAAACGGTATTAGGGTTTCCAATACCTCATAATCGCCGTTTTCAGCCACACGCCTAATGAGCCTTGCCCGCTGCACCGTGTTTAGGTACTGCAAAATGTCGTCTACCACAACCCCATAGCCATCCATGTTGAGCAGAATATCCAACAGAATATCTTTTTGCCGTGTACCCAGCGCCATGAAAATATCCATTGGAATACTTAGTTCCTGAACAGTTTTCGCTTTTTCAAACTCACCCAACACTTTTTCAAATATCTGTTCATCTACAAACGTGCTCAGTGTCTGCATGATATCGGCAAAATCGCTGTCCTGCCAGACTGTGCCTGCTGTTAAAATGTCTTCCACGGTTATACTGTACATTTCCGCAATCTCAGGCAACAGCGTAATGTCAGGCATGGATTCGCACCGTTCCCATTTTGAAACCGCCTGCGGCGTTATGTTCAGCTTTTCCGCCACATTCAACTGCGTCAGGGCGCTTTTCGTACGCATTTGCCTTAAATAATGGCTTATCTTGGATGTATCAACGATAACCACACCTTCTCTCTGATAACAACCCTATGTTTTAGCGAATACTCAACTTCCACCCTGCTCTGATCCCTGAAAGTGAGTGATTCCGGCAAACAAGGCGATAACCTTTTGTAATGGAAATCTGCCGCATGAGGAACGGAGATTTTCTTCACGGAAACTCGCAGAGGAAATTTGAACTTCCTAATACTGATTATACCAATCATCTTTTTGATTACAATGAACCATCGGTTGAGTTAGCGCAACCAGCGTCTTTTTACGGGATACTTTCTTGGGATCGGTAAATAGCCGGTGGGAGGTGAAGCCATATCTCCATCCTATCTAATAATCTCCATATTGCACGACTGGATCAAGACGAAATTATGGATACATGTGTTGACATTGTTTCTAATGTATATTATAATATGTAGTGAAAATAAAACAACCGTCAGATAGTTTGATTGTGAAAATAAGTAAACAAAATCAGTAAATGTGTCGATGAATTTTCAAAAAATATTATCTGTAAAAAGGAATGGGATTGATGAAAACAGACGCCCGCATTCGTTATACAAGGATGGTTATAAAAGACAGCTTCATAAAGCTACTTAAAAAACAGCCTATCAATAAAATAACCGTAAAAGATGTTTGCGAGTTGGCTGAAATAAACCGCGCCACGTTTTATAAGCACTACACGGATTGTTTCGACTTACTAAAGCAAATTGAAGATGTAATGATAGCGGAACTCCAACAGCTTATACAAGAGGGGCCGCATAAAAACCATGTGGATTTATTCAAAAAAATATTCAGTAAAATAAAAGAAGATCAAGAATTGTATATTGCTATCGCTTCGGAATACGGCGACACTACATTCCCCAATCGAATTTTGAATTTATGTTATGAACAGATGTACCCATCTTTGGAAATCCAATTCCCTATTATGACTAAGACAAAACAGGAATGGCTTTATTATTTTTCAGCGAATGGGTGTAGCGGGATTCTAAATCATTGGATAAATACCGGAATGAAAGAGGACGCTTCTGAACTCTCCAAATTTATGGGCGATTTACTAAGTTTAATAAGCAACGGATTTAATCAGACGACTACCCGCCGCGCCACGTAAATAGTATTTTCCAATTCAAAGCTGCTGTAAAAGTGTTTACGGCGGCTTTTTTCTTTTGCGGAAGTTTGCCAATTCGGGACATTTCCACCGTAGTAGTTATAGAAGAACAGTCACTTAACAAGCATATGCTTGAGTTATTTTAGGAATACTGCAACCCCCCCTAACCCGCATGGGATAAGGGAATACACAAAATAAAATAAGAGCTATCACATTACACAGAGCGCCGCCTTAGTGAGACTAAAGGCGGCGTTTCTGTTTGCCGAATAGCTCTTACTTCGGGCCAAGTTGGCCCGAAGTGGAAAGGAGGGATTTTATTTCCCGCCGGGCCTGACTTCAAAATCAGGCCCTTTTTTAGTGCAGAAAATCAAATAGGAGGTAAAACCGCATGGCGAAAAAAGAGCCAAACAAGCCGGACGATGTAAAAACCGCGCCGGCAAATGAAACGCCGGCAGAGGAAAAAGCCGCGTCCGTTGCCCCGCCGTTGGAGGCTGGCGGCGAGGCCCCGGCCCCGGAAATGACCGCCGAAGAAGCGGCAACGCTGGCCCAAGAGGGTGCGGCGGCATTACGGGATATAGACGAGGAACAGTTTGAACCGCCCACGCCGTTTGATATTCCCGCCCCCGGTGACGTTGTTGTGCCGTTCGATAAAATCAATGAGATTATATCGGAGAAAAAGGCGGCGAAAGCACAGGAGGTCGAACAGCCCGCGCAGGAAACCCCGGCCCCGGAGGAAAAGGCCCCGGAGCCTGCAAAGCAAGCGCGGCGCGGGAGGCCCCCGAAAGCGGATAAGGCCGATAAGCCGGATAAAGCGCCGAAGCCCGAAAAATCGGCAAAGGCCCCTAAAGCCGCCGCCGAAAAACAGGCCCCTGCCCCGGAGCCTGAACAGCCCCCGGAGCCGAGGGAGGCCCCGCGCTCCAATGAGCAGGAACAGATTGTATATCTTAATCTGTCCGAGCTTTTCCCATTCAAAGACCATCCTTTCCAAGTGCGGAAAGATGAAGAAATGGCGGCAATGGTGGAAAGCGTCAAGGACAAGGGCGTTACCCAAGCCGCTATTGTCCGGCCCCGCGAGGATGGCGGCTATGAAATCATATCGGGCCACCGCCGCCAGATGGCAAGCGAGCTTGCCGGATTTACCAACATGCCCTGTATTATCCGCAACCTGACGGATGAACAGGCAATCACGCAGATGGTAGAGGACAACACTACCCAACGTGAAAGCATTTTACCCAGTGAACGGGCCAAAGCTCTAAAAATGCAGTTGGACGCTATCAAGAAGCAAGGTTCACGCGGCGATTTGGGCGCTTCGGTTCAGGCCGGGAACGGGCAACGCTCCAATGAGATCGTTGCCGAGCGCAACAAAATGACGGTCAAGCAGGTGCAGAGGTATATCAAGCTGAATGAGCTTATCCCCGACCTGATGAAACTGGTTGACCAAAAAGTGAACGGGGTACAGATTGCATTTACCCCCGCCGTTGAATTGGCCTTTATCAAGCCCAAAAATCAACGGTATATCGCTGTTGCAATCGAGGGCCAGCAATCGGCCCCATCGCTGTCACAGGCACAGCGCATGAGGGAGTTAGACCAAAAAGGCATGTTAAACGCCGATATGATTGACGGTATCATGCTTGAAGAAAAAAGGGAGGTAGACAAAGTGATTTTATCCAGCCAGGAATTGAGCCAGTATTTCGGCAAGGACAAGACCCCGCAGGAAATGAAAGGCCAGATAATGAAGCTACTTGACGAGTGGAAAGGCCAGCAAAAAGATATTGCCGCGCCTGTAAAAAAGGCCGAGCAGGAGAAATAAGCACTTCGGGCCAAGTTGGCCCGAAGTAGGGTTTAGCGGTTTTTTGCGGGGCGTTGCCCCGCGCCCCAAAGCTCTAAGGATATAATATATTCCCCGTCGCCGCTTGTACGTTTAGCATATCCGGGATAAATCCGTCAAGAGTGGCGCAAAGCGCCACCGCGTAGCGGCTGCGCTCTTGACGGATTTTCCCTGATATGCTTTTCTGCGGCAAGCGACGGGGATATATATTCCTTTGAGCCGCTCCCTTTCCATGAGTGGAAAGGGCGGGGGGATAGGTTGACACTTTAGCGCGGTTGGAACGCGCAACAGGAACGGAGGTACATTATGAAACGACCTTTAGCATATATCACCGCCGCATGGAGCGGCGAACATAAAACGGACAGCGAACAGGCGGCGCGGTATTGTAGGGCGGCATATGACGCGGGATTTTCCCCGGTCTGCCCCTTGCTTTACCTGCCGCTTTTCCTCAATGACGCTATCCCCGAAGAACACAAGAGCGGCGTGGATATTGGGCGCGACCTGCTTCGCCGCTCCCATGTGCTTGTCGTTTGCGGAAACGGCGTTAGCGAGGACGCAAAAAACGACATAGCCACCGCCGGGCGGCTGAACATCACAGCGACAACGCTTGACGGTATCCTGACGGTCAAAGGACAAGGCCGGGCAAAAGCCGATGATTAGGCCGTTTATAGACAATCTTGCATGGATGCAAGCCTCCATTGGAAACGGGGAATATTTAACGCTCCCTGCTTCTTTTGAAACGGCGCAAGCCCTTTTTAAGCGGCTGGACTTGGCAGACGGAAAACACGACCTTGAAATTTTGGAGTACGAAACGGACATACCCGGCCTTGCCAAGTGCCTTTCTCAATACGACAACCTTGACGAGCTGAACTATTTGGCCTCCCTGCTGGACGATATGGACGAGGCCGGGCGGGTAAAGTTTGCCGCCGCCGTGGAGCATGGCGAATATACGGGTGAAGTGGCGCAGTTGATAAACCTTGCTCAAAATCTTGACTGCTACGACTTGCACCCCGACATTACCAGTTTTGAGGATTTGGGGCGGCTACGCGCCGAGGGAAGATTCACCTTGCCCGATGATTGCCGTTTCTATTTTGATTACGAGCAATACGGTGAAGATACTTCCATCAACGAGGGCGGCGTGTTTTCACAAGCCGGGTATATCTGCAACAACGGGAGTTTCTTCACGGAACATTACAACGGCAGGGACATGCCGGAGCAATACAGGCTTTTTGCTCGTCCGCAACCGGAAATAGAGACTTCGGGCCAACTTGGCCCGAAGTCTGGAAAGGAGGTCGAAAACAGCATGATTGAAGCGAGTGCCGCGCCGCTTGCGGAAAACGAGCATGTAAAAGAGCTTTTGGCGATTTTACGGGAAAACAATTCTCCGTCAACGAAGGATTTTCTTGCCGTTCTTCAACAGGTGGGCGCAATGGAAAAACAGCTTGACGCGGCGGTAAAGGAACTCGCCGCCATGCGGCGCGAATTGCAAGAGGCACAGGAACAAAACCACCCTGTAAAAACCGCCATGCAAAAGGCGGTTATCGCCATGCAGGGGCAAGTATTGGATTTAAGGGATAAGTTAGCGGAGTTAAAGCAAAACGTCATAGACGGTTGCAAAAGCGCCGTTGCCGCCTTTAAGGAAAAGGGCATTTCCGCGCTGGATAATATCACCCGGTTTTTCAAGGTGAAGCCCCTGCTTGAAAACATGCGTGATACCCTAAATGACAGTATCAAGCATGACGATAAGGCCATAGCCCGAATTGAGGCCGTGAGCGCCGAATACCATGAGGCCGGGCGGCATGTTGGGAACATAGGCCGCGCTATGATGGGGAAAGAAGCCGTACAGGACGTAAAGCCTGTCGGCAAGCTAGCAAAGGCATTGGAGGCCCCTTTCCGCGCCGAGCGTTCGTGTTTCGTTTCCATGAAAAAAAGCGTGGAGGCCGCTATCGGTTCTCTGGCCCGGCTGGAAGAAAGAGCGGCGGAGCGGAAACCGTCTATCAAACAGGCCATGCAGACGTTCAATGAACAGATAGCACAGGCGAAAAAGGACGCGCCCGCCGTGGAGCGGCCCCGGCCCGCCGCCGCACATGACCGTTAGCCGACTTCGGGCCAACTTGGCCCGAAGTCCTCCCCCTGTATATAGCCGTGAACGGCGCGAAAGGAGGTTTTTATGCAGGAAGATATAGAACGCCGGACGGTTGCCGTAACCATTACGGCAACAAAGCTCACCGCAAAAACGCTGGCAAAGGCGCTGGCGGCGGTTATGCGGAAGATCCGAAAGGAACATCACAAGGCGCAGACCCCGCAAGGCAAGCAGAGCGTAAAAAAGCTGATGAACCACCGCGTTAGTACAAGCGCCTTGCCGCTTGACGGTGATACCCGCCTGTTTGACCGCGTGGCCCGGAAATACAATGTTGAATACGCTTTCCATAAAACCGGGCCTAAAAAGTACCTGTTATTTTTCAAGTCCGGGCAGGCAGACGCGATTACCGCCGCTTTCTCCGAATATACAAAGCTGGTGCTTGGCAAGGCAAAAGACAAACGCCCCTCCATACTGGAACAGCTAAAGAGCTTCGGGGAACGGGCGCGGACAAAACCGCGAGAGCATGAGCGGAAACGGGAGGCGGCGCGGGATGAACGATAAAATAAGGAAGTATGTATTGCCGAATATCCCCTATCTGTTCATCCTTTGGTGCTGTCTGAAGCTCGGCACAGCGTACCGCATGGCGGCGGGTACAGACTTCGGCGCAAAATTGATAGGCACGATGAAAACGATAGGCCCGGCCTTTCAGATGTTCGCGCCGGGCCTTAACGGTTTTGATTGGCTTGTCGGTATCGCCGGGGCCGTGATAATCCGGCTTGTCATTTACTACAAGGTAAAAAACGCAAAAAAATTCAGGAGGGATGTGGAATATGGCTCGGCCCGGTGGGGAACGGAAAAGGACATAAAGCCGTTTATCGACCCAGTTTTCAAAAACAACGTAATACTGACCGGGACGGAGTTTTTAACCATGAACACCCGGCCCAAAAATCCCGCAAACGCCCGAAACCTTAACGCCTGTGTCATTGGCTCGTCCGGCTCCGGCAAAACCCGCTTTTGGCTGACCCCGCAACTGTTGCAGGCCCATTCAAGCTATGTTGTGGTAGACCCCAAGGGCGGCATTTTGGGCCAAGTGGGAAAGTTTTTGGAGCGGCAGGGCTACAAAATCAAGGTATTCAACAGCGTGGATTTTTCAAAATCCATGCACTTTAATCCGCTGGCCTACGTCAAGACGGAGAACGATATTCTAAAGTTTGTCAATGCCCTGATAGAAAACACGAAGGGCGAGGGCAAGGAGGGCGACCCGTTCTGGACAAAAGCAGAAACGCTTTTGTACTGCGCTTTAATCGGGTATATCGTCTTTGAGGGGCCGGAGGAAGAACGCAACATGAATACCCTTGTGGATATGATAAACGGCATGGAGGTAAAAGAAGATGATGACAATTTCAAAAATGCCGTGGATTACATGTTTATGGGGCTGGAAAAACGCAAGCCTGACCACTTCGCCGTAAGGCAGTATAAAAAATACAAGCTTGCAAGCGGCAAAACCGCGAAAAGCATTTTAATTAGCTGCGGCGCGAGGCTGGCCCCGTTTGATATTGGGCAGCTTCGGGAGATTATGAGCTATGACGAAATGCAGCTTGACCGCATGGGCGACAGGAAAACCGCGACATTCTTCATTATTAGTGACACGAACACGACCTATAACTTTTTAGTGGCCCTTGCATTTTCCCTGATGTTTAACATGCTCTGCGAACACGCCGACAACAAATGCGGCGGGAGGCTTCGCCATCATGTGCGGGTATTGTGGGACGAGTGCGCGAATACCGGGCAAGTGCCGCAACTGGAAAAGCTCATGGCGGTTATCCGCTCCCGTGAAATATCCCTGTGCCTGTTTCTTCAAGCGCAATCGCAACTCAAAGGCTTATACAAAGATAACGCTGAAACAATTCTGGGGAATTGCGACAGCGTTATTTTTTTGGGAGGCCGGGAGCATACAACCATCAAGGAGCTATCCGAGGTTTTAGGGAAAGAAACGATTTCCATGCAGACGGAGAACAGGACGCGGGGCCAATCGGAGAGCTACGGACAAAACCTGCAAAGGCTTGGCAAAGAGCTAATGACAATGGACGAGCTTACCACAATGCCGGGCGACAAGTGCGTTTTACAGCTTCGGGGCCTCCGGCCTTTCCTTTCCCCCAAGTACGATTTACGCAAGCACCCCAATTTCAAGTACACAGCCGAGGCCGACAAGAAAAACGCTTTTGACGCGGGAAAACTTGTCACCCGGCGCATGGCACAGCTTGACCCCAACGAGGAATACACCCATTACGAAGTAGACGCTGACGAGGACGCCGCCGACATAAGCGAGGACGAGGACATTCTCAACTATGACGATGTGGACGACCCGGAGGCGTTTGCCTGACTTCGGGCCAACTTGGCCCGAAGTTGCCGCCAGAAATGGCGGTTTTTTTGTACCCGAAAACAAAACGAAAAAACGGAGGTAATTGATTATGGGATTTTTTCAAAGTGCTGTTACGACCCTGCAAACCCTTGTTGTCGCGCTTGGCGCGGGCCTTGCGGTTTGGGGAGTGATTAACCTTTTAGAAGGTTATGGCTCCGACAATCCGGCCGCAAAAAGTCAAGGCGTTAAGCAGCTCATGGCCGGGGGCGGTGTAATTTTGCTTGGCACGACATTAGTGCCGCTCCTGTCCGGCTTGTTTTAAGGTAAAGGCTTATGGATTTTCTCACCGACTGGATAACCGATTGGCTGAAAGGCTTGCTTGTTGACGGTATCATGGGTAACTTGGGCGGGCTTTTCGACAACGTAAACAATCAGGTCGGAGAGATAGCTACACAGGTGGGAACATCCCCGGCGGCATGGAACGCCGGGGTATTCTCCCTAATACGCAACCTTTCCGAAACGGTTGTTTTACCGATTGCCGGGCTTATCCTAACCTTTGTCGCAACCTACGAGCTAATACAGCTTATCGTGGAAAAGAACAATCTGCATGACTTGGACACTTGGATATTTTTCAAGTGGATTTTCCGAACCTTTGTAGCCGTAATGATACTGTCAAACACCTTTAACGCGGTAATGGCGGTATTCGATGTGGCGCAAAGCGTGGTAAACAGCGCCGGGGGCCTGATTAGCGGCAGTACGGCGATTACGCCCGATATGCTGACAAATTTTGAAGCCGCGCTAATGGCAATGGACATTGGCCCCCTGCTTGGCCTGTGGCTGCAATCCCTTATCATCGGCTTTACCATGACCGCGCTGAATATCGTGATTTTCATTATCGTGTACGGACGCATGGTAGAGATTTTTTTGCTCACCAGCTTGGCCCCTATCCCGTTCGCAACTTTATCAAACCGCGAGTTTGGGAGCATGGGCCAAAACTACTTCAAGTCTTTATGCGCCGTGGGCTTGCAGGGCTTGTTAATGCTTGTATGCGTGGGGATTTACGCCGTACTTGTGCAAAGTATCGCCATAAGCGGCGACCCCATCGGCGCAATTTGGAAGTGTATCGGCTACACGGTGCTGCTGTGCTTTACCCTGTTTAAGACCGGGAGCGTCGCAAAAAGCGTACTGGGCGCTCACTAAACAACTTCGGGCCAACTTGGCCCGAAGTGAAAGGAGGCGCTTATGGCGCGAAGATACGGGCCGGACGGTGCGCGGCTGTGGAACGGTAAAGCGCCGGAGGATTTTACCGAGAGCGACACCCGGCAATTTCTGGCCGATACGAACAAACAGTTGAAAGAAATGGAGGATTTGACTATGAGCGATGAAAAAACCGCAATCCCGGAGGAAACGGCGCAGGAGGCTGAAAATGCGGCTATGCCGCTAAAGCTGGATGTTACCGTCCGGCCTATCGAGCCGAAAGGCAACCTTGTGGGCTTCGCCAGCTTAAAAATCAATGACTGTTTTGTGATTGATGATTTCAAGGTTTTACAGAACAGCAAGGACAACAGCCTTTTCGTGGGTATGCCGAGCAAGCCGGACAAGAACAGCAAGACCGGGTACAGGGACACGGCCCGACCCATCACAAAGGAGTTTCGGGCCGAGCTGACCGAGGCCGTGACAACGGCCTATCATGCGGAGGTAGAAAAGTTACAGACCCGCGCCGCCGCCGTTGCCGCCCCTGAAAAACAGTCTATTCCTGAACAGCTTGCCGAGGGCGCGAAACAGGCGGCAAAGGACAACGCGGCCCGGCCCGCCCCGGCGAAAGGCAAGGCGAAAAATGCGGAACGGTAATATGGTAACTTCGGGCCAAGTTGGCCCGAAGTTGATTTTTACAGGAAAGGAGGGCGCGAATGTTTAGCAGACCCGAAAAATCGCCGTGGGGGGATGTGCAGCATTGCGAAACGCTATGCCCCGGCGTGTTTCTTGTGAGTACCGCCAGTCACGGCGGCACGATGATAGCAAAGGATATTTCCGCAATGCTTTCCCCCGCCGCCCGGAAATGCGGCTTTAAGCAAGGCGATTATCTTTGCTTCGAGGAAGATAGTCAAGAGGATGTGGCCCTGCGGGAGCTTTTGGACAAAAAGCTGTGGGCCGTACCTGACCGTATCAGGAACAAGGCGGCATTTGAGGAAAATATCAATAAATCCCTGCGGGAGTATAACCCGGAATATTGGCGGGCGCGGCAGAGCGGCATTGAAAAGGCGCAAACCCGGCCCGCCCCCGCCCCGGCGCACAGCGCCGAACGCTAAACAACTTCGGGCCAACTTGGCCCGAAGTTGGAAAGGAGGTTTTTTCAAGCTATGGCATATGTGAACGTCCCCAACGATTTAAGCAAGGTTAAAACAAAATTGGCGTTCAACCTGACGAAACGCCAGCTAATATGCTTCGGCATTGCGGCGGCTTGCGGTATCCCTGCATACCTTTTCACGCGCTCCGTTATCGGCAACACAGGGGCCATGCTCCTGATGATTGCGCTTATGCTCCCCTGCTTTTTCTTCGCCATGTATGAGCGTGACGGATTACCCTTTGAAAAGGTTTTGCGGAATATCGCCCGCTCCATGTTTCTGTGGCCCCGGACGAGGTCATACAAAACGAATAACTTTTACGCCTATTTGAGCAATCCGAGAAAGGAGGTACGGCAGATTGACACAAGCAAAAAGGGGCAATCACCCTACGCGCCCGCCCGTTTCCCCCGGAAAAAGTAAACGCAAGCGCCGGGGGCCGCAGTCGGCGCAGCAGACCATACCATATAGGGAAATGCTGAAAGACGGTATTTGCCGGGTACAGGATAACTACTACACGAAAAGCATTTCCTACGAGGATATAAATTACGCGGTGGCGTCGGCTGACGACCAATCCACGATATTTGACGGGTATTGCGGCTTTCTCAATTATTTTGACAGCGCCCTGCCCTTTCAAATGTCATTCATCAATCACCGTTCCCGGCCCGAAAACAGGTACAGCGTGAACATACCGCCGCAACAGGACGATTTCAACAGCATACGCGGCGAGTATGTGGATATGCTGGAAAATCAGATTGCCCGGAGTAACAACGGTATTATGCGCTCCAAGTTTATCACCTTTGGCATAAACGCGGAGGGGATCGGCGCGGCCCGGCCCCGGCTGGAACGTGTGGAGGCCGATATTATGGGGAACTTTAAGCGGCTTGGCGTACAGTCGCGGCCTCTCTCCGGGCGTGAACGGCTGGAAGTCATACACAGCCAGCTACACCCCGGAGGCCGGGAGCGGTTCATATTCTCATGGGATATGATACCGAAAACGGGCATGGGTACGAAAGACTTTATAGCGCCCACTTCCTTTGACTTCCGGCAGAGCCGCGCCTTTAGAGTTGGCACAACATGGGGCGCGGCTTCGTATTTGCAGATAATGGCCTCCGAGCTATCCGACAAGCTCCTTGCGGAGCTTTTGGAGGTTGACGCGGAAATGACCGTGACCCTGCATGTGCGGACGGTAGACCAGACAAAGGCCATTAAAACCGTCAAGGCCAAACTGACCGACATTGACCGTATGAAAGTGGACGAGCAGAAAAAAGCGGTTCGGAGCGGGTACGACATAGACATTTTGCCGCCCGACCTGATAACGTACTCAAAGGACGCGGCGGCGCTTTTGGCGGATTTGCAATCCCGCAACGAGCGAATGTTTTTGCTTACATTCCTTGTCGTGAACACGGCCCCCACCCGCCAGCAGTTGGAAAACGATATTTTTACGGTATCGGGCATTACCCAAAAATACAACTGCTTTCTTAAACGGCTTGACTTCATGCAGGAACAGGGCTTTATGAGCAGCTTGCCGCTTGGCTGGAACGGCATAGAAATACAGCGCGGTATGACAACATCATCAACGGCTATCTTCGTGCCGTTTATGACGCAGGAGCTACGCATGGGAGGCCCGGCGATTTATTACGGGCAAAATGCGCTTTCCCACAATATCATCATGGCAGACCGCAAACAGCTAAAAAATCCCAACGGCTTGTTTTTGGGAGTGCCGGGGAGTGGCAAGAGCTTCGCCGCGAAGCGGGAACTTGTCAACGTGTTTCTTGCCACAACGGATAAAATCATTGTAGTAGACCCAATGGGCGAGTATGCGCCGCTTATTAAAAGGCTTGGCGGGCAAGTGGTGGAGATAGCGCCGAACAGCCCCCATCACATTAACCCTATGGACATTACGGCGGCGCTCACGCCGGACGATGAAAACCCGATGGCCCTAAAGGCTGATTTTATTCTTTCCCTGTGTGAATTGATTGTTGCGGGGAAAGATGGATTACAGCCTGTGGAGCGGACGGTCATTGACCGTTGTGTGAGGCTTTTGTACCGGGATTTTCTGAACAATCCCCAAGCGGCGAAAATGCCAATCCTGCAAGACCTGTACGAGCTTCTAAACGGACAGCCGGAGCCGGAGGCGAAACGGTTGGCAACGGCGCTTGAAATTTATGTTACAGGTTCGCTCAACGTATTCAATCACGAAACCAATGTTGACCTTAACAGCCGCCTTGTGTGCCTGGACTTGAAACAGCTTGGCGCGGGCCTCCGCACAATCGCCATGCTGATTATGCAAGACCTTGTATGGTCGCGGGTATCGAAGAACTTCGCGGAACACATAGCGACATGGTGCTACTTTGACGAATTTCATATGCTCCTGCGGGACGCGCTGACCGCCTCCTACTGTGTTACCATCTGGAAAATGCTGAGGAAAAAAGGCTGTGTGCCAAGTGCTTTGACCCAAAATGTGAAAGACCTTTTGGCAAGCCGGGAGGTTGAAAACATACTGGAAAACAGCGATTTCATGGTATTGCTTTCACAGGCGCAGGGCGACAGGCAGATTTTAGCCAAACAGCTTGGCATATCCGAACATCAATTATCGTATGTGACGCACAGCAATTCCGGCGAGGGCCTTTTATTCTTCGGGAATACGACAATCCCGTTTGTAGACCGTTTCCCGCGTGGCGAAATATATAATCTGCTTACGACCCGCCCGGAGGACATAGCGAGGGAGGCGCAAAATGAGTGAGAAAGGGCGCGGAGCGGAGCGCGGCCCCTCCCGCCGCTTACGGTTTGAGGGAGAGGCGCGGGAGCCGCTAACTTCGGGCCAAGTTGGCCCGAAGTCAAAACGCAGGTTTTCTATCCCAAAAGACCCGGAGCCGCCGCCGATCTCCGACGCTCCCGGCGCTTCGCCGCCTGTGGAGGATAGCCCCGCAACTTCGGGCCATGTTGGCCCGAAGTTGGATTTTACCCCGGAGCATGGGCCAACGGATAAGGCGGCAAGCCGCCGTTTGCGGTTTGAGGATGATAACGGGCCGGGCGCTTCGCCCCATTCGGACACTTCGGGCCAAGTTGGCCCGAAGTTGAAGCATGGCGGCAAGCTCAAACAGGACAGGGACAAGGCCCGGCCCTCCAAGCGTTTGCGGCGTGAGGGCGAGGCCCCGCCGCCCGATGATGGAGGCCCGACCCCTGACGATGAAGCCGCCGCCGATGGCGGGGCCGCTCCCGATAGCGGCCCCGGCCCCGCCGATAAAAAGGCGGCGCGGGATAATAAGCGGTTCGATAAATCCAAGCGGAAGGCCGACAGGAGCGGCGTGAAGCTGGATAATGCCCGCGAAAAGCTGGCGGCACAGAAGCCGCCGAAAAAACCCGGCATTGGCAAAACCATAGGCAGGGCCGCAAAATATCAGGCGTGGCGGTATGTGCATGGCAAAATCCATCAGGTGGAGCATGAAAATGTAGGCGTGGAGGCCGCGCACAAAACCGAGCTTGCCGGGGAAACAGTTATCCGGGGAACGACCCGCTTTGTTAAAAAGCGTATCCGCACCCGCCCGGCCCGGCGCGTCCGCAAGTGGGAAAAGCGCGACATAAAGGCAAAGGCTGATTTACAGTTTCGCACTATGGCGCGGGAACACCCGGAGCTAAACAAAAACGCGCTATCCCGCTTTTGGCAAAAACGGCGGCTGAAAAAGAAATACCAAAAACAGGCGCGGGAGGCCGCGAAGCAGGGCGCGAGAGCGGCGAAAAAAACGGCGGTCACAACGGAGAAAATCGCCGGGGCCGTTGTCCGTTTCGTCAAGAGCAATCCCAAAGTCATATTAATTGCGGCTTGCCTGTTCCTGCTTATTGTCATTCTGCAATCCTGCATGGCGGCGCTTACTTCCATCGGCAACGGCATTGTGGGCGTGGCTGGCGGCACTTCTTATGTAGCAACAGACAGCGACATTGAAACGGTGGAGGCCAATTATACCGCGCTGGAAACGGCCCTGCGGGAAAAGCTGGCCCGGATTGAAAGCGATTATCCGTCCTATGACGAGTACCGCTATTCGGTGGATGAAATCGGGCATGACCCCTTTGAACTGGCCTCCTACCTGACCGCAAAGTATGACGATTACACCCCCGCCGAGGTTCAGGCCGAACTGCAATTCCTGTTGGAACAGCAGTATACCCTGACCATTACGGAAACGGTGGAGGTACGTTACCGCACCGAAACCCGGACGGACACATGGACGGACAGCGAGGGCAACAGCCATTCCGACAGCTACACGGTAGAGGTTCCCTACAACTACTATATTCTCAATGTCACGCTGCGGAATAAGTCATTGGGCGCGGTGGCGCTTGCTAACCTTGACCCCGAACAGACAGAGCGGTATCTTGTCTATCAAAAACTAAAAGGCAACCGCCCCTATCTGTTTGAGGGCAACATTTACGTCCACCCCGGCGAATACACCAATTACGACATACCGCCGGAGGCCCTTTCCGACCCGGCCTTTGCCGCGCTGATTGCGGAGGCCGAAAAGTATTTGGGCTATCCCTACGTTTGGGGAGGTTCCAAGCCCTCCACTTCCTTTGATTGTTCCGGCTTTGTCTGTTGGGTAATCAATCAATCGGGAGTTGGGAGCGTTGGGCGCACAACAGCCACAGGGCTATTTAACGGTTGCGCCGCTATCCCGCCGGGCGAAGCAAAACCGGGCGATTTGATTTTTTTTACGGGAACCTATGACAGCGCCGGGCCTGTGTCGCACGTTGGCATTTATGTGGGGAATAACATGATGCTCCATTGTGCAAGCGGCGGCGTGCAGTACACCCGGACGGACACAAAATACTGGACGGAACATTTTTACGCAATGGGCAGATTGTAGCCCTATGTAAAAGGAGGTAGTTTTTTTGAACGCAAAAATTGAACGCGTATGCAAGGAGATTGACAAGACCAAAGGAAAAATCAACGAGCAACAGGCCCGGCTTCGGGAACTGGAAAAACAGAAAACCGAGCTTGAAAACGTCGAAATCGTTGATACTGTGCGTGGTTTGGATATTTCCTTTGCCGATCTTGCCGAGCTTTTGAAAGCGGCCCGCGCAACTTCGGGCCAAGTTGGCCCGAAGTTGGCGGCGGCTGTACCCACCGCCGTAAGCGTTACCGATGATGAAGATGATACCGACGATAAGGAGGAAAACGAAGAATGAGAAAATTCCGTGTAATGGCGGCGCTATGCGCCGTTTTTTTATTGGTACTTTCCCTTAGCACCGTGGCCTATGCCGGAGGCGGCGAGGAAATCCCGGAGGAAACCCCGGCCCCGGAGCCGGTAGCCGCGCCCAATCCCTTTACCCCTGCGGGAACGGGGACGGTCATTGACAACGCAACGGACGCGGACGGAAAAGAGTTTTACACGATAATGACCCCAAGTGAAAACGTGTTTTATCTGATTATCGACAGGCAGCGCGAAACGGAAAATGTATATTTCCTAAACGCCGTAACCGAAAAAGACCTGTTGGCCCTTGCCGAGCAATCCGGGGATACGGACACAAGCGCAATTCCCGAAACGCCGATAGTTACCCCGACGCCGGAGCCGGAACCGACCCCCGAACCCGCGCCGGAGCCGGAAAGCGGCGGCGGCATGGGGATGATGATTTTCGTTGTCGCGGTTATGCTGATCGGCGGCGGGGCCGGGTACTACTTCAAGATTTACAGGCCCAAACAGCAACAGGCCGATATTGAGGAAGATTATGATTACGGCGCGGACGAGGCCGACCCCTACGGCGAGGACGCGGAGGACGAGGACGACAGCCCCCCGTGGTATGAGGACGAGGACGAGAGCGCGGGGAGTGGCGGGGATGGTGAGGCATGAACTTCACCGACAGCCCATTTGAAAGAATGATGAAGCAAATCCCCCGGCCCCCGCGCCCGGAGGCGCGGAAAGCCCCGCCCGGTTCTCCCTGCCGGGATTGCTCCTTTTGGCGGGGCATGGCCTGTATTGGCACATGCTACCGGGATTTATCCATCACGCGAAAGGAGGCGGGAACTTCGGGCCAACTTGGCCCGAAGTTGGCCCTATGACGGATAGCCGCGAACTGACCCGCGCCGAGCGCGCCGCAATCCGTAAGCTGGTGACAGGCATGTGCGCGAACTACGATAGCGAATACGGCTGCTTGCCGCTTGATTATGGCAGGTGCTACATGCTTGATAAGTGGTGGACAGGCGCGTACTGCAAGTATTTCCAAAACGCGGTATTGCCGCTTGACCCGGTTTTGGAGGCAACATTAACAGGCCGGGAGGCCCCCGCGCTGGACACTTGCGCCGCCTGTGGCAAGTCTTTTGTACCGGATGGGCGGCAAGCGTATTGTTCGCCAGCTTGCCAAACGGAGGGCAACCGCCGCCGGAGCCGTGAGCGCATGAGGAAAAAGCGGCAAAATAAAGGGGTATAGCGTTACGATTTAGGCCCGTAAAAAGCCTGTATTTATGCGGCTTCGGACAGGCGTTTTTGAGGGGGCGCGATAGTTTGTATTACCGCGCCCCTCAAATCGTAACATTTCCCCATATGGAACGGAGGTAAAACATGAGCAATGATGGTGTGTTTCTGATTTATCAGTTAAAGGATGGCGGCGAAACGCGGGATTTACGCTTTGAGCCGTTGGAACGCATAAAGGCGGCGGGGCTGGCTGTGGAGCGCGGCAACTATAACCATGTGTATACCGGGCCGCTGGATATTCGTGATAGGCTAATCAACCTTAATCAGATCTATAACATTTTTAACAACAACCGCCCCGAAGATTTTACAGGTCATAGCCTTTCTATCAGCGATATAGTTGTACTGCAATGGCGCGATAAAATCACTTCCCACTATGTTGACCGCTTCGGATTTACCGAAGTGCCGGAGTTTTTGGAGGGGCCGTATAAATACTACTCTACACAACGACCCGTTGACATTGGCACTTTTCCCAAAACGGAAAGCGGCCCCGTTCAGATCGTCAATTTTGATAAACACGATTGGACTGAAAATGCGACGTTTAGGGCATGGGCTATCTTGCGTATAACGTGCCTTTGACCCAAAAGCAGATTGACGATTACGAGCTACGGGCCGCGTCTGATAATCCCGACCATGTAAAACTTTCACCGTATCAGTTGGAGGCACAGGCACAGGTTGTCGGCAAGTGGGAGCAATCCAAGCGTATACCCGATGGAAAGCGGCTTACATGGTGGCATGGCGATTTTGGCGTTTTCGTCAAAAAAGAGTTTGTGACCCATGAGCAGCTTGCGGAACGCTTCGGGCAGGTAGTGGAGGGCAAGGGCCGCGCCGCGCAGGATAAAGCCGATAAAAAACCGATTGCCGAGAGGCTGAAAGAGGGAGCGGAGCAGGCGGCGAGGGACAACGCCGCCCGCCCCGCGCCCCAAAAGAATACGGAAAAAGACAGGTAACAACTTCGGGCCAACTTGGCCCGAAGTCAAAATAAGGAGGTTATTTGTATGCAGGACAAAGACAACTATTTGAGAACCGCCGAGCTTTCCACCGAACAGAACACGAATATGATTGATGGTATTCTCGGAAACAATGCGCCGCTGGCCCCGCCTGTACCTGTGCCGGAAATACCGCCGCTGGATAAGGTTAAGGAGCCGCCAGCAAGGAGGCGGAGCCGGGAACGGGAGGAACGGTGAGCGGAGCGAAACGCAGGCGCAGTATTCCCCTGTATGTTTATGTAAGCCAGGACGAGTACGACACAATTCATCAGCGCATGGAAGAAGCGGGAACACAGAATTTGAGCGCGTTTATCCGTAAGATGGCATTGAATGGGTACGTTTTGAATGTTGACCTTTCCCCCGTTCAGGAGCTTGTTTCCCTGCAAAGGCGGTGCGCGGGTAACTTAAATCAGGTTGCTATTCATGCCAATACCTACGGCGTGTACCAGTCGGAAATATCAGCCCTGCAAAAAGATTACGCCGAATTGTGGGGCCGAGTATCGGACGTTCTCAAAGAGCTTGCGGCGGTTACTGCGTTATGAGGGCATGGGGAGCGGCAACGCTCCCCCTTGTCCTATAACTTCGGGCCAAGTTGGCCCGAAGTTATAGGAGAGGATTACACAGCCGCGACAACATTGTGCGCCGAATTTTCAATCGGTACAATATGTATGGAAACACCAAAATATTGTGGAAGGACGAAGCGGCAATGAAAAGCATTTTAGAGGAATTTGCCTGTGGCAATATCAGCCCCGAACCGCGTTTTATCAAGCGCAATTCGGAATATGAAAAGGCCGTAAATACATTATCCGACACAGAGGAAAAATTACGGGTCGTACTGAACGATGCCGGGCGGGAATTGTTGAGCGCGTTTCTTGACGCGCAGGGAGCGGTAAACCATATGACAAATATTGATAAGTTTGTTTACGGTTACAGGTTAGGCGCACTTATGACAATGGAAGTTTTGAGCGGCAAGGAGGATTTACTTACAGGCGGCGCGGCTAAATAAATACGGTGGCGCAACTTCGGGACAACTTGGCCCGAAGTTATTTTTTAGGCGGTACAAACTCCAACAGGTCGCCTATTTCACAGTTAAGAGCGGTGCATATTCTGGCGAGAACGTCAATATCCAATCTACTTATCGTATTGTTGCAATAATGGTTTATCTGTGAGCGTTGCATTTCCGCCCTATGGCTTAACATATTTTTGCTGATACCCTCTTTTTCAATAAGCTCGGCCAACTTTATTCTAATCGTTCCATATTCCATATTCATTTTCTCCTTTATCAAAAAAACGACAACATTGACATACTTAGTCTACACTTGTTAGAATAGATTTTTAAGCTCTAATATGTCTTGTTAGACTAATTACACAGGAGGAAAAGAAATGAACATCAAAAAGGCCGAGAAAGCATTACAGCAGCTTGCCAAAAAGGAGGGTATAAGCGTGGAGGCTGTACGCCGCGAAATAGAGCTTGCCATAGCTGCGGCGCGGGAAAGCCCCGACCCGGCGGCACAAGCATTTTGGAAATCCGTCCCACACAAAGGGGAATACCCCACACCGGAAGAAGTAATAGTACATATCGCTAAAAAAGTTAAGGGATAATCCGATAGTTTCGCAGTCGTTTAACTTCGGGCCAAGTTGGCCCGAAGTGCCGGGACGAGATACGCTAAGTCACGACAACATTGTGGAGCATACCCCTAAAATGGTAAAATATAGGTAGAGGTAGACAAGAAAAAACACATATGAAAGGGGTAGTTTCCATGAAAGCTATTATAAAGTTTTTATTCAAAATCATTGCCATTCCGTTTATTGTAGGTTTAACCATCATCGTACCGTTTTTAACCTTTATCTTTTGCCTGTCCGAGTGGATATGTACGGTAGCCGCCGTACTGGTTGCCGGGTTAGGGTTTTTAGGCTTTTTTACTGGCAACGGCGTATTTAACAGCATAGTGCTGATAGTGATAGGTTTTCTTATCTCTCCATTCGGCCTACGCAGCGTGATAGAGTGGTTCATCGACCTGCTGGACGAGCTGAATTATTCCTTGAAAGGCTTTGTTGTAAGCTGAAAACATAACAGCCGAAAGCGGGCCGCGAGGCCCGTTTTTCTATGCCGATTGCCCGGCATTGGGGGCCGGGCAACTTCGGGCCAACTTGGCCCGAAGTTATATTTTCGGGAAAGGAGGGGCCGCGCATGGCTACGACCTATTATAAATCCCGCAATATTATCAAAGGCAAAACAGAATTACAGACAATGAAAGATGGCTTTGATTACGGCAAAAATCCGTTAAAGACGCGCAACGGTGAATTGGTAAAATCATATATGTGCGACCCCGAAACCGCTTATGCCGAGTTTGCGTTGAGCAAGGCAAAGTATAAAGCTATCACAGGCCGGGAGCAGAAAAAAGATAAGAATGTTTTATATTATCATAAGCGACAGGCTTTTTTGCCCGGTGAAATTGACCATGACGGTGCGCTTGAAATTGGATATGAAACGGCTTTGCGCTGGACAAAAGGTAAACATGCTTTTTTTGTGGTGTCGCATATTGACAGGCCGCACCCTCATGTTCACATTTACTACAACTCAACCGCGCTCGACTGTACCCGGAAGTTTCGGGATTTTCTCGGTTCGGGGCGGGCGTTCCGGCGGCTATCCGACAGGGTATGCTTTGAAAACGGTTTATCGGTTATCACCAATCCCAAGCAAAAAAGCAAGGGCCAATTCAAGCATTACGGTGAATGGCAGAGCGATACTAAGCCGCCGACATTCCAAGAGCGGTTAAAGGCGCAGATTGATATTTGCCTTGCCGATAAGCCGCCAAGCATGGAGACTTTTTTACAGGCAATGGCGGCGGCTGGCTATGAGGTAAAGCAGGGGCGCGGCGGCGCTATCAGTTTCCGCATACAGGGCCAAGACCGCTTTACCCGCCTCCGGGCCTCAACGCTCGGCAAGGGTTACGGGCCGGAGGATATAAAGGCAGTTATTGAGGGCCGGGCCGCTCCATCGGAGGGCCGCGCCGGATCGCCGCGCAAGCTCAATTTGATTGTGGATATTCAGGCCAAAATGAGGGCCGGGAAAGGCCCGGCCTATGAGAAGTGGGCCACAATTTACAACCTAAAGCAAATGGCGGCGGCGCTTCAATATTTGCAGGAAAACGGCCTTTTGGAGTATGGGCAGTTGGAGCAACGGGCCGCAGACGCGACAGACCGTTTTCATACGCTCTCCGATAAGATAAAATCCATCGAGGGGGCCATGAGTACCAATAAGGAATTAAAAGCGGCAACGGTAGATTACGCCAAGACCCGCGCCGTATTTGATGGGTACAAGGCCGCGAAGTACAGTAAAAAATATCTTGCGGAGCATGAGGCCGACATTGAGCTATACCGGGCGGCGCAGGCTACATTCCGGCGCGTTCTTTCCGGGGGCAAGCTCCCGAAGATGGACGCACTGAAAGCGGAGGCCGGGCGACTGGCGGCAGATAAAAACGCCGCTTACCGGGAGTACCGGGCGGCGAGGAAAGAAATGCAGGAGGTAATAACGGCGAAGCACAATATAGACCATCTGCTCGGCCTGACGGATGGGCGAAAAAACAAGGAACAGGAGCGGTAGCGATGGTGACGCAACAACAGGCGCGAAGCGCCAACTTCGGGCCAACTTGGCCCGAAGTTGCAGGGTTTGGGGCGGCTGGCCCCAACAAGCAGAGCAATGGTTTTGCCGTAAGGCAAAACCATTGCGTGCAAGCGTCTGTCAAGACACTTGCCCTGCTTGCCGTTTAGTGGAAGACCCAAAATAAGCCTTGACATAGAGTTTACTCTACATTGTATAGTAGAGCATATCAAGCTAACTTACTTTGCGCGATTACTATAATGAAAGGAGTTTATTATGAAGTGTCCAGCTTGCAAAACTGAAATGGAAAAAGGATATTTACAACTGGGTAACCGTATGCTTTGGGCAAAGAGGAAACACAAAGTATCATTACATCCAGATAAGGACGAGGTAATGCTTGTCAATAATGTAATGCGTGGGGCTTGCTTTGATGCATATATTTGCAAACAATGTAGAAAAATCACATTTGATTATGCAAGTATTGATGTATCGGAGGAAAGTTGAAGCACATCTATATCAAAATGAGGTGGTTCGATAATGAAAAGTATGATTAAAATGGTCACGTTTCTTTGCTTAATATTAACATTTTCAAGCTGCAACAACAAAGATGAAAATATGGCATGGGCGCAAAATTTGAAAGTTAGTGATGTTGAAAAAATAGAAGCTGTTTCTATGCCAAGCCTTGAGAATGAGAGATACAAAGATTATGACGTTTCAGAATTTGCGGATATTGTAGAAATAGTTAATAACGCAAAAGGCAATAAAATAGAAAATCCAGAAGAAATTGCTGGCGGCGGAATAACTTTTTATATTACGACAACAGATGGTGAGCGGCATACATTTACCAACGATAGCAATACCTATTTAGTGATAGACGGAGTTTCATATGAAGCCAGTTATGATTATTTATCAAAGTGGGGTAATTATAAATTTAACAGCAAAGTGCCTGATGATTTCGTATATTGAACTTCGGGCCAACTTGGCCCGAAGTGGCGGTTTTCAAACCATAGAAAGAGGTGCATAAAAGAATGAAGAAGAAAATCATTGTTATAATTGTGATATTTGTAATCGCTGTAATTTCAATATGTATAGTATTTTTGACTACTAATAATCGTGAGATAACGCCTAATGGTAATTTAGCATATAACCATGTTACATTAGTCATTGATGAAACTAATCTATATGAGTATGTAGGTGCTGTTGATTATGTTTTTGTTGGTACAGTAATGGAGTGTATTGAAAATATTACTGATGATGATTTCCCCGATACGATTTATAGCCTTAGCGTAAATGAGAATTTGAAAGGGAACTTAGTAGAAACCATCGAAGTAAAAAAACACGGCGGATATACAAAAAACGGAACGCTTATTTTGTATGAAACGGATTTAATACAGGATTCTGGACTTCCAGAGGTTGGAAAGCAATATATTTTCTTAGCCTATGGACAACCAGATGGAAGTTTGTTATTAGATGTTGTAAATGGGAATGTTGAATATTCAGATACCGCTAAAGAAGAATATCAAAATTATATTGCAAACCAAATAGAAATTGATAGAAACAGGTCTAAGTCACAATATGAAGCAAACTAACAAGAGGTAAAAAATGGGAACGCGATAGCCATTATCACGTTCCCATTTTTTATGCCTTATCCTGCATATTGATGCTTTTTCTTTATTTCCTTTTTGTAATAGCTGATTTTATCGTCAAGATTTGTAAGATGTTCCTGCATGGCGGCAATTTCATTTTTCAGAAAGGCCCGGTGCTGTATCAGCATTTCCATTCGTTCCTCTAAAGTGCTGTCGCCCTTTGCCCGAAGCTGGGCGTATCTTTGTATTTCCTTAATTGGCATACCTGTATCTTTCAGACGTTTGATAAACTGTATCCACGATATATCGCCGTCCGAATATAAGCGTCTGCCGTTTTCTTTGCGTTCGGGAATGATTAAACTTTCTTTCTCGTAATATCGCAAGGTATAAATACTAATGCCTGTAATTGATGAAAACTCACCGATTGCATATCCATATCCCATGAAAATTCCTCCTAAAAAATACTTGACCTAGAGTTAGCTCTACATTGTATGGTATGAGTATACCATAATATAGGAGGCTATGCAAATGGAAAACGAGCGCATAAAAAGAGGAACGGAAAGACTAAAGGAGGTGGATGGTAACGCCGGGGAGGGGGTTATTGCTTCGCTAAAGGAAATAGCCCCGGACTTAGGAAGATATATCCTTGAATTTGCATTTGGGGATGTTTACTGCCGGGATGGACTTTCTTTACAGGAAAGAGAGATTATAACGATTGCCAGTTTACTAACTGCCGGAGGTTGTGAAGCTCAATTAGAGGTTCACATAAATGGATCTTTGAATGTGGGAATATCGCCTGAAAAAGTCATTGAAACTTTTATCCAATGTATTCCCTATACAGGATTTCCCAAGGTGCTTAATGCTGTCAATGTAGCGAAAAAGGTTTTCGCTGAAAGAAATATTACTTTGAGCAAGTAAAAAATGATTAAGGAGATGTTGATAATGACAAAAATTCTTTCTTTACTAATGACTGTTCTTTTTTCTATGACAGGCTGCTCCAATACCACAACGGCGGCGGGGCAATCATCACCGCCGCCTGTATCATCACCGCCCGTATCGGCAGTAGAAACTATTTCGCCAAATAAAAACGTATCGGAGGGACAAGGCAATATGGAGAATGGCATTACATTAACATTAAAGGCAACACATGAGGGATTTAACGCACCAACAGGGATAGCTGTGGATAATGACGGAAACCTGTATGTATCGAATTGGAGCGGCAGTACCGTCACCAAAGTTGATACGGAGGGCAATCACAGCGTATTCGCTGATGGCATGGGTTCCCCGGCAGGTTTGGCCTTTGACGAAACGGGCAACCTGTATATTTCCGATTATTCCAAAGACGTTATTTACAAGGTAACGCCTGACGGTAAAAAAGGCACATTCGCGCAGGGATTTCATACTCCAACCGGGATAGCTTTCAATCAATCTGGCGAACTGTTGGTAACGAACCGGGGCAGTAATGAAATTGTTAAGGTAGACACTTTCGGCAAGGTTGAACTGGTAGCGGACGGAATGAGAACGCCTGTCGGAGTAGTAGAGGATTTAGACGGTAATCTTTACGTCACGAACTACGGCGGCGGCATTATCAAAGTGGCGGCAGACGGAACTACAAGCACTATTTCAGATGAATTTGGACGCCCCGGCGTTGGGATAGACATAAACGACCAAAACATCATTTTTGCCGCCGATAACGGGGATGGTTGTGTACGGACGCTTGCCCCGGACGGTACAACTGAAATTGTGGTTGATAATATCGGCGGGTGTGTCGCTGTATTGGTTCATGCAGATACCTTGTATGTGGGTAGTTGGAACGACGGCGCAGTATACGCCTATACCATAGAAGCTAAATAAAATAGCATACAGCCCTACACTTATTTATGGCCCATGCGGCAAGCCAAAAAACCGCAGTTATGGCAGTTGATATTTTGCGGCCGAAAATAGAAATTACGGCCAAGCGGCGGTTTTGAGATAAATCAAAGCCGCCGTTTTCCTTTTCAAAAAATTGGATTATGGAGGGTGTATTAACTGCGCCCTTTTTCGGACACGGCGGCAATTAGGAGGTTGTCACCGTGTTTTGTTATTACTACCTTTCCCACCAATACAAAAGGCCGCTATGGGAACATAACGGCCTAATTTAGCCAGCCGACAGCAAAGCAACTTGTAACTTCGGGCCAAGTTGGCCCGAAGTCCGGGCCGGGCCTATGCTCGGCGGCCCCGGTTGCCGTTCCCCGCCTTTCTCCATTCATCAGCCTGTTACCCGCGAAGCAATTCGCAAACATGATGAATGGAGGAAAAATAATGGACAAGCCATTAGTAACGATAGAATATAAAACCGCCGATGGGAGCCGGATTTGTGTTGAGGTTTCAACTTCGGTCAAAGAACTGCTTGAACAGTCTGACCGACAAATCCAGTCCCAAAGGCGGCAGGACAGACGGTATCTTGATTACATGGATTTCATAGAGGGTTTGACCGACACGACTATGATACATCCACAGGCAGACGCCGCCGACCTTGTGATTAGGATGGAGAGTTACAGACAGCTTTATTCGGCTATCCGTGAACTTTCCGAGGTACAGCGCCGGAGGTTGCTTTTATACTTCAAGGACGATCTGACACACCGCCAGATTGCCGACTTGGAGGGTGTAGACCGGGCAACAGTAAGCCATTCGATTGAACGCGCCTTAAAGCAACTTTACAAGCACCTTACCGATTAACGGCAGTTTTGCCGGGCGGCCCCGTCTTTTAGGCGGGGCCGTTTGCCTTTCAGAATAAGTTTACCAAAAAAGCAGATAATACGCAAGTGCGTATACGCAGAAGCGTGTAAATTGCTATGCTTATTTTGAAATTAACTGAAAGGCGGTGAGGGGGCGATGATAAAGGACGCTATTACAGAGCGTTTCCGGCAGCTATGCGCGGAGCGCGATATATCATACACAGAGCTTGCGCGGCTGGCGGGTGTAACGCCCTCCACCGTATACAGCATGTTACAGCCGGAGCGCAGGGACGTAAGCGCGGTTACAGTCAAAAAATTATGTGACGGATTGGACTTGTGTATTATAGATTTTTTTAATTGCGATTTATTCCGAAACCTGCCCCCGGAAATTGAATAACCTGTAAATACGGGAAAACGCCTTGCAGTACAAACTGCCAGGCGTTTTTTATTGCAAATTTTCAGTTGCGGGGCGACACCAAAACGCCGCTAACTGTCCTAGTAAGTAGAGGGATATTTCATCCCTGTGCAGCTTGACAACTGAATAACCGATGGCCCGGATACGTTCAATCGTGGGGGAGCCAAGCCGCAGGGTACGCCATGACCGCCTGTGTGAAAGGGGGAAAGACCTTTACAGAGTGAGAGCGATTTATACCAACTACGGCGGGGCGGGTGTGGCAACCCGCCCGGCGATAATCCCGCGATTGGTATATTGATACTTTCGCCCGGCTAGGCCACACACCGAGGGGCGACCCGCCATCAGCATGGGGGGAGGTGAAATTCCTATGAGGGTGGTTGCCGCCATCCGTCCGGGCCATCGTTTTTTATATAAAGGGAGCGCCGCGCCGTTTCTTTCTGTCTTATGACAGCCCAAAACATAACGGCGCGGCATACTCCCGATTGATGAATGGAGCTTCACGACTTCGGGCCAACTTGGCCCGAAGTGTGGAGAAATACCAAAGGGCAGCACTTCATTACACAGTTGAAGTGCTGCCCTTTTGCGTTTCCCCACAAGACAAAGGAAACGGCTTTATATATTCCATCATGCCAAAAGGAGGCCCAACGATATGTTGACAGCAAAAAGAATTGAAGAATTACGCAACGTCGATATAAGGACGGTTGATAAAAACACGCTGGCCGACGTTAGCCGGGTAAAGCTGGATAACAGCTTGCCGCAGGATAAGCGTATGGCCCGGATTTTGAGGGCAACGAAAAATCCCTATTGTTTCCGCTACGGGGACACAGGCGTAAAAATAGAGTTTGCCGACAATGCCCCACCCCTGCAAGACGCTTTTTCCGACTTCCTCGCAAGGCAGAAAAGCGGCCTGTGACTTCGGGCCAAGTTGGCCCGAAGTGAAGCGCGTAAACCCTTTATTTGTGCGGCTTTACGGCCTCGACAACATTGTTCGCATTACCCCAAAATGGTATAATATAGGTGTAATGTGATAGGAAGGAGGACACATGGCAAGGACAAAGAACAGGGGAACAGAACAGGCCATTTCCCCGAATAATACTACCCGGCGTTGGAGGCTCGGCAAATATAAGAGGCTTTCCAAAGACGATTTTAAGCGTACTGGCGGCAAGGATAAAGACAAGGACAGGGAAAAGCTAATCAGCGACAGCATAGAAAATCAGAGTAAAATCCTCAACGAGTTTGAACAGATGAACGCGGACGAGTTTGAGTATTCGGAGGAATACACGGACGATGGCTTTACCGGAACGGACGCAGACCGCGAAGATTTTCAAAGGCTATTATCCGATGTTCGCGCCGGGAAAATCAACTGCGTTATCATCAAAGACCTTTCCCGCCTTTCCCGCGATTATGTTGAAGCGGGTATCCTGATTGACAGGCTGTTTGTGCAGATGAATGTACGGTTTATCAGTTTGTACGAGCGGATAGACAGCTACAAAGACCCCGACAGCGTTTCGGGTATGGTTGTACCGATTACCAATGTAATGAACGACCAGTATTGCTATCAGACCTCAAAGAAAATCCGGCAAGTCTTTGACATGAAGCGGCGCAACGGTGAATATATTGCCCCATTTGCCCCGCATGGTTACATCAAAGACCCAAAGGATAAACACGCTTTACTGGTAGACCCCGAAGCCGCCGAAGTAATTAAGCAGATATTTTCCATGTTTTTAGGCGGCATGAGCAAAAGCGCGATTGCGATTTACTTAAACGACCACGGCGTACTTACCCCATCGGCGTACAAAAAAAGCAAGGGCATGGTTTACAAGACACAGCTTGCGTCTGAAAAACCGTTGTGGCGCACGAAAAACATCAACGACATTTTGACAACCCGCCTTTATACCGGGGATTTGGTACAGGGCCGCCGCAGGGTAAAGAGCTATAAAATCCACACGATAGAGGCCGTACCCGAAGAAGATTGGGTAATTGTCGAAAACACCCATGAGGCGATTATCGAAAAGCCGATATTCGCAAAGGTACAAGAATTGCTTAAACGCGACACGCGCACCGCGCCCAAAGCAAAGCAATTACATCTGTTCAGCGGTTTTCTGAAATGCGCGGATTGCGGCAAGTCTGTAACGCGGAGCGCGACAGGCGGGAATGTACGTTATTATTGCTCCACCTACAAAGTTTCGCGTACAGGCTGTACCATGCACTCCATCAATCACAACAGGTTAGAAGTGGCTGTACTTTACGCAATCCAGCAACAGGTATATTTAGCCGTTTCGTACTCGGACACCGTTTCCCGCATTAACACGCTCCCCCTCAAAAAAAGCCAGTCTGCCCGGCTTGATGATTTGATAGCCGATAGAGAAAAAGAGCTTGCCAAAATTATGCGGTACAAGCAAGCGATTTACGAGGACTGGAAAGACGGGGAAATCACGCACAGCGATTACCGTCATTTGCGCGAGGACTACGAGAAACAGGCGGCGGCTGTGCAAGCGGCAATTGATAACCTGAAAATGGAACGGGCCGAGGTAGAAAACGGCGTGGACGCTGAAAACGGATTTTTGGTAGCGTTCAGACAATATGAAAACATCGACAAGCTGACAAGGGAAATCCTGATTGACCTTGTTGACCACATCAAGATATACGAGGGCGGCGACATAAGCGTTAGATTTAAGTTTGCCGACGAGTACCGCAGAGTTGCGGAGTATATCGAGGCCAACACCCAAAAGGCGGCGGTTTAGCCCCGCCTATCCAATGGCAGTTTGTTTTCCTAATATAACCTCTGCATAGGAAGTGTATTGACACTTCCGTATTCTCTACTCCCGGCCCTGTGGGGCCTCCGTGGAAAATTGCTTGATGGGGACACCCCATACCCCGGTGGAGCGCGAAAAAGAGAGGTGCGCACTGATAATGCCGCTTTTTATAGAAATCCGTCCCAAACTATGGTAAAATTGATTATCATATCGGACAGGGGGTTTCATATGAAAAGAGAGCGTTTTCCGTTTGATGTACTAACAATCCGTGCTGCCGTTGATGGCGAAGCGTGGGCTGTAGAAAAAGTCATTGAAATTATTCCGGCGAGATTGATCGCCTTTGCATGATAATAAAAAATCAGCCGGACATAAATATCAAGTTATTGCCATTCTGCAATGAGAACTTTTTTGGCAGTATGCTAATATGTGCGTTTAGAAAGGTGATTAACAATGAATGACTTTGAAAGTGAAATAATAAAGATGAAAAGTCAATTTGACTTTTATACAGATAAAAAAGATATTAATGGGCTAAAAAATAGTATTTCAAAAGCTAATGATCTATTAACTCTCTCTTTATCAACTGAGCAAATTGTAAGTTTGAATTATTCAATAGCCACGGCTTATGCTGATATTGAACATATAGATTTTATGCAAACCTGACTGTTATCTCAGCTTGTGTGAGTCGGAAGATGACAATGTAACAAGGTGCTGCAAATCGGTATCAGGTATCCCCCACAACTAACGTCTTTGGGTAGGATCCCTGATACCTTGCTTTTTTACCAGCAGCTCGAACACTCATTCTCCAAACCTATTTCACCAGTTTAGACAGAATCACTGCACGAACCGATACAATTCCCATTTCTATTTACTTCTGCAAATCTTTTCCACAGCTGCTGCAAAATTTATCTTCTGCCGGCTGACTCTCCTGACACTCCGGACATTTCACCTTTAACACCATCCCACATTCCGAACAGTACACAGCATCCTTTTTCTGGATCTTCCCACAACTCTTGCATTTGTGGCGAAAACTTACGTATATCCAGAGACATATCACTCCGGCTATCCTTAAGAATAACACCAACAGACCACAG
>Ga0153999_1000156_pt1 | contig 34342 bp, 24 predicted proteins | sample TSNC083MetaG_FD_104675 | JGI IMG/M metagenome (GOLD analysis project Ga0153999, IMG submission 104675) | Attine ant fungus gardens microbial communities from North Carolina, USA - TSNC083 MetaG | ecosystem: Host-associated > Fungi > Mycelium > Unclassified | place: USA: North Carolina, Lumber... | reverse complement strand
TTTTATAGGCACCCTCCTGTTCCTCATCAATAATTACCAGCCCCAGGGCGGTAAATGGCGTGAACAGGGCGGAGCGGGGGCCGATCATAATATCGGTTTCCCCGCCGGCGGCCCGTTTAAACTGATCATATCGTTCCCCGGCCGAAAGCCGGGAATGCATCACGCTGATCCGACGGCCGTAGCGCTTATAAAATCGCATGACGGTCTGATACGTCAGCGATATTTCCGGGATCAGGACAATCACCTGCCTGCCCTCCTTAAGCACTTGATCGATCATCGCCATATATACTTCCGTCTTTCCGCTACCGGTCACCCCATGGATCAGATATGGGATCCGCCGCCCGGCTTTTTGATCGGCGGTAAACGAATCGGCGATCTGCTGCTGTTCTTCATTTAAAATGAACGGAGCATCGGCCGCGCCAGCTTCTGATCCCATCAGGAGCGTCTGTACCACCTCCTTAATGCGGGATTTGATCTGACGTTTAACCGGGAGGACGGTTTTAAGCGCCTGGTTCATTGTGGAACCGTAATGTTCCTTAAGCCACCAGGCCAGTTCAATCAGCCGGGAATCTGCCGTCACACTTTTCGACACCACCCCGGCCAGTTCTTTTATTTTACTTTCATCGTATTCGGCTTTTTCCTTAATATCCACCACATAGCCTTTTCGCGTCCGGTTCCCCGTGCCAAAAGGAATGCTGACCAGCGTTCCGATCCGGATATCGGGAAGCAGTGCTTCCGGTATCCGGTACTGGAATGTCCGGTCAACATTCTCATGGGAGATATCCACAATCACGCTTGCATACCGCAGTGTCATGCTATCACCTGTTCTTTTGTTAAATAAGCCGCCGCCTCACTAAGTCTCATACTGTTTGAACCTTTCAGCAGGACACAATCGCCGGGCTTTAAAAGCTGATCGAGCGACGCCGTAAGCCCGGCCATATCGCCGGCGGCAAAATGACAGCCGCAGACTTTGGTACCGGCCTGCTCCATGCCCGTTTGTATTTCCATTGCCAGTTCGCCCATCGTCATCAGAATATCCGCCGGTTTAGCGGCCAGAAACTGCCCGATTTCCCGGTGGAAGGCGGCGGCCTCCGGCCCCAGTTCTTTCATATCGGCAAGCACGGCTATCTTGCGCCCGGGATTTGTCATCGAATGCAGAACCTCCAGTCCGGCTATCATGGAAGAGGGGCTGGCATTGTAGGTATCATCAATAATGGTAATCCCTCCGGACTGATAAATCTGCTGCCGGCTTTTAAAACCGGTAAAAGCTTCCAGATTCTTAACCGCACCATCGAGCGCAGCGCCGTTTAAATCAGCAGCTGCCAGAGCCGCCATAGCATTTAAGACATTATGCCGGCCCATAATATGTAAATGCACCGGCCGTCTGATGCCGCTGCAAGCCGCCGTAAAAACCGGATACCCGTCTTCCAGGCGGATATCTTCAGCGCGATATTCACAGCCGGCTCCGGTACCATAAAAGATGGTTCGGCAGCCTGGTTTTGCCGTGGTTCCCATAAGCCATTCATCATCACCGTTCAGCAGCAAAATACCGCCGTCCTTTAAGCCGTCCTGTATGGTCAGCTTTTCGTGGCAAATGTTTTCCTGCGTGCCAAGCTGTTCAATATGGTTTACCCCGATATTGGTAATCACCGCCATGTCCACCCGGGCGATCCGGGCAATTTTAGTCAGCTCGCCCGGCTTGCTCATCCCCAGTTCCAGCACCCCGATTTCATCTACCGCAGTAATTTCCGACAGGGTGATCGGCACACCGACCTGGCTGTTGCTGTTGCCGGGCGTTTTATAGACCCGAAAGTCCGCCGATAAGGCCGCTGCCACCATCTCCCGGGTTGTCGTCTTGCCAACGCTGCCGGTAATGCCGATAAGCGGCAATGCAAGACGGTTTCGGTAAGCGGCACCGATCGCCTGCAGCGCTTCCCTGGTATCGGCAACCCGGATCCAGGGATGGGAATCTTCCATGTCCTCATGCCGGCTGGTTAAAACGGCTGCCGCACCGGCGGCAAATGCCTGGCTGATAAAACGATGGGCGTCAACCTTTTCGCCGATAATCGGGACAAACAAATCGCTGCCCTTCATGGTTCTGGAATCAATACTGAGGTGGACAATCGGGGTATTCCGATCACCGCACAGCAGTGTCCCGCCGGTTGCCTGAATGATATCATTTATGGTCATCTGTTCCATTGCTTAATTTTCCTGTTCTTTCCACTTTGCTACGGCTTCATCCACTACTTTCCGGTCTAAAAACGGATAGCGGACACCGGCGATTTCCTGATAATCTTCATGTCCCTTACCGATCACGGCAATCATATCCCCCGGCCTGGCCTTAAGGATGCTGTACTCAATTGCTGCCCGCCGATCCGGGATTTCAATAAAACGGCCGCCGGTTTTTTCAATACTGCCGCGGATATCTGCTATAATATCGGATACCTGTTCAAAACGTGAATTATCAGCCGTCACAATTGAAAAATCAGCCAGCTTTCCGGCAATCTCGCCCATTGCATAGCGCCGGTCTTTGGAGCGGTTTCCGCCGCAGCCAAAGACACAGACCAGCCGCTTCGGATGATACTGGCGCAGCGTATTCAAAAGACTTTCCATGCTGACGGCATTGTGGGCATAATCAACAATCACACAGAATTTTTCACAGGTATAAACAATCTCCATCCGCCCGTCAATTTTCAAATGCTCAAGCGCCTGCCGGATCTGACCTCCCGGGATGTTCTCACACAAAGCGACGGCTGCTGCCGCCAGGGCGTTACTGACATTAAATCTGCCCGGGAGGTTTACCCGCAGCGGTAAATGACAGGCGCCGGTAACCGTAAATTCCAGTCCGACAAAGTCTGCTTCCGAGACGTAATGAATATGTTTGGCCCGAAACCGTGCTTCCTTTTGCAGACTGTAGCTGCTGAATTCACAGCCGATGCCTGCGGTTATTTCGCCGTAATGCTCATCATCCTGGTTGACCAGGGCATAACGGCTCTGGTTAAAGATCATCTTTTTACAGTTTAAGTATTCAGTAAAATTATCATGCTCATCCGGCCCGATATGATCCCGTGATATATTGGTAAATATGGCATAATCAAATATAATTCCGTCCACCCGGTGCATTTTAAAGGCCTGGGACGAAACCTCCATTACACAACACTCACACCCCGCTTCCACCATCTGGGCAAAATAACGGTGCAGATCATAGGATTCCGGAGTGGTGTTCACCGTCGGATAATGCCAGCTGTCAATCATTACGCCGTTGGTGCCGATCAGGCCGGTTTTCCTTCCCGCCTGTTCCAGAACCACTTTCAGCATATGGGTGGTAGTGGTCTTTCCCTTGGTACCGGTCACACCGATCATCAACATGTTTCTGGCCGGATAGCCAAAACGGGCAGCTGAAAGGGCGGCCAGCGCCGCTCTTGCATTGGCAACCCGAATGACCGTAACATCTGCCGGTACCGAAACTTTTTTTTCGGTTACCAATACTTTTACACCGGCGGCTGTAACCGCCGGAATAAAATCATGGGAATCCACCTTTGTTCCGTGCATACAGACAAAGATACTTCCCGGTGCCGCTTTACGGGAATCAAAAATAACCTCATCCGCCTCCTGATCCAGGCCGCCCTGCATGACTTCATAATCCAGTTCTTTTAACCATTCTTTTAACCGCATTACTAAATCCTTTCCAATTGTCAGAACAGGCCCAAGATCAGCCCCTGCTCATTGACATCAATATTATTTGCTGCCGGTTTTTTTGGCAGCCCCGGCATAGTCATAATGGCTCCGGTCAGTACTACCACAAATCCGGCTCCGGCCGATACATATGCATCTCTGACCTGAATCGTAAAGCCGGTTGGCCGGCCCAGCTTAGTCTGGTCGTCCGAAAGGGAATACTGGGTCTTGGCAATACATACCGGCAGCTCTTTAAAGCCCATTTCTTCAATCTTTTTAAGCGCCCGCTCCGCCGCCGGTGCATAGGAAACGCCGTCAGCTCCGTATATCTCGGCAGCTATCGTTTCGATTTTACCTTTCAGACTCAGATCATTGCTATAAAGCGGCCGGTACCGGCTTTCCTTCTGCTCCAGCGTTTTAAGCACCTTCTCTGCCAGGGCAAGGCCGCCTTCACCACCCTCTGCCCAGACCTTTGAAAGGGCAAACTCACAGCCCCGCGCTTCGCAGAATTCACGAATCCATTCATATTCCCGTTTCGTATCGCTAACGAAGGAATTAAGGGTTACCACTACCGGTACGCCAAACTTCTTGATATTTTCAATATGCTTTTCCAGATTGACAATGCCTTTTTCAAGCGCCTGCAGATTTTCCGTATTCAGTTCTGATACCGGCACCCCGCCGTTGTATTTCAAGGCTCTGACAGTCGCTACCAGCACCACTGCATCCGGTTTTAAAGCGGCTTTGCGGCATTTGATATCGAGAAACTTCTCCGCCCCCAGATCAGCTCCGAAACCAGCTTCCGTCACTACAATGTCAGCCAGTTTTAAAGCCGTCTTGGTCGCCCGTACGCTGTTGCAGCCGTGAGCGATATTGGCAAACGGGCCGCCATGAACCAGTACGCCGTTGTGCTCCAGGGTCTGAATGAGATTGGGTCTGAGCGCGTCCTTTAAAAGTGCTGCCATCGCGCCAACCGCATGAAGCTGGCCGGCCGTCACTGGCTCCCCGGCATAATTATATGCAACAATAATCCGTTCCAGCCGCTCTTTTAAATCGGCCATGCCGTCGGCCAGACAGAGAATTGCCATAATTTCGGATGCTACTGTAATGACAAAATGATCTTCTCTGACTACCCCATCGGCTTTGCTCCCCAGACCGACCACGATATTACGCAGCGCCCGGTCGTTCATATCCAGACACCGTTTCCACAGAATCTGGCGGGTGTCAATCTGCAGCTCATTGCCCTGCTGGATATGGTTATCCAGGAGCGCTGCCAGCAGATTGTTGGCAGTGGTAACCGCATGAAAATCGCCGGTAAAATGAAGGTTTAAGTCTTCCATCGGAACCACCTGGGCGAAACCGCCGCCGGCTGCACCACCCTTAATGCCAAAGCACGGTCCCAGTGAGGGCTCCCGCAGTGCCATCAGCGTGCGTTTCCCCAGCTTGTTTAAGGCGTCACCAAGGCCAATGGTCGTGGTGGTCTTTCCTTCACCGGCCGGGGTCGGGTTAATTGCTGTTACCAGCACCAGTTTTCCGTCTTCCCGGTCTTTGATCTGATCCCATAATTCATCGGTCAGCTTCGCCTTATATTTACCGTACAGTTCCAGGTCATCCTCACCGATGCCATAACTTTGTGCCACCTCTTTGATGGGATTCATCACTGTTTCCTGTGCAATCTGAATATCAGTTTTCATTATTCCAATCCTCCTCCGTTTTTAGTTTATTCGTTAAGATGCTGCATCATCTCTTCCAATTCTTCCATGGTAACCAGTACCTTTCGCGGTTTGGTGCCTTCCTCCTCGCCGACAACTCCGGCCTCGGACAACTGGTCCATGATTCTTGCCGCGCGGTTAAAACCAATCTTGAACATGCGCTGCAGCATTCCGATAGATGCTTTTTCTTTTTCAACAATAAACTTTCCGGCTTCATAAAAATATTCATCCCGGCCGCTGCCACCCCCCGATGCTGCCGCCGGTGCCGTATTGATCTGCTGTTCCACAGCGGGACTGTAGTCCGCAGTCAGCCCCTGACGGTTCAGAAAGTCAACTACTTTCTGAACCTCCTGATCTGATACAAAAGCCCCCTGTACCCGCTGCGGTTTTGGAAAGCCGGACGGGTAAAACAGCATATCACCCTTGCCCAGCAGTTTTTCCGCACCATTCATATCAATAATGGTTCTTGAATCCACTCCCGAAGATACTGAAAAGGCAATCCGGGATGGTACGTTAGCCTTAATCAGGCCGGTAATAACGTTTACCGACGGTCGCTGGGTTGCGATTACCAGATGGATACCGGCCGCTCTGGCCAGCTGGGCCAGACGGCAGATAGCGTCCTCCACTTCGCCCGGTGCCACCATCATCAGATCAGCCAGCTCGTCAACGATAATGACAATCTGCGGCAGCTTTCCCGGTTTCTTTTCATCCGCAATGTTCTGAATGCCTGCAACCTTGGCATTATAGCCTTTCAGGTCCCGGACATTATACTCGGCAAACTTCTTGTAGCGGTCAGTCATCTCGGCCACTCCCCAGTTCAGTGCCCCGGATGCTTTTTTCGGATCGGTCACAACCGGGATCAACAGATGCGGAATCCCGTTATACACACTTAACTCCACAACTTTCGGGTCGATCATAATCAGCTTTACATCATCCGGACTGGATTTGTAAATAATACTCATAATGAGAGTATTAATGCATACCGATTTACCGGATCCGGTCGCACCGGCTATCAGCAAATGGGGCATCCTGGCAATATCGGTCACAATGACCTGTCCGCCGATATCTTTGCCAACCGCAAAGGCCAGCCGTGAGTCCTGCTTCTTAAATGCCTCCGCCTCCAGCAGATCCCGCAGGTATACCATATTGGTTTCTTTGTTTGGCACTTCAATTCCAACCGCTGATTTCCCCGGAATCGGTGCCTCGATCCGGATATCCTCGGCAGCCAGGCTTAACTTGATGTCATCCGCAAGACCGACAATCCGGCTGACTTTTACGCCCTGCTCGGGATGAAGCTCATAACGGGTCACAGACGGCCCGCAGCTGATATTGGTTACGGTCACACCCACGCCAAAATCACGCAGCGTCTGCTGCAGCTTAATTGCGGTTTCCTTGTAAATCTTATCGGAAAAGGAGTCGGCCGTCCATCTGCCGCGCTTTAACAGACTGACGGGCGGAAATATGTACTCTTTTTTCGGCTCCTCCTGGGTTTCCCGGATCTGCTCAGAAACACTGATATCCCCGTTTGCTTTGGCTTCCTGTTTTTTGGCTTCGAGCTTTTTTTTCAGCGCTTCGGTATCAGTATCAATTACCTTGCCGGAAGCGGTGACTACCTGCCCGGGTTCGTCCGGGATAAAGAAACCGTCATAATTGACCCCACTATCAGAAGAATCAGTCCGGTAATACTCTTCGTCAAGTGCAATTGCCGGTTCCGGTATCCTGTCCGCGATCGGTTCCCGTACCAAAACCGCGGGCGGCGGCAGATCCGGCTCTTTTGTCACGGCCGCCGGGATGTCAGTTTCAAATGGGACGCTGTCATTATCCACGTAGTCCTGAGGCAGTGCAATCTCACCGGTAAAGACATCTGCACCGGTTCTTTCACCGGTGTTCTCCGCCGGCAGCCCGGATACATACTGCGGATCCCCCCCCGGATCCGCCAGGCAGGTGGAATCGAGATTCACGCCCCGCACCTTTTGTTCCTCCCGCAGCCTTTTTTGTTCTTCCTTCCGCTCTGCATTACGTTCCCGCCGGCGGTCCATGTCTTCTCTGGCATGCTGATAAGCGGCATTCCCGCCTTTCTGCACCGCCTTAACTACCGACCTTTCAGTAATAAAAACGATGCTGATCAACAGCAAAACGAGCAGTACCAGTCCGGCTCCCACCGCTCCCAGAAAATAAGTCAGCACATGGCAGACCAGCCCGCCGAGCAGTCCGCCGCCGGAGCCGCCGGCTGATGAGCTGCGGTAATACTCAAACAGGGACTGATTTTTCGTAAGCTCGATACCGAAAAATAACTGCAAAAAGGCACACAGTGTAATGGCCGCAATGATGAATGCCAAAAGCTTCATGGCAGCGGTTTTACTTCCCTGGTTTGATATGTAAAAACAGGTCCCTGTAAATAAAAGAAGCGGAACTACATAACCGATCATTCCGAAAGTACCTAATTGTACCGCACGCAAAAAATCACCTGCAGCGCCGCACAGGTGAAAATTACTTAGAAATAACAAAACTGCCAGTGCAAATGAAAGAATAATTAAAAGCTCTGCTTTGATAAAATTATCCTGCGGCGGCACTGCCGTTTTTTTCGGTCTGCCCGGTTTTCTTTGGTTAGTTGTTTTCTTCTTACTTGCTGCCACGAATTAAAGCCTCCTGTTTTCCATTGAAATTAGTATACAAAAAAACCGGAAGAAAAGCAAGTCTATGCTTTCTCAATCATCTGATAAAGTTTTAAAAGTGCTTCCCTGATTCCGCCGACTTCATCAATCAGGCCTTCTTTTACCGTCTGTTCACCCACCAGCACCGTCCCTAAGTCTCTGGTCAGCATTTCAGTATTGTGCATCAGCCTTTTCACCCGGTCATAGGCAATCTCGGAATGATCGCTGATAAATGTCAGAATCCGATCCTGGATCATATTAAAATATTCATATGTCTGAGATGCGCCGATTACCAGACCGGTCATCCGGACGGGATGGATCATCATGGTACCGGTCGGAACGATGAAGGAATAATCCGTAGATACCGCCAGTGGTACGCCAATTGAATGACTTCCGCCCAGAACCAGAGATACCGTCGGCTTACTCAGCGAAGCAATCATTTCCGCAATGGCGAGTCCGGCATCAACATCCCCGCCTGAAGTATTTAAAAGCACCAAAAGCCCCCGGATGCTGTCATCATCCTCCAGCGCCGCCAGCTGCGGAAGGAGATGGTCGTATTTGGTGGTTTTGGTATTGCCCGACAGATTTTCATGCCCTTCCACCTCCCCAATAATCGTAAGAAGATGAATTTTATTCTCATGCCGGTTTTTGTCCAGCGTTATCTGTCCAAATTCTTCCAGCTTTTCATCAGTCTTCTCTTCCAATTTCTTCTCATCTAATTTCCGTTCCATTGTCTGCTGTTTCGTGTTTTCTGCCATAGTGTTTCACCTTTCCTGTCATTTGCATTTAGTGTCTCCATAAAACGGCAGTTTATTCTTTTCAAAAGGACAATCATCATTTATAATGAAAGAAAAGTACGAAAGAGGTTATTTTATGAGTTTATTTTATGAGATTTATGAAACCGAATTCTTTCCGCTGACGATTGCCGGCAGTAAGACCGCCATTACCCACATTTTATTCGGCAGAAACACCGGCTTGCCCGGCATCCGGCAGGAAACGGAATTAATAAAAGAAGCCTTCCGCCAAATCACCGAATATCTGGCTGGAAGGCTTAAAACCTTTCATCTTCCTCTTGCTCCGCAGGGAACCGATTTTCAAAAACGGGTCTGGAACGTTTTGGCGGCTATTCCTTACGGCCACACCTTAAGCTACGGAGAAACAGCTGCTCTGGCCGGCAATCCTAAAGCCTGCCGGGCCGTCGGGATGGCCAATCATAATAACCCGATTGCCATTGTCATTCCCTGTCACCGCGTGATTGGCAGGAATGGTTCACTCACCGGATACGGCGGCGGGCTGGATATCAAGGAACAATTACTGCGGCTGGAAGGAATCCTCTGATTCCTTCTACATCAGCGGCGCAAAGAGCCTTAAGATGCTGCCGGCCATTTTTTTGAACAGCGGATATTTTCTGCAGTCCTCTACGGTAACCGGCTGAGAACTTAATAGAGTCTCCCGAAAATCATGTTCGGCCTGCCGGATCATCTCATTCTTATACACATATGCGGCACATTCAAAATGCAGGTACAGGCTTCGGTAATCCAGATTGATACTGCCAACCACCGCTTTTTCATGATCACTGATAAACACCTTGGCATGAATAAAGCCCGGCGTATATTCATAAATTTTTACACCGGCCAGTAAAAGCTCCTCATAATAGGAGCGGGCCAGCAGATAGGCATAAGGTTTATCCGGTATATGGGGCATGATGATAATTATTTCAATGCCCCGTTTGGCCGCAAAGGTCAGGGCAGTCATCATGTCGCTGTCGAGGATCAGATAGGGTGTCATAATATGAACATACTTTCGGGCCGTGTTCAGAATATCCATATAGACACATTGGCCGACAGCCTCATTATCCATCGGGCTGTCCCCAAACGGCATGATGCAGCCATCCATATTCAGCTGCGGCGGATGGAAGTAATCCGCATCCGGCAGATAATGACGGTATTCACCCGGTCCGTTTTCATTGATATTCCACATCTGCAAAAACATCATCACAAAACTGATGGCCGCCTTGCCCTTGATCATGATACCGGTATCCTTCCAGTGGCCGAACCGCTCTTTCTGATTGATATACTCATCCGCCAGATTGATGCCTCCGGTAAATGCCGTGTGCCCGTCGATTACCAGAATCTTGCGGTGATCCCGGTTATTCTGGTAAGTAGACAGTACGGGGCGAATTGGTGAAAACATTTTACACCGGATGCCCTTTTTCTCAAGCACTTTGGGATAATCAACCGGAAGCTGATGCAGGCTGCACATTCCGTCATACATCACCCGCACTTCCACCCCTGCTTTGACCTTTTCTTCCAGAATCGCTAAGATAGTATTCCACATGTGGCCGCGTTCAATAATAAAATACTCGATAAAGATATACCGGGAAGCCTGACGCAGTTCGTTAAGCATTTCCGGAAACATGGTATCGCCCAGCGCAAAATATCTGGCATGGGTCCGGTCGTAGATCGGATAGCCTCCGTACCGCATGACATAATCTGCCAGGTGTCCCGTCCTCCGGCAGGCCTTTGATAAAGCCTTGATGACGGCTGGTTCCTGCTTAAGATATGGTGCCGTCTCCTGAAGACGGTAATTAAGCTGCTTCCTCAGCCGGCGCGGCCCTCTCTGAAATTCAATAAACAGATAGAACAGCACACCAAAAACCGGGATTATCAGTACCGGGATTACCCACGCCAGCTGATAGCTGGCATTCTGGCGTTTATTAATAATATACAAAACCACTACCGCACTCAGCAAGGTAAACCCGCCGTATACATACAGATAGTTACTGATCCAGCGGAAGGCGGCAAATAATACAACTATTTGAGCCACCAGAGCCAGTGCCATAAAACTGGTTCTGCCAAAGACAACACGAAGATATTTTCCCCACTTTTCCCGTTTCACTTTTCTGTCCTCTTAAGTCAATGCCAATGCCTGCTCCAGATCCGAAATTATATCCTCTGCGCCTTCTATCCCTACGCTGATCCGAATCATCGCCGGATCTACACCGGCTTGCGCCAGCTGCATTTCATTCGACTGCCGGTGGGTGTGGCTGGCAGGATGCAGCACAGAAGTCCGCGCATCCGCTACATGGGTTACAATTGCGGCCAGCTGCAAACGATCCATGAATGCCGCAGCTGCTTCTCTTCCGCCCTTTAAAGCAAAGGAAATGACTCCGCAGGTACCGCCTGGCATATATTTTTGTGCCAGCCCGTAATATTTATCACCTTCCAGTCCCGGATATTTTACCCAGGCCACATCTTCTCTTGCCTTCAGATAACGGGCTGTTTTCAGGGCGTTTTCACAGTGGCGGGGAACTCTCAGATGAAGGGTTTCCAGACCGATATTAAGTAAAAAGGAATTCTGCGGTGACGGTACCGATCCCATATCACGCATCAGCTGTACCGTTGCTTTGGTAATATACGCAGCTTTCCCAAACTTTTTGGTATACACCACACCATGATAGGAATCGTCGGGTGTGGTCAGGCCGGGGAATTTATCCGCCTGCGCCTCCCAGTCAAAATTGCCGCTGTCCACAATACAACCGCCGACGCACATGGCGTGGCCGTCCATATATTTTGTGGTGGAATGAGTCACAATATCTGCTCCCCAGGCAAAGGGGCGGCAGTTAATCGGTGTTGCAAAGGTATTATCAACAATTAACGGCACACCATGCTGATGCGCCACCCGGGCAAATTTTTCAATATCCAGTACCACCAGCGCCGGATTAGCAATGGTTTCGCCAAAAACCGCCCGGGTATTCGCCCGGAAGGCCAAAGCCAGTTCCTCTTCGGAAGCGTCCGGATCAACCATGGTACATTCAATGCCCAGCCGTTTAAGCGTTACGCCAAACAGATTGGAGGTGCCGCCGTAAAGTGTTGCCGCGCAAACAATATGGTCGCCGGCCGAGCAGATGTTTAAAACGGCAAACATATTGGCGGCCTGACCCGAGGATGTCAGCATGGCGGCCGCACCGCTCTCCAGGGCACAGATTTTTGACGCTACCGCATCATTGGTGGGATTCGCCAGGCGGGTGTAAAAATATCCGCTTTCTTCCAGATCAAACAGACGTCCCATCTGTTCGCTGCTTTCATACTTAAATGTTGTGCTTTGATAAATTGGGAGTACCCGTGTCTCTCCGTTTTTCGGCTGCCATCCTCCCTGAATGCAGATTGTATCAAGCGACTGCCTATGTTCCATATGCCGTTTTCCTCCTGTTGATTTATTCATTACATCAGTTTATCATAATTATGCCGTTTCCTCAAGTACCGCCCGCTTTTGAACCAGCTCCTTTTTTTGCTGTCCCCAGAGTCACCTTGTCTCTGCCGATCTGTTCTATGGTGATAACATCCCCTTCCCGGTATGAAACATCAACGGCAATCAGCCGTTTTTCCCGCCGGTACTGGGTATTTACGGCCTTTCCATTGATACAGATCCAGGAGTAATCATTGAAATTTTCTCCAAACACAGTAATCTGGCCGCCGGTGTGGACGGTTGTCCGCTGAATAATGGGTGTAATTCCCATCTCCATCCGGGTGGCCCGAAATGGTGACCCTCCTCCGTATACCGTCCGGTCGCCATAGAGAATATCATATTCCAGAATTTCCATCGCCTCTAAATAAGTATCCTCCGGCGTTTTTTTATCCTTTAAATATTGCTGGTGAAAGCGGGTCATGGTTCCTTCATGAATGTCTAACATATCCAACATATAGGCTCCGATCTGATATGCCTCCACATCCCGGTTTACCGGTTCCAGTCCGAGATTATTCCAGATCACATATTCCGTCTGATACAGCGACTTGTTTTCCATTTCCCCGGCACTCCATTCAAAGGCCGGCAGATGATCACCGTAAAAAACCACCACGGTCGGCTCCTGCCGTTCATTCAGCATCTCAATTAAGGCTTTAACAAACAAATCCATCTCATGAATCTGTTTGCAGTAATACTCAAAAGACGGATATTTCCCATGCCCCTGCACGGAAATCGTATAGATAAAATCAGCTCCCACTGAAGAATCCAGGGTTTTCTCCACTTCCTCCACCAGAACCATATCCTTTGGCCAGCCGGTCGGATTCCGTTCAATATCATACATGTATTCCAACGGGGTAAAGGTATCAAAACCAAGCTGGGAAAAAACGATATGGCGGTCATAAAAAGTTCCTTCGTTGTTGTGAATGGCATGAGTTTTATACCCCAGCTCCTTTAGGTTAAAAGCCAGACTCTCACAAACGGTCTTTTGCAGGACGGTTTTATATGGATACTCTCCCGGCCCGAAAAAATCAAGATTCATTCCGGTGATACATTCAAATTCAGTGTTGGCGGTACCCGCACCGACCGATGGTACATTCAGGAATCCCGTCGGATACTGCGCCATCAGCGAACGGTAATACGGAATCGGATCCTGTTTAACCGGATTGTACTCCCACACCTCTGGATCAAAAAAGGATTCCAGCTGAACCATGATAATATTTGGCATCCGCTTTATTTCCGGAAGGCTGGCGGCCTCAGATTCAATAATCTCGCTCTCAATCTCCACAACGGCTTCGCTGCTGTATTCTTCCGGTTTGGAAATGCCTGTATTAAACAGGGAATTTGCGAAACAGTAAGCAAAACCATAATCCTTAAACGCCTGTCCGATATTCCCAAAATGTGTGGCGACAACCCCTGTCAGCATGGCAAACCTCAGCATCCCCCAGATCAATAACAGTACCATCACCGACATCGTACCGGAGATCCGGTAATCGACCGGTCTTTCATCCCGCTTTGACTTTTTCCATATCATGGCACATAAAAAAACGGCCAGGATAACCGCGCCGGCGGCCAGGGCAATCTGCAGCCAGTTCAGATAAGATGTCAGTAATGAGGCGGCGTATTTTGCCAGCCGGAGATCGGCAGCCGTAAACGGAGTTGTCCTGAAAATCAGCAGAACCCCGTTAACAATCCCCACCGCCAGCCACATCAAACATAATACTGTGGTGGTAAAACCCTTGCGCCTGGTAAACAGCACCAGCAGAAACGGACAAACAATTAATATCGTATTCAGACAAAAAACCAGTGGGCTCATCATTAAATATTGGACTACCGCTATTATTGATTTTCTGCTGAGAAGTTCAATCAGCACATTGATACCAAGGGCAATCAAGGTTAATAAGCCCAGTAATCTGCATAAGCGTTTCATCTTTTACTGCCTCCCAAATATGATGCCAGGGTCAAAAGGCCATTCGTTTCATGCTTGCATGAAAAAGCATGACTTTAAAACCCGCATGAGCTTTAGTCTACCACATTTAACGTCAAACGCCTATAGCAAATATTCATAATACCAGATGCCTTATTGAGAAAAAAAACCGACAAAAAACAGAGGCATTAATGCCTCTGTTTTAATATTTCTATTTAGTCATTTCCGTACAGGGTTACCAGTCTTGTCAGATATTCATATCTGGCTTTTGCATTTGCTTCATTCTGGGCAAACAGCTCTGCCGCCCGATCCGGATCCTTCATCGCCAGTGATGAGTATCTTACTTCACCCTTCAGGAAATCCTGATATCCTTCCAGCTTCGGAGCCTTGCTGTCCAGCACGAATTTCTTGTCGGCATCCGGATTAAAACGGAAATTATTCCAGTAACCGGTCTCAACCGCCAGCTTCTCTTCCGTCTGGGCTTTGCTCATACCCATCTTAATGCCATGGGCGATACAGGGAGCATAGGCAATCACCAGTGACGGCCCCGGATATGCTTCTGCCTCACTGATGGCTTTTATGGTCTGGTTATAGTCAGCACCCATCGCAATCTGTGCCACATATACATAACCATAACTCATCGCAATGCTGGCAAGGTCTTTTTTCTTTACATCCTTACCGCCGGCAGCAAACTGTGCCACCGCGCCGGTCTTGGTCGCTTTGGAAGCCTGACCGCCGGTATTGGAGTAAACCTCGGTATCAAATACCATAATATTGATATCTTTTCCGCTGGCCAGGACATGATCCACGCCGCCGAAGCCGATATCATAGGCCCATCCGTCACCACCGAAAATCCATTGGGACTTTTTGGCCAGGAAATCTTTTTTCTTCATAACATCCTTACAGATATCGCAGTCGATTCCTTCTAACACCGCTGCCAGTTTATCGCTGGCAGATCCGTTTTCTGCACCGTTTCCGAAAGTATCCAGCCATTCCTGGCAGGCTTCCTTCACTTCTGCCGGAGCCGCCTCATTAGCGATGATGCCTTCCACTTTTGCTTTCAGGCCGTCACGGATGGCGTTTTGAGCCAGCAGCATGCCGTAGCCGAATTCTGCATTATCCTCAAACAGGGAGTTATCCCACGCCGGACCCTTGCCTGCCGCATTTACCGTATACGGAGTGGACGGCGAGGAGTTGCCCCAGATGGAAGTACATCCGGTCGCATTGGCAATATACATTCTGTCACCGAACAGCTGGGTAATCAGCTTCGCATATGGTGTTTCACCGCAGCCGGCGCATGCGCCTGAGAACTCAAGCAGCGGCTGTTTAAACTGGCTGCCTTTGACGGTAGTCGCTTTGAATTTCGCAATTACATCCTGCTTTTCCGGTAAGGCTTTACCAAAATCGAAAATTGCCTGCTGTGGCAGCTGCTCAGACAGCGGCTTCATAACCAGTGCTTTCTCTCCTTTCTTACCCGGACATACATTGGCACAGGAGCCACAGCCGGTACAGTCAAGAGCGGATACGGTTATTGCAAATTTGTAGCCGGGCATTCCGTTCATATCAAGGATCTTCATATCAGCCGGAGCATTTGAAGCTTCTTCTTCCGTCATAGCCACCGGGCGGATAACCGCATGCGGGCACACATAAGAACAGAAATTACACTGAATACAGTTTTCCGTTACCCAGTTCGGTATATTAACAGCTATTCCGCGTTTCTCATATGCCGAAGAGCCTGATGGTGTGCTTCCGTCCACATATTTAGTAAATGCGGATACCGGCAGGGTATTGCCCTCCTGGGCACTGACCTTAGTCTGAACGTTGTTGACAAAGTCTACCACATCGGCCCTTCCCTCGGTAATCACCCGATAATCCAAACCTTCATCAGTACAGTTCTTCCAGCTGTCCGGAACATCGATTTTAACAACACCTTCAGCACCGGCCTCAATCGCTGCCCAGTTTTTCTTAACAACATCTTCACCTTTAAGGGCATATGTTTTCTGAGCTGCTTCTTTCATCAGCTCAATCGCTTTTTCGCCCGGGATAATTCCTGTCAGCCGGAAAAATGCGGACTGCAGAATGGTATTGATACGGGTTGAGCCCATTCCGGTTTCAATACCGATTTTAACGCCGTCAATGGTATAGAAATTAATGTTATGATCTGCGATATACTGTTTCACCTGGCCAGGCAGATGTGTTTCCAGCTCTTCTGCGTTCCATGAGCAGTTCAGTAAAAAGGTGCCGCCTTCTACCAGCTCCTGAACCATGTTGTATTTTCTGACATAAGCCGGATTATGGCAGGCTACAAAGTCCGCCTGGCGGATCAGGTAGGTGGATTTGATCTTCTTATGGCCAAAACGCAGGTGGGACATGGTCACACCGCCGGATTTTTTAGAGTCATAGTCAAAATATGCCTGCGCATACATATCGGTATTATCGCCGATAATCTTGATGGAGTTTTTGTTCGCACCTACAGTACCGTCTGCTCCCAGACCCCAGAATTTACAGTTGGTGGTTCCCTCCGGAGTGGTTACCAGGGGGCGTCCCAGTTCCAGTGACAAATGTGTTACATCGTCCACGATACCAATGGTAAATTTGCTTTTCTCTGTATTTCCATAAACAGCTACAATCTGTGCCGGAGTGGTATCCTTAGAGCCTAAGCCGTAACGGCCGGTGAAAATCTCAACATCATGAAATCTGGTTCCCTTTAATGCCGCAACGACATCCAGATACAGCGGCTCACCCAATGAACCCGGTTCTTTGGTTCTGTCCAGAACGGAAATTTTCTTAACGGAATCCGGAATGGCTTCAATTAGTGCAGACGCACAGAATGGCCGGTAAAGACGTACTTTTATCACGCCCACCTTGGCATTGCCGGTTTTTATCATATAATCAATAGTTTCTTCAATCGTCTCGTTCACAGAGCCCATGGAAATGATTACATGTTCTGCATCCGGCGCACCGTAATAGTTAAACAGTTTATAATCGGTTCCGATCTTTTCATTTATTTTGTCCATGTATTCCTGAACAATTGCCGGCAGGGCATCATAATAAGGATTACATGCTTCTCTGGCCTGGAAGAAAACATCTGGATTCTGAGCCGAGCCCATTTGGCAGGGATGATTGGGGTTTAACGCATTGGCACGAAACTCGTCGATGGCATCAAAATCTGCCAAATCTGCCAAATCCTCATAATCCCATGCTTCAATTTTCTGAATTTCATGTGAGGTACGGAAACCGTCAAAAAAGTTGATAAACGGCATTTTTCCTTTTATTCCAGCCAGATGGGCTATCGGTGTCAAATCCATAACCTCCTGGACGCTGGATCCACACAGCATTGCACAGCCGGTCTGGCGGCATGCGTATACATCGGAATGATCACCAAAAATAGACAGTGCATGACTGGCCAGTGCTCTGGCTGATACATTAAATACGCCCGGAAGCTGCTCCCCGGCAATTTTATATAAATTAGGAATCATCAGCAACAAACCCTGCGAAGCCGTATATGTTGTCGTCAATGCTCCTGCCGTAAGAGAGCCGTGTACCGCTCCTGCTGCCCCGGCCTCCGACTGCATCTGCGTTATCTGAACAGTCTGACCAAAGATGTTCTTTCTACCTTCTGTTGCCCATTCATCAGCGTATTCTGCCATAACAGAAGACGGCGTAATTGGATAGATCGCAGCTACATCTGTAAAAGCATAGGATACGTGGGAAGCTGCCTGATTCCCATCCATGGTTTTCATTTTTCTTGCCATTTAATTCTCCTCCTAGGAAATGTGAATGATTCTTGTCCTTAATGTTATCGAATGACCTAGCTCCCATTATAGCAACTTTTTCTCAATTTGCAAAGGGTTAAAACACTACTTCCACGTATTATTTTGCATACAATCCAAAAAAAGGAGATAATCACTAATTTATGACTACATATTTTACCATTTTACATGTTATGCACCCGGCATCGGAACTATCACCTGGATGCTCTCGTCCGCAGCTGTCGTTGGCGCATTATCTGTTATATTCGGAACCGCTGTGGCAGTCGTCTGCGGAACTTCGGCTGTCTCTGTTACCCCGGGACCTCCCCCTGTTCCTTCCGACGGTTTTGAAGCTGCATTACTGGGTTGGCTCTCAGACGGAGCCTCACCGGTCGGATCAATTGTCGTAACCACCGTCTCATTACTTGTTTCCGTTGCTGCCACCGTACCGGAGGTATTTCTTAATATCACCGGTGCATGACCGCGGAAAGTCGTATTGTGATCCACTTCATTGCTGATGACTTCACCGTTCTTCGTTATAATCAGGCGAGTCTCCCAGTAGCTCCCCAGTGAGCCGGCACTTTTCGTCTTTTCAACTCCCGGCTCCAGTGTCGGATCTTCTTCATAAGTAGCCGCCGGCGAGTCGATGTCTTTTAGCTTCTTTGATTCCAAACTATACTTAACCCCGTCCTCCAGAATCGGGATCGCGTAAATCGAGACCGTAGCTGTCTGATTGGCATAGCTTGCCCTGATTCCGACCGCCGCACTGGAGTTGTTAACAAATTTATAATCCGGCCCGCCCCAGCTGATTGCCGCATCAGTACCCGGAGTCACATAGGATGGTTCATATGTGTGGGAACGGCGGAACGTAGTTTTTAACCCGGCCCGCAAAACGGCGTTATACAATGTGGAGGAAACCTGGCAGACACCGCCGCCGATCTCTTCCACCACTTCCCCGTTACTGTAAGCAGCGGCCGATTTATACCCTTTGGCATCAGTCCGTTCGCCCACTACCTGATTGAAAGAGAACTCTTCCCCCGGCTGTAAGACAGTTCCGTTCAGCTTTTCCGAAGCCAGCCTGACATTCGTGTTGCGGTTGCTGTTTGCCGTAGTCTTGGTTGTAAACGTAACAACCGTCTTGTAACGCTCCCGGGCTGCTGTTTCTGAAAATTCCGGTTCCACGGTATTCACCTTTGCAGTAATGACCGCATCAAAGGTTTTTGCCTTAAGAGCCTGGTTCATTGCTGCTGCCAGGGCTTCCTGATCTACCGCCCGGCCGCTTTCGGCACCGGTAAATAAGAATTTGTCACTGGCCGCATCATAACTGGATATCGAACCGTTTTTAGCAGCCTTGTCCCACAAAGCTGCGGCTGCTTTTGCTTCCGCCTTTACCGCTTCATCCAGGCCGCCGGTGTCCAGGGTATAGCTTTCTTTCGGTTCGCCGGAATAAATCTCCTGAAGCAGGGAATCCACCTTTTTTTCCATCAGATTTTTCACTTCATATGTCTGATCATTATAAGTTACCTTCATCGCCCATGGATAATTTTTTAAAATGGCTGCCCGGGCATCCTCCTTTGACATCCCGGTAATGACAATACCATCCACCATCACCTCCTGCTGGAGTTCAATCACGGCTTCTGTTGTCGTCTCGGCCTCCGTCTCTTTCGAAGCCCCTGCCCCCATTCCTCTGACCAGAACCACAATACAGGTTATCATAACGATCAGCACGACTCCGCCGACCGCAATCTTCTTTAAATCATAATCTGGTTTATTCCGCCGTCCTGAAGAATTACGTCTGGCACTCTGCACCCGCGACGTATTGCTGCGGGTCGTTCTGGTACTGCCTGTCCCTCTGGAACGCGATTTTCCTGACGACGAATAGCTCTTTTTTTTGTTGTACTGACTCATACCTTCCACCTATCAATTTATATTTACTATTCAATGCACACTTAATGAGTATATCACAATTCCAGAAAAATGATAGAAGGAATTTATAAAATAATTCAGAAAATTTTTATTAAAAAAGTAGCAACTATGACAGGCTCTGCAACATAAGATGGATTGTAAATAATTTTTGGAGGATTTAACATGAGTGATTTGGCAGCAACTAACTGTGGTGGTGGATGTGAATGCGGTAACGAAAGAAATGTATGTGGCGGAAGTTTTATCTGGATCATTCTGCTCCTGTGCTGCTGCGGCGGCAACGGCAACGGTTTCGGCGGTATTTTGGGCGGCGGAACCGGCGGCTGTGACTGGATCTGGATCATTATTCTGCTGTGCTGCTGCGGCGGTGGTGGCGGCGGCTTCGGCTTCTGTTAATCCAATCTCTACCCCCTCATTCCTGAGGGGGTATTCTTCTATCTCTACCTCCCGGGCTTTTTGATTTCCCCAATCTTTGGATTCTCCGGTTCGCTTTTACCGTTTTCTATCTTTCCATTCATTTTCTGGAATTCCACACATTCCTCGTCTATTTCGTAAACCGCATTACCATCTATAATAAGTCTTGCTGCCATTTTTAAATCACTCTCCTGTGTTATTAAGTTTTACATCTGGCATGAATTTCCGGAATGCCGCATATATTGAGTCAAGAACCGAAAGGACCTGCCAAATATGAATGAGACAAATCAAGAAATACGCCTGACCGATTTTGACTATATGATTACAGATCCTCAGCTGCAAATGGTCAAGGCTGCCATTCCCTATCTTCAGATACCACAGCAGCGGGCGATCTCCGCCTTCGTAAAGATGATGGAAGTTCGCCGTACCATGAATCTGTTTCAGGGTGAAGAAGTATCTGCCATGGGTATCAATCCCCAAGCTCCAAGTAATGTCTCTCCCCAGGAGATTCTTCAGGCCATTAAGCCATATGCCGGCCCGCGGGAGCGGAATATGATTGATACTCTGGAAAATATTCAGCTTATGATACAGGCTATGCAGACTTCTACCTGATTGTGAATCCAATATTCTGAAAGGAGTTTTTATGGACAACGACTGGAAACAGGATCCCCGCCTCAATCAGATGAGTAAGGAAAAACTGGACTACCTTACCAACATGGTTGCGCATATAAAATCGCTGAAAAAAGACCAGCTGCTCCCGGCCTTTGCATCCATGCAGATGGACGCGATGAAAAAGGGCATGAATTTTACTAATGATGAGACAGATCTTTTACTATCGGTACTGTCCGCCAATATGACACCGGCTGAAAAAAGCCGGATGGAATCTATACGTGCTTTAGCAAATAAAATGGCTGCCAGGAAATCCTGACAGCCATTTGGCCTGGTGCGTGTTTGAAACATGCTTTAACTGATATATTCCAATGATTCTTCATCCGGTATGATAACAATCTTCGTTTCTGCATCCGCCTGCCGGATCAGCTGCATTACATATTCCTCCGGGATCGCTACGCAGCCCTCCGTCCAGGTCTTTGTCGGATGCAGTCCATGCAGGAAAATAGCCGATCCCATGCCCGGCACACAAGCTTCGTTGTAATTCAGTGCCAGACTGTAATTATAACAGGGATTAACGGCCATCAGATGTTCGGCGGAATTCCAGCCAACCGGCGTCGCTTTCGTACTTACCAACTGATTGTAATACCTGCTTGAACTGTCATCAACCCAGTAATCATGGGTATCCAGTTCTTTGTATACCAGTATGCTGCCGGGGTTGGACTTGATCCCGAAAGCACTGGTAAAGGCAAAAGTCCCAATGGGCGTTTTCCTGTCGCCCTCTCTTTTTTCTGATGACATTCCGTTATATCCGCAGTAACCGGATACATAAAATTCCTCCTGCCAGGCCGCGTCCTGATCCTGCCGGAAATAAGCCACTTGAACTTTGGAACTGTCGGCACCGCTGCCCACCACCACGATTACCTGATCGGTGTCGCGGGCGGCCGCCAGCCGTTCAATTTCAATCCCGGAAGCCCGGCTCCCGTTTTTTTTCATCCCCGGCCCCGTTTCTTCTCCATGGGCGGTAAATCCGAATGCAGTAAAAACCATACAGGATACTCCCAGCGCCATCAAGAACCGATATCTTCTATTTACCATATTCATTCTCCTGTCCATTATTTACCAGAGCGTGTTTGAAAAATGCTTTTCGCAAGCTGTATGACACAATTTGTGGGAGATTTGTGCCAAATGAAGGAGGCGTAGCGGGCTACGTTGACTGAATTTGGCACAAATATACCGCGAAGTGGGGCGTGCAGCTTGCGGGAATGATTTTTCAAACACGCTCTAGAGCGTGTTTAGCTATTATATCATAAAACAGGCAGTTTTTAAACTTAGTTATTTACAAACCAGATTGATGATTTTACCTGGCACATAAATTTCTTTTACAATTGTTCCGGTGATTTTTTCGGCTGCTGCTGCTTTTCCGGCCGCCAGCGCATCCTCCTTGCTTACAGCCGCCGGCAACGCGATTACCGCCCGGGTTTTGCCGTTGACCTGTACCGCCAATTCGATCTCATCATCCTTCATCATTTCCCGATCCCAGACCGGCCACTGAGCATGGAAGACGCTGCCCGTTCCGCCCAGCTGCTGCCACACCTCTTCTCCCATATGCGGCGCAAACGGCGCCAGCAGGATGGCAAAGGTCTTAAGGGTTTCTTTGTCAATGCCGCCGGTCTGCTTCGCAAGTTCAATCAGTTTATTGTTATATTCCATGAAACCGGAAATAACCGTATTCAGGCTGAACTGGTTAAAGCGCTGTTCAATGTCATATACCAGTTTATGGCGCAGGCGGAGCATTTCCCGGGTGGCCTTTAAATCCTTGTCTCTGCTTCCCGCCACAAGGTTCCAGAAGCGGTTCAGGAAGCGGGCCACGCCTTCAATCCCGCGCTCATCCCATTCGGCATCCAGATCCGGCGGTCCCACAAACAGCTCATACATCCGCAGGGCATCACAGCCATAATCCCGGACCAGATCATCCGGAGAAACCACATTGCCCTTCGACTTGCTCATTTTGATCCCGTTCTTGCCGGTAATCATCCCCTGGTTAAACAGTTTGGTAAACGGTTCGTTAAAATCCACCACCCCGATATCATGAAGGAACTTCGTATAAAAACGGGAATACAGCAGATGCAGTACCGCATGTTCGACGCCGCCGATATACATATCCACGGGCAGATATTTCCTGGCTTTCTCTTTTGAAACCAGTTCCTCATTATTGTGATTGTCTACATAACGCAGGAAATACCATGACGAACCTGCCCATTGCGGCATGGTATTGGTTTCCCGTTTGGCCGGTCTGCCGCATTCGGGACAGGTACAGTTGACCCATTCATCAATGGCCGCCAGCGGTGATTCACCGGTTCCTGTCGGCTGATAGCTTTCCACCTCCGGCAGGGTCAGCGGCAGCTCCTCTTCGGGTACGGCCACATTCCCGCATTCCGGGCAATGAATAATCGGGATCGGCTCGCCCCAGTAACGCTGCCGGGAAAATACCCAGTCACGCAGCTTATAGTTGGTCGTCTTTTTGCCGAGGCCGCGGGCTTCCATCATCGCCGGAGCTTCTCTTTTCAGCACTGCCGATTCCATGCCGTTCCATTCTCCGGAATTAATCATGGTTCCGCTGGCTTCCGTATATGCCTCCTGCATATTTTCGATTTCAATTCCGTCCCTGGCGATAACCTGAACTATCGGAATATCAAACTTTTTAGCAAATTCAAAGTCACGGTCATCATGCGCCGGTACACACATGATCGCTCCGGTGCCGTAGTCTGCGAGAACGTAATCAGACAGCCAGATCGGTACCCGGGCGCCGTTTAACGGATTAACGGCATAGCTGCCGGTAAATACACCGGTCTTTTCCTTATCCTGCAGCCGGTCGACGTTGGACTTCATGGATGCGTCATGGATGTATTGCTCCACCACTTGCTGCTGACCGGCTGCCGCGATTTTTCCCGCCAGTTCATGTTCCGGTGCCAGTACCATAAAAGTGGCCCCGTAAAGCGTATCCGGTCTGGTGGTATAGACTGTAATTTTATCTTCGGTTCCCGCGACCGAAAAATCAACCTCCGCCCCATAGGACTTGCCGATCCAGTCACTTTGCATCTTTTTGACCTTTTCCGGCCAGTCCAGCTTATCCAGATCGCTTAACAGACGTTCCGCATATGCGGTAATCTTCAGCATCCACTGTCTTAAATTTTTCTTGGTTACCGTTTCGCCGCAGCGTTCACAGCAGCCATTTACCACCTCTTCGTTAGCCAGGCCGGTTTTGCAGGACGGACACCAGTTAATCGGGAACTCCTTTTCATAAGCCAGGCCGGCCTTAAACATTTTCACAAAAATCCACTGGGTCCATTTATAAAATTCCGGATCGGTCGTATTCACTTCCATATCCCAGTCATAGACAGCAGCTATTTCATCCATCTGTTTTTTAATATTGGCAACATTTTCGGCAGTAGACTTTGCGGGATGTACTCCCATTTTAATCGCATAGTTTTCTGCCGGCAGGCCAAATGCGTCCCATCCCATCGGATGAATGACATAGCTGCCCTTTAAAATCTGATAACGGCTCCATACATCGGAGATGACATAACCCCGCCAGTGACCCACATGAAGGCCGCTGCCGGATGGATATGGAAACATATCCAGACAATAATACTTCGGTTTATTCCCGTCGTTTATGTTGACGGGGCTCTCTTTCCAGTTTTCACGCCATTTTTTTTCAACGGCTCTGTGATTGTAACCTGCCATAACAACTTTCCCTCCTGAGCTTTTTACAGTATTAAAAAAATCCTCTCGTCCTGTTTCCAGAGACGAAAGGATAAACCTTGCGCGGTACCACTCTGATTCATGCTGCTGCATGCCCTCAGCCGGTCATTGATTCGATGACCGCTCCCCGGTAACGGCGGGATACCGTCCTGACTTACTGGTGCAGAGGATCAACAAAAGTCCTTTCTGCCGTTGGGTCGGATGCTCCAAGACCAGTTCAGCTGCTGCTGCCTCCGCCTCACACCACCCGGCGGCTCTCTGAATGCTGCAAGTTAAGCTTACTACTTCTTTTCTCCGCATATATGCTAAGTGTAAATTTAGCATAACCGGAAATGAGTGTCAAGCCTTATTGTAAAATTTATACCTAATCCAAGTTCAGTTTAAACTCGACAACCCCCTCACTGTTTCGTGAGGCCGCCCCGGAAACATCAAAGGCCGTTTTAATATTGTGTCTGGTAAATGTATCTTCAGGAGTCCCATGAGCAAGGCAGGCGCCGGAACGCATCAGATAGATGGTGTCACAGTAATGGGCTGCCAGCGACAGGTCATGAAGAACAGCTATCACCGTCTTCCCACTTTTTTTAAGAAAATTCATGATATCCAGCTGGTGCCGGATGTCCAGATGGTTGGTCGGCTCATCGAGAATGATCGTATCCACACCCTGGGCGATGGTCCGTGCCAGAAATGCCAGCTTTCGTTCTCCGCCTGACAGCGTAAGAATACTGCGCTCACTCAGGTGTCCGATCTTAAGCTTCTCAATGGCTTGCTGCACCAGCTTCTTTCCGTCTTTGCGACCATGTCTTCTGGCATATAATCCCATTTCCACAATTTCCCGTACGGAAAAGTCAAATATGCACGGAACCTCCTGGCTGACATATCCGACGGCTGCAGAAAGTTCTTTTTTTGTCATTGTCCGGCATTCTGTGCCATCAAGCAGGATTGATCCTTTTTTTACCGGAACAATTCCGAACAGACTTTTAATGAGAGTCGATTTGCCGCATCCATTCGCTCCGACAATCCCCGTCATCTGCCCCGGTCTGCCGGTCAGACTGATTCCATGAAGGATTTCTTGATAGCCGAGCGTAACATATATATCCTTAAATTCAACGTTCATCCACTGCTTCCTCCATCCCGTTTCCGAGCCATAAGATAAAGAAAAAAAGGCGCACCGACAAATGCGGTGATAATACCAAGCGGCATTTCCGCTCTGCCGAACAGACCGCGCGCTGCGGCATCGGCACAGACCAGAAAAATTCCGCCCAATAGCGCACTGAGCGGGATAACTGCTTTATTATTTGAAGTACCGGCTAAAATTCGCACAATATGCGGCACTATCAGTCCCACGAAGCCGATGATTCCTGTAACCGAAACAAGTGACGCGACAACAAGTGAACAGGTGCTGAACATGATTAACCGGAACCGCCGGACATGCAGTCCCATGGACAAAGCATCCTCATCCCCCAGCATCATCATATTCAGCTTTCTGCCCGACAGGCCAAAGATGAGAAAACCAAGGGCAACGCAAAACAGCGGCAGCGGCAGGGTTGTCCACTGTGCGGCAGCAATACTGCCCATTTGCCAGTTATAAACGGCGGCAATACTCTCCGGGCTTTTTGCCAGGTAGATCAAAAGACTCGTTATGGCACTCATTACAGCATTGACAGCAGTGCCGGATAGCAGCAGCGTGACCGGCCTGACCTGCCCCCCGCCGCCGGCCTTTGCCATAAAGTAGACAAGGGCAGAGGCGATGAGTGCACCGATCATGGCGGTAACTGTAACCTGATATTGACCGGCAAAAAAGGGGAGCGGCATTAGCAGTGCCCATGCTGCTCCGGCAGACGCACCGGAGGAGATGCCCAGAATATAAGGATCAGCGATTGGGTTCATTACCAGTGACTGCATGACTGCCCCGCACAAGGAGAGTCCGCCCCCGCAGACCAAGCCGAACAGCACCCGGGGCAGGCGGATATTCCAGACGATTTGAAACTGCGGCCGCGTCCAGGTTCCGGCAGCAATGCCGGTGCCGTTATGAAACAGCTTATCTTTAAGGATACCGTAAACGTCGGCGGCCGGCAAATCCGATGAACCAAAGCTTATCGCCATAATGACGGCCGCCAAAAGACAGGCCGCCAGCATGATGCCAATTAACAGCGGCCGCGTCTCTTTTGGCGGTCTCAACGAAACAGCTCCGGGTAAAATTCCCGTGCAAATGTCTCGCAGGCATTTGCTGCCCGGACATCCTGCATAACTGCAACAAGCGGAATCGTTATGTATGCCTGATTGCGGACAGCCGGAATATCCTTAAGAGCCGGATTGTTGTTGATAAAATCCATCTTCTCGGCAATTGACTGAGTTCCATAATCATTAAAAATAATGATGTCGGGATTTGTTTCCACCAGCGTTTCCACACTCGTATTAAACCAGCGGGAGTCGGCCATATTGCGGGTGCAGTTGATACCGCCCGCCAATTCTATTAAATTGCTTTGCAGTCCTTTGGAAGTCGTATAAATTTCGTTGCCGTTAAAGGAATCCATCACAAATACATGAACCTTGTCCTCATCCGGCACAGCTTTGACATCCGCCTGCACGTCATCAATCCGGGACTCAATGTTGGCGATCAGCGATTCTGCCCGCTCCTCTACTTTAAAGACCTTGCCCAGAAAGCGGATATCTTCATAAACATGTTCCACCGTCTCATCCTCCGCCAGGGTGCCGGAAATAGTGTAGCAGTTTACACCACTAGCTTCAAACATATCATAGGTGCCCCAGTTTGTGTCACGGAAGGCACTGACCTGGCCGATGATTAGGCTGGCCTCAGTGGCAATGGCATTTTCAAAGGAACGCTCAATTTCGGGAATATTGCTTAGCTGCCCGGCAAGCTCGGGCAGGGGAGTTTCGGAGGCGTTTGTTGCCACATTCCTGCCTGCAATACGGTCTGCCAGACCTAACATAGCCATATTTTCCGCTGAGTAGAGGTTGGCGCAAAGTACCTTTTCCGGCATCTGGGTAAACGTCAGTGTCCGGTCTCCATTTTCGATAACGACTATTCCATATTCATCTGTTACTTCTTCATCTGATCTCAGGGGTGCTGCCGCCGAAGCGGCGGAATCGGTTGTGATGGCTTCGGGTGTTACCTCCGGGGTCACATTGGTGCTGCAGCCGGTAAGGATGCCTATGCATAATGCCGGAATCAGAAAAAGTGATGTTGTTTTTTTCATAAAAATCTCCAATCTTTGGTTTTTTGTAAACAAAAAAGCAACCATTCAGTTGCTTAGATTAAAATACGTTCAAAAATAAAACAGCAACAATTTTCCACTGTTTTACTTTCAGCACGCTGATCACCGCAGCAACTGAATTAACAGCACGAGCAGGTATCCTGACTTAAAATCAACACTCTGCGCGCCTTCTCGGTTGTTACCAATGGCATAATGCACAAAGCTCCTTATCACAGTGACGGGTTCGTTCCGGATTTGCACCGGATTCCCTGTCAGAGCGTATTTGAAAAACCGGGAGATTTTCTAATACGCTCTGATTCCTTTCGGAAACTCGCAGCTGATATTCTTTTGTTGGATTTAATGTACCACATATATCGATGGTTGTAAAGTGAGTTGATTCACAGCCAGGAGGTTTTCACGTCTTTGATAACAACTCCGTCACCAAAGGTTTTTTGTATCAAACTGTTTTTCTCTGCCTGAATACAGATATACAAAAGTTCTTCCTTACCAGCCTTTAAAGCCCGCTTACCGGCCGGATCTACACGGATCACACTGCCCTCACGAATCGGAAATTCCTCTCCATCCATATAAAAGATGCCGCTGCCACGGAGTATCAGATAAACCTCTTCGTTCCGTTTATGGGCATGGACAAACTCACTTCCCCGCTCGGCCGGAATACTGTTTACCGATATTTCACAACCGGTCAATCCAAGTGTGTCACCAATCTCTGCTCTGCCCTTATCTGTCAGAACAGACATCCCACCTAATTCCATTAACTGAAAATTTTTTAAAACTTTTGCCATTATTCAATTCTCCTTTTATTTAATTGTAACTTTTACAGTTACATTATAATGAATACTAAGAATGGAGAGGGGTATCCTCCAACCTGCGGAATTAAGAACGAAAAGGTGGTTCGCTGTCATAGCGAACCACCTTTTTTTCTGTCTGTACTTATACAATTGAAATGAATGAATGAATGAATAAAGTTAGACCGCCGTATTAACAGGAATGAACTGTCAAACATGAAAATTGACGGCAAACATAAGCAGGCATAAAATCAAAAAGCCAATAACTCCCGGTGCCGTCAGGATTTTTTTAACAATTCCATATTCAATCCCTGCCCATCCGGAAAAAAAAGAAAATTCATTCTTATATACGCAGGCCAAAACCACCGTAGCAATAATACAGCCCAGCATCCAGATCGTTAACAATTTCAACATCATCGGCTTATCCATACTCAGCAGCGAAACCATGCCGCCTACAAAATTAATACACATATGGAGAATAATACTATATCGGATTTTTCCGGTGCTGCTGTAAATATAAGCAAAAATCATTCCCAGCATACAAGCATAAAAGAACTGGGAAAAGTTTCCGTGAAACAGGCCAAAGCTGATTCCTGATACAAGCACGGCCGTTTTTTGGCCGAAGGGAATGATCCGGTCGATCAGCATCTTCCGAAACATCAGCTCCTCCATAACAGGTGCAATTAAAACCGTAGAAACCGCAAGCATCCAAGGATTAATATCAGAAATTATATCCAGCACAGGATTTAACATCTCAGTACCGGTCACCTGCTTCACCAGATCCGCCAGAAGCTGCCCCATGATACTGCCGATATAGGAGAAACCAAAGCTGACTATCAGGCAGAGGAAAAATTTTCCCATCGACATCTTTTCCGGCTGAACCTTAGTCCATGAGGGAATCCGTCTCATTAAAATATAAAAAACCGGAAATCCGCATCCGTACATGGCAAGCTGGGACAATAACAAATAGATTCCCGTATTGCTAGTGTCAATAAACCACAATCCGGCCACTCCGAAAAAAACAACGGCAACTTCTGCCAATACCAAAAAAATTACATAAGCCCATCCGATCCTGGAAAATTGTTTTTTCGCATCCAATGATTTTTCTCCTGTCCGCACATCGACAGGGAGGACACAAACACTGGTATCCTCCCTGTATGATTTTTTATCTATTACATCAAAAATCAGGCATCAATATTCTCGATTTTCGAAGCCCGCGCCTCCACTTCTTTATTTTGAATATCGCCGGGTGCCTGCTCATAACGGGCAAACTCATATTCGTAAGTACCAATGCCGCCGGTCATCGAGCGCAGATCCGTATTATAGCCATACAATTCGGAAATCGGTATATCCGCTTCAATAATCTGTTTTCCGTGATGATCGGAATTCATACCCAGAACACGACCACGCCGGCGGTTCAAATCACCCATAATATCCCCGGTAAATTTATCCGGAACCGTAACCTTAAGAAATGCAATCGGCTCCAGCAGCACCGGATTGGCTTCCATAAATCCTTTCTTGAATGCCATCCTGGCTGCCGTCCTGAATGCCAGCTCGGAAGAATCAACCGGATGGTAAGAACCATCGGTGAGCGTCGCTTTCAGGCCAACTACCGGATAGGCAGCCAGCGGACCTTTTTCCACGCTGTCCTGAACTCCCTTTTCTACTGCCGGGAAATAGTTTTTTGGAACCGCTCCGCCAAATACGGTCTCTTCAAATATATATGGAGCTTCCAGATCGCCGGAGGGTTCAAAGACCATTTTCACATCGCCGTACTGCCCGTGCCCGCCGGATTGTTTCTTGTACTTCGCCTGAACCTCCACTCTCTTTTTAATCGTTTCACGGAATGCAAATTTGGGCTTGTTCAGCTCTATCTCAACCTTATACCGGTTCAGCAGTTTACTCACCACTACGTCCAACTGCTGATCCCCGATTCCGTACAGCAGCAGCTGACGGTTTTCTTTATCATTGACGGCCTGCAAGGTCAGATCTTCTTCCATCAGTTTAGCCAGGGCACTGGATACCTTGTCTTCGTCCCCTTTATTGACTGTCTTATATCTCATATAGGTATAAGGCGTGGATATCTCCGGCTTATGGTATACGATCGGAGCCGTGCGCACCGCAATCGTATCGCCGGTCTGGGTGATATTCAGCTTCGCCACCGCACCGATATCACCTGCTTTTAATTCCGGCACCTCAATGGCCTCTTTCCCTCTCAGGAGATACAGCTTTCCGACCTTTTCCTCGGCATCCTTATTAACGTTGTAAATTACCGTATCCGGCTTTAACGTACCGGTACAGATCTTCATTAAAGAATATTTGCCGATAAAAGGATCAACAACCGTCTTAAATACCCTTGCCGAAAGGGATACCTGGTCGTTGTACCGGGCGGTAAAGCGCTCTCCGGTTGATACATCAACACCGATACATTCAAATTTATCCGACGATGGGAAGTATCTGTCAATCGCCTGCAGCAGGTTGCTAAAGCCCTGGCAGTTGATTCCCGACCCCATGATAACCGGCACAATATTACCCTCTATTACATGTTCCCGCAGCGCCTGGGAAATCTCTTCCTGGGTGAATTCCTCACCGGAAAAATAACGCTCCATATACTCCTCGCTGGTCTCGGCTACGGCCTCCATCAGCGCTTCCCGGGCAATTCCCAGGTTTTTGCGGGAGTATTCGGGAATCTCACATTCTGCATAATCACTCAGATTGGTAAAACGGCGTCCCGCCATCTTAACCACATTTACATATCCGACAAACTTTTCATTCTCCCGGATCGGCAGCTGGAACGGCGCAATCTTACGGCCGAATCGTTTCTCCAGCTTCAGTACCAGTTCACGATAACTCGCCTGATCGTCATCCATATTGGTGACAAAAATAACCCGCGGCAGTTTAAGCCTTTCACACAACTCCCATGCCTTTTCGGTTCCCACTTCAATACCGGCCTTACAGTTTATCACAATAACCGCAGCATCCGCTGCGCTGATTGCCTCTTCTACTTCACCGACAAAATCAAAATAGCCCGGCGTATCCAGCAGATTGATCTTAATCGGTCCGTCTTCGCCTTTGTATTCTAACGGAATTAAGGAAGCAGAGAGAGAAAATTGACGCTTGATTTCTTCCTTGTCATAGTCACTGATGGTGTTTCCGTCCGTAACCTTTCCCATTCGCTTGGTAATACCGGTTATTAACGCCATAGCCTCGGCAACCGTCGTTTTTCCTGCTCCGCCGTGACCGAGCAAAACGACGTTACGGATTTGTTTAGTTCCATAAACGTTCATATAAATCCCTCCTGTATTTCAAGTTTAGTCTTATAATGAATATTTTACTAAAAAAAACGTGAAATTACAAGTAACTAATGCATTTTAAGCGAACTATTTTTTGACAATTCAATTATTGTTTTTCATTTTCCAGTCATCTCATTCAATTAAAAACAATGTCGCTTTAACGCGTTGAAGTTTAAAGTGGAAAAGCGTTGACTTTACCTGCTGAATGGGTTAGAATACGTAGTATTAAATCTTATTTATTAATGTGAGGAAAAAAAATTATGATAATCATTATGAAGCCGGGTACTGCGCCGGAAGCGGTCAAACGGATTACCGACATCATTGAAGCAAAAGGGCTTCAGGTCCATCTTTCGGCCGGACATGAGGTAACAATCATTGGGGTGGTCGGTGACAAAACAAAGCTGCATGGCATCAACTTTGAAATTTCCGAAGGTGTCGATAAAGTCGTTGCCGTAACCGAATCCTATAAACTTGCCAATAAAAAATTTCATCCTGCGGATTCCATCGTCCCGGTAGGAGATACCACCATTGGTCCGGGTACCCTGACCATTATGGCCGGCCCCTGTGCGATCGAAAGCCAGGAGCAGCTAATGCAGACGGCTTTTGCCGTCAAAAAGGCCGGTGCGACTTTCCTGCGCGGCGGTGCCTATAAACCAAGAACCTCTCCCTATTCCTTTCAGGGACTGGAAGAAGAAGGGCTGCGCTATATGAAAGAAGCCAGGGCGGCCACCGGTCTTAAGATTATCTGTGAGGTTACCAGTCAGCGGGCGATTGAAACCTCTGCCAAATATGTTGACATGCTGCAGATCGGCGCCCGGAATATGCAGAATTTTGAGCTGCTGAAAGAGGCCGGCAAATCCGGGCTTCCGATTCTTTTAAAACGAGGCTTAAGCGCCACGATCGACGAATGGCTGAATGCGACGGAATACATAATGTCGGAAGGCAATCCGAATGTGGTCTTATGCGAGCGGGGCATCCGGACCTTTGAAACGGCAACCCGCAATACCCTGGACATCAGTGCGGTTCCCGTACTCCGTTCCAAAACTCATCTGCCGGTTATTGTTGACCCAAGCCATGCCACCGGCGTACGTGCCTACGTTGGGCCGCTCGCCAAATGTGCCATTGCCGCCGGAGCAGACGGCCTGATGATTGAAGTCCACCCGGATCCGAAACATGCGCTGTCTGACGGGCCTCAATCGCTGAATTTTGAACAGTTTGATGCATTAACCGATGAATTAGAGGCATATGCCGTAATTGTGGAAAGGAAATTCAAATGACAGATCAGACACTCGGCTTTATCGGCTTCGGCCTGATCGGCGGTTCCATCGCCAAAGGGATCCGGCGCCGCTGCCCGGACACTAAAATCATGGCTTATATGCGTACGCGTGCCAAACTGGAACAGGCACAGGCAGACGGTATTGTCGATATTATTCTGGATGATGTGGGCAGCGAGCTGTTGGAATGTGATCTGATTTTTCTTTGCACCCCGGTGGAATTCAATGCCGGGTATCTCGCTGCCGTCCGTCCGTATTTAAAGCCGGGTGCCATTCTTACCGACGTGGGAAGCACTAAGACCAACATTCACCGGATGGTTCAGAGCCTTGGCATGGAAGATCTTTTTATCGGCGGCCACCCGATGGCCGGTTCGGAGAAAAGCGGTTATGAATATGCCACCGACCATTTGCTGGAAAACGCTTATTATATCATAACCCCGGAGCAGCATTCCCGGCAGGCCGATATTGATCGGATTGTCGCAGTTGCCAGGGCAGTTGGCTCAATTCCTATCGTCCTTAATTATCAGGAACATGACCGGATTGTGGCCGCCATCAGCCATCTGCCCCATCTGATTGCATCCAGTCTGGTGAACCTGGTCAAAGATTCGGATAACCAGCAGGCGCTCATGAAGCAGCTTGCTGCCGGGGGCTTTAAGGATATTACCCGGATTGCTTCCTCATCTCCTGAGATGTGGGAACAGATCTGCATGGCAAACACGGAAAATATAATTGGCATGCTGGAAGCTTATATCGAATCGCTTAAGGCCATCGCCGCCAGTTTAAAGCAGCATGACGGGGATGCGGTTTATCGCCTGTTCGACTCATCCAAAGCATACCGCAGCAGCATTTCCGATGCCGACAGCGGCCCGCTTACCCAGAAGCATTCCTTTACGGTTGACGTGGTGGATGAGCCGGGTGCCATCTCCACCTTAGCCGTTATCCTGAGTGCCCGCGGTATCAGTATCCGCAATATCGGCATCAACCATAACAGGGAGCATGGCGAGGGTGCACTGAAAATTAGTTTTTATGATGAAAAATCGCTGCAGGCCGCCTGGGCGCAGCTGAAGAAGTATAATTATGAACT
>Ga0153999_1000152_pt1 | contig 34991 bp, 44 predicted proteins | sample TSNC083MetaG_FD_104675 | JGI IMG/M metagenome (GOLD analysis project Ga0153999, IMG submission 104675) | Attine ant fungus gardens microbial communities from North Carolina, USA - TSNC083 MetaG | ecosystem: Host-associated > Fungi > Mycelium > Unclassified | place: USA: North Carolina, Lumber... | reverse complement strand
AGCCAAAAACCGGAGCCCACGCAAAGCTGTGCCAACGCCGCTTAACGCAGTTTTTGCTAAACGCATCGGGTTGAGAAAGCCGAGCATATTGCGGCCAACAGCCGCCATCTGCCCGCCAAGCACCTGCGGGCGCGAGAAAAGCCCAGTGGAGGAAGCCACGTTGATGAGCTTCATTTCCTTACGGGTATTGCCAATCGCCCGACCAAAGGCGCGGAAGGGAGATAGAACGCCCTTGCCGATTCCCTTGCCGACACGGCCAACTCCGAAACCGAAGCGCAGGAAACTGGCGGCCATTTCCATGATGCTGCCGCGCGCAAGTAACGACGCCGCACGAATGCCGATGGAAGCGACCTTGAAACCAATGAGCGCCGTTGTGGCAAGAACGATATTGCGAACAAGTTCCGGGTGAGCGCTCGCCCATTTCGCAAAGGCGTCGATCAGCGGCGATATCTTGTCCATCAAGGCGGTTAACGGCGGAAACAGAGAATTGCCGATTGCAATGCCGACACGCTCAAAACGATTTTTCAAGAGCTGCACGGAGTTGGCGAAAGTGGCCGAGCGGGAGATGTATTCCTTTTCCGCCGAGCCAAGATATTCCTGCTCGTCTGCCACAAGTTTGAGGGAGTTTTTCAGCAACGGAAGGTTAGTAAGCAGCGGACCAAGGGCGCGCGCTTCGTCACCGAACAGGTCGGAGACGATCGACGCTCGAAGGTGCGCGGGCATTTTGCCGATGCGCTCCATCACGTCCAAGGTAGTGCCGACTGCATCTTTCTGCATCCGCACCGCAACCTTTTTCGCATCGAGCCCAAGACGCTGATAAGCGCCACGCTGGCGCTTGGTGGCAGATGCGCCCTTGGTCAATGCACGGCCCATATTCATGAACGAAGTGGACGCCACTTCCGTCTGTGCACCTGCCGCAACCATGGCGGAGCCGAAGGCCGCCACGTCTTTCGGCTTGAAGCCAAATTGCTTGCCCATAGCACCAACGCGCCGCACCACGTCGAGCACGTCACGCGCCTTCGACGCCTGATTGTTCGAGAGATGGTTCATTGCATCGGCGAGTTTTTGAGTCTCCTCGATGTTCAGGGCAAGACCGGTTTTCATCTTGGCAAGCGCCTCGCCCGCCTCGCGGGCTGAGATGTCGAATGCAACACCGACCTTCGCCGCCATTTCAGTGAATTTCAGCAGATCGTTTTTAGCGATGCCGGATTGCCCGGCCTCCGCCACAATGTTTGAGAGTTCCTTACCCGCCATCGGAATGCGGGTAGTCATCTCCAGAACGTCTTGTTGAAACCTTTTGAAGTCGGCCAAGTCGTCAAAATCGACAACCTTCTTCACGTCCGCCATGGCACTTTCAAAATCCATGGCGGCTTGGAGCGGCCCCATCAAGGCGCGTTTGAGGCCATAGCCCGCCGCAAGCGCACCAAGAAGGTTGCCTTTCATAGCCTTCAACTGATCGTTATTGCGCTTGATGGCCGCGTCGAGCCCGGCCAGCATGTTCTTTCCATTAAGCCCGGCAAACGATTGGCCGATTCCCCTAATGGACGAGACCACCTGTTTCGCCGGAGCCGTCACTTGATTGATGAGCTTGACGATCAGGCTCGAAGTCAACGTGCCCATGAAACTATCCGAATTTTAGGGATGCGATGCGCTTGGCTTCCGCATGCCAAAGCAAGACGCTCGACCAGCGTTCGCGGCGAAGTTGGTCGAGCTGAATGTTGAGGACGGCGGTAATGTCGGCGGCTATGCTTCGCCAGAACCGCCAAGCGCCTGAACGAAAGGGGTGATGGTTTCGGAAATCTTTTTCAGATCTCCAACCCTGATTTTGCGCAATGCGCCCTCGGGCCAGCCCGTATCAACGGCCAACATGGCGAGCATCGCGCCGACATTGCCCTTTCCAGCCTCCTCGGCGGTTTCCAACGCCTCGATCGCACCGAGCGAAGGTTCATCGATCATGATATCGGTATAAGTGGTGCCTTCGTGCTCGACCGGGCGGGAAAGCTGAATTTTCGGCATAGGAATCTCCAAAAGAAAAGCCCGGCACGAAGGCCGGGCGATTAAGACTAATACTGTGATGGGTTGGTGCTACGCGTGTCAGGAGCCGCCGAGGGCGGCTCTCACATCGGCATAAGGGTCTTTGCCGCCGCGCCGGGGGACGCGTTCCCACCAGTCCCAATACCAGAGTTCTTTATCCCCGAAGTAAAATGCATAATGGGTCACTTCTTGGATGACATGGTTACACCCCACTAACTCGCCCATCTCGAACTCATCCGGTTCCCACTCGGCAATAATGCCTTCGATGATGGCACGGGACGGGATGAGAAGCCCCGTTCTCTTGTCACGGCAAGCTCCGGCGAATACCCATTTGTTCTTGGTGCCGTTCGTGAGTCCGAGGTTCTCAACGATGTCCACATCGGGAATGCCCTTAAGCTCGAACTTGGGTTCAAAGGCTTCGGTCTGCGGAAAAACAAAATTGACCGCACCAATTCCACCGCCGGGCTTAGACTCGGCGGTCAAGTATTTGATTGCCGGAAGCCCGACTTTGGCGACGGTCAGCGCGCGTGAGGAATCCGGTTCATCCGCCCGCCGCACATCGGCGGCTTCCATTACATAAAGAGGCTGCATGATTTTACCTTGAAATCTGGAGTTGCATTCGCCACGTCAAATCATAAGGTGACGAATGGAGGGGCGTTAGATGATGCTGTTGATGCGCGCTGCGATTTCCGAGACAAGAGAATCGACAGCCGGGCGATAGCGGCGCATCTCGTGCTCGGCGAGGCGGAACACGGGTGCAGGCTCGACGTAAGGAGTGACTTTGAGGTGACCCTTGCGCACTTCCTCCGCCGAGTTTCCAGCGGTTGTGAACTTCAGGTCATAGCCGAGGATGTCATTGTCCGCCTTATGATCACGAAGCATGAAACGGATGCTGTTAAGCCATGCTTCCGCCATATCCGCGCTGATCAACTTGCCGAGAAACTGCCGGTCGATCCGCATCATTTTGACGGCGATGTAATCCGCCCCGCGTATCTGATGGATCTGCGACCAGAGTTCGCTTTCCTCGCAGGACTCAGTACCGATGAACACGAAGCCACCATCGGCAATCGCGCTATCGACACCCACCTCGCCACGCACCACGATACCGACATCCGCCGCCAGCAACTGCTGTCCTTCGACCGCACCATCCGTGAGGCTGAATTCGATCGGACGCGACGGTCCGACGATGCCATAAACCGGCTGGTTGGCGATCGGGTGGAACGGTTTACCCTTATGAGCGTGATCGGTGCGGGCAAACAACCCGGCAATGCGTGGGGCCATTGGGCGCACCACAACCTGAGGATTATCCGTGCCCTCATAAACTCTGGCTCCGGTGCCAACCAGCATAATGCGATTGGACTGGATCGTCTCGCGCGCCGCAATGGAGGCATCACGGCTTCCGTCCTCGACATCCGCCACGGTAATGGCGAGAAGCCCATTTAGAATGGCGGGTATCTCGGCAAGAACCGGGTTTGCCGAATTCACATCGGGCCGCCACGCGGTGTAGCCGGGGTAGATGGTAATGCGCGGCGTGGCATTGACGTGGGAGGGGGCGTCGCGCAGGGCGTGAACACCAGTGCGGCTTGCACCGGAGCCGACCATGTTGGCGATAGTCTGTTCCAGCTTTTGCTGTGGGTCGGAGGCCGTACCTTCGGCGACGCGCACCACGGTGACATCCGCCGCCACCTGCAATTCGCCGAGTTGTGCTGCAACGCCTCGCACCGCATCGGCCAGATAGCCGGTGCCGAGCTTCGAGGTAAAAGCCGTGTCGGAGGTGGAAAAACGCACCGGCTCATCCAGCGGGAAGAGATTGGCGTCGGCGTCATCGGACGTGGACACCATAGCGATCTTGGAAAAGTCCGCGCCAACTACCGGCAACGGTTCATCGTTCGGGCGCGTGTTGATAATGCCGAAAACGGGGGCAGACATTAACGTCCTCCTTGGACATAAAAAAGCCGCCCCGAAAGGCGGCTGAAATTGAACTTGTAAGAAAGGGCTACAAGTTGGAGTTCACGGGTGGTTTCTGGATGGCCAAGACCAGTTGTCGATGTCTTCTTTGTGCGTGACATCTCCCGCTTCAATCGCCTCACATATTTTCCGCTCGGCGGTGAAACAGGCTTGGACATACATCCCGACAGCCACGGCTATGCTCTTCATCTCTTCAGGAGACAGAGAGATAAAACCGTCCGTCGACTTAAAATCGACAGAGAGGCCCGTAGCCTGAGACAAAGCGAAAGCCGACGAAATTCGCTCCTGACTGGCACGGCTGGTATCAATCGTGACGCCTCTCAGGACAAGGCCGGAGGTTTCCACCTCGTAGCGCCTCGCCGACGCCAGTTCCTGCAATGTCTCTGGCTTCTTCGGTACCGAGATAGGGCGGGGATGTTCAGGCCAAATCACCGATGCCGGATCGCCGGTTTCACGCTCGGCAATTTCCGCCAGAGCCGCCCGGTAATCATGCCATTCCTTCGGTATTTCCGCGCCCGCACGGGCCGCATCTGAAATCGTGCAATCAGCAATGGAAACGTGAAATGACGCCTGCTGACGGATGATCGAGAACTTATCCTCTGGCGGAAGTTTCTCCGGCTCAGGCGCGATTTCCGGTTCAGGGATATTGACGAGTTCCCACTTCTCTCCGTTCCATTTTGGATAAAAACCCTTCTTGGAAGGAGGCTTCTGGATCACGCACCCATCAGGAATAAGATTTAGTCCGGGATTCCACGGATCATCATCCGCAACAGCCGTGCCGATAAAGCTGCCATCGGGGGCAGTCTGATAAACAATCATGTGCCACCTCAATATTTCATGCAGAACAGGTAAGCGATGTTCTTGGGTCGTGTTTCGATATCTCCGGTTGCATCGATAGAAAGGGCATGCCCGTGGGCACCCGCAGCGCCGATTCCAACATTGTGGCCGTGTCCTCCATTGACCGATGACCACTGGCCATCCGCCCAAATCATCACGTTGCCCTGATAAGTTGGGGTGACGGGAGCACCGGCGGCACCACCTTCACGCCTGCCTGCAACCCAATGACTATGGTCACCTTGAACATCCGTCCAACCGCTGTGGGCGTGATCTCCAACGGCATTTGCGCTGCCGGTATGGCTATGGGTTTTCAGAGCATCCTGTTGAATTGAACCCGCCAAGCGGCCAACATCTATACCTGCACCTTCATCCCATACTCGCAGATGGTACCCGCGAATGTCGGGAGTGCGGAAAGTGGTACTGCCGTCACCGGTCGAGAAAAACCCCTTGGCTCCAGCCTGCCAGTCCGCCTCACTCACCAACAAGCCGCTTGTCTGCGCGTAAGCCCATAATGCGGTTGCCTGAGCGCGCTGGAGAAGAACGCCGTAAGGCTTCAACCAGCCTGCCGGAGCCTGCTTACCAAAGAACCACATGCCAGCGCCCGCCGGTATCAGTTGGTTCTGGATAGCCTGAAAGCTGGTAATATCGAGCTTTTGTGCCAGCTTGTTTGTAACGGTTGCCGCGAAGTTGACATCATTGCCGAGTGCAGCGGCCAGTTCCGACAAAGTGTCGAGTGCTTCCGGTGCAGAACCAAGCAGCTTTTCAAACTCGGCATTGACGTATTTTTTTACCTCACCGGCACTCGGAACGCGGTCAAGCGCACCGGCAGCGATGTGAGCAGCCGTCGCCAACACCACACGTCCCAAGCTGGTTAGGCTGGCCTGCCGCTCTGCTGTTTCCAGAGCGGTAGACATATCGTTATCGAGCATCCCAACCGTTTCACGCAGCCGGTCGGCATCAACCACACCGGAATGCAGACGATCCGGCAGCAAGTAACGCCGAAGTGGCGTTTGATCGTTGATCATATCCAACCTCAGATGTTCGGAGTTGTAACGCCACGCAGAGCACTGAGGGAGAGGCGCGCGGCAGGCCCACCTTTCAGAGCAATCTTGAAGCGGGACTCGGGGAGATCGACCGGCTGACTCAGCTCGTGTTCCACCAGCCCGTCACCGAGCGGCGTGGCCTGTTTTAATTGCATTTCCGACCACACCGGATCATCCACGGTACCGCCGGTCTGCGTGTAAGCCTTGAAGGAAGAGGAGCCCACGAGATTGGCATCCGTCACGAGCTTTTGCAGGGAGCCCATGCCCGCACCCATGAAGCGCGACACATAATCAGCCTCCTCGGCAATCGTACCTTGCACGATCTGCGCATCGGGCCGGAGAATTGGCGACATGCGCTCGGTGCCCCGAAGGGTGACATTCACGGTGATATCACCCGTCACGTATTCGGCCAGTTCGCAGGCGCTCTCCGGCGTCACTATAAAACGCTGACCGGAGGGCATTACGAACTCGACCTCGACTTCGGTTCCCTCCGGGCGGAGCATGACGAGGAAAGACATCAAGTCGGAAACCCGCTCCGCCGCGAACGTGCCAAGCCGCATGGTGCGATTGAGCTGGTTGAAGCGCGCCGCCCGCACCCGGATAGCCATGTCCATATCGGGATGAACACGCCACGAGAGCGCATCCGCCGAGCTGACCATGGAGCCGCCGGTATAGGGTTGACCCGTCACCCATCCGCGCCCGGGCCGGTTATCGAAGCCGCCGAGCTTGGCGACGCCGAGGGCATGATTGGCGTCTTCGGTCAGGAACACTGGGGCATAAAGCGTATCGGAACGCGAAAGAATCGGTAGATCGAAATTGAACGACAGCCAACCGCCGGTTGTGAGCGCCGTACCCGAGAGCCACTTTTCCGCGAATATCGCCTGTGACGGCACTCCCGCTTCGACACCGCGCCACTGCGCGATGATCGGCTTGGAGCGATCGCCCAAAGCCATCGGCCACACATCGACGCCGGTCACCATGCAGTCATAGGGAAGTGAGACGATCTGGCCGAGAGGGTCCACGCCGATGGCAACCGAAGTCACCGTGGTTTCAACGCGGCCCCATGTCTCCACTCTTTTCCAGCCTTCGGCGCGGTAAATGGCTTGCGCCGTGGAATTGGTGCCCTTGAAGGTCACCGATTTCGTACCCACGGGAATCCCGCCGGGAACACGAAAAACGCCGGTCAAACGACCGGCGTTGTCAGCTAGCAACGACATGTAGAGAATCCTTACAGGGCGACGGGTACACCATCAAAGAGCACTTCGGTCAGGGTTTCCCCCGGCCCGAAATTGGTGAGCGTAAAGCCGACTTCACGTTGCCGGATGAACTCGATTTTCGTGGTTTGCGTACCCATCAATTCGGCACTCCAAGCCGAGGCCGATGTTTTGGAATAGCCGTGACCCGCCGGGCCGCTACCCGGGAGAGGGTCCCAATAATACGAAACAAGCTCATAAAACCGGCGTGTGACATCGGATGTCCAAACGGTTTCGGTTTCCGACCAGAAGTCGTCGGATGGATCGAGCGCCGCTGCCGGGACGGGAGCCGGAAACGCCTGATACGGATTGATTTTCATCGCTTCCGTAATGAACGCCTGCTCGATGACGATATCTTCCGTGTAGGGAAGCGTTCGCTCCGGCACCCGCATGAAAATGGCTTGGGCCGCGATCGGCAGAACAAGCTTGCCACCGAATACAGCCGCCGTTTGCGGAGTACCCTGATCTCGGAAAGTATCGTCAATCAGAGGATCTGAGAATATGCCGCGCTTCGACACCGGCTCACGCGAGGATATGTCGTTTTGCAACCGCAATTCGGCAATCATGATCTCCGCACTCGACAGGCGATCGATGACGCTACGCTCCTCCTCGACACTCACGCGCTTGGTGGCGGTGGATTTTACGACCGGGGTATCACCCCAAATGTTCCACACATCGGCAATCTTCATACGCGCCGCCCCGACATAAGCCTTCTGCGGCGACAAGCGCGAAGAAACGCCCTTCACGTAGGAGATGATGCCGTCCCGATCAACGGCGAACGCATCATAACGCGGCATCTTGTAACGATAGCTGATCATCGCCACCGAGTTGGGCACACCGTCATTGATGGTCACTGCGGTTGCGGTGGTTGCATCCGGCGGCACAGTAGCGGTGTACTGGTAAACCACCTGATAGGTGTCACCCGGCGACGGCTCTGCGCCGGAGGGCGACCAATCGATGGCGGCCCCGTTAAGCAGGAAGTCCGCACCCTCGGTGTAAGTGGTCGCGCCTCTTTTGACAGAGACGATTTTGAACACGGTGGCATCCGGCAGACTATCGGCAACGCCGGAATATGCACCGTGAATCATGCTCACCTGCTTTTGCCGGGTGACGATCACGGTCGGCGGGTGCCCTTCCTCAATCAACAGCGGCGCATAGCGTAGCTTGATGACATAAGGAGCCGCGCCGGTCAGGGAGTGCGGTTCATTCTGAATAGCCTCGATATCAGGCTCTTCGGCTATCTCCCGTCGCGCCGAGGTCAAGCGCATATTCTTGTAGCCCTGAACGTTAATGGTGCCCTCGGATATCGAGAATACCTGTTTGCCGTCTTGCAGGCCAAGAGGCCGCACATCGTAGCCTTCTACGACATAGTGACCATGCGCATGCCAATCATAAAGGCGAAGCTGGTTCGTGTAGGCGTCGTTCTGCGGCCCGGCGTTTTCCTTCACGATATCGCCGTCAATGACGGTATAAATCGGGAAGAACTCGCCTTCCTGTCCGTCGCCTTCCCATCCCCAAATGCCAAGCTGAATGTAGGCATGGGCCATAGCCTCGCCTTCGGCACGGGTGCCGGGTGCTATGCCTTTCAAGGTTGCATCGGCGGTATGGTCGAGGGTGAAGGATGCGAGGCGGATACCGATTGCATGGGTGCCGGTTGCGGGCAGGGTGACGGCGGAGGCTTCGATATCATGCATCGAGCCGAGGAGGAATATCTCGGCTTCCGCCATATTGAAGGTAACAAGACCCTCGGCAATCGCGCCCTTGACGGCAACGCCGCCGGAGACCACCGCGCCCTCACCGAGCGCAGCTTTGCCGATTCGGGCGATGGCGTCACGGGCAATCTCTTGGCTGACATTCAACTCATGCGCGCCGAGATAGCGCGAGGCCAGCCACGCGAGGGCCTTGATACCTTTTTTGCGGTTGAACGGGTTCAGATACCCGAGAATGTTGAAACGGGGATCAGCCATCTTAAATCGCAATCACGTAAGAGAAAGACCGCGTTTCCGCCGGGGATCGGATGATAGGCGGCAAACGGTCGATAAGGAGGAGGCGGCCCGGGTCGGCGATCTCATCCGGTTTCAGGTAAAGTTGGCCGGATGGAATGCCATCGGCAGATACCGTGTTGATGAAAATCGCTACCTCACGGATGGTATCGTTCGGCGCGTCTGTGAAACCGAAGTTCGTTCTCACAAGAAGGTACCGCGTCGATTTCTGCGAAAGTGACCATTTCTTGCGGTCAGGTGTTTCGATATCGCCGTTCTCGGCGGGCAGCACGAATGCCACGGTGTTCGCCCGGCGGCGGCCCACCTCGGCAACCAACGCCATTTCGTCACCCACGAGTTGGCGGCGACCTGTGACATATTCCACGAGGAGCGTGGTATCAGGGGGAAGTGCGCCGAGTGGCATGCGGACGATTTCGCCCGATATCGAGGCGATCGCGTAATCCGTGCCGGGCGTGTAGGTGGTGGAGCCGTCCGCGCTCATCACCTTGGCGGACACTACCGGAGCAAAGCGCAGGGCGGCGCGACCGGTTTCATCAAGCGTGATCGTCTCGCGCTCGGATGCGCCCCACCACGATTCGCCCGAGCCCCACGCGATATGCATGGGTGCTTTTGCGAGCTGCTCGGCAAGAGCCACGCGCCCGTCATTCGGCATGATTGCCATTATCGCCTCCAAAAATTTCTATGCCGAATTCCGGCCATGCGTGACCGGGCCACGCGCTCGCAGGCCACGGGGCAGCCTTTGTATCGATAAGGTTTGAAGAATCGGCGGTCTGAACGACCATGATGTCGATGACACCCGGCTCCATGATCTCGTCATCGAGCCGCGACATATCGAGCCTGAAACCTTCCTCGGTTTCGACGCGTGTCATGAGATGCGCATGCCGCATCGCCACGGCAACGGTTGGCTCCAGCTCCACGAAACCGCTGATCTCGCCGCCGAACGAAATCACCGGGCCACCGGGCTCTAGCCGGACACCGGACCAATCGTCCAGCATATCCGGGCCGTCCAACAAGGATTCGTCCAGCCGGAAAGGCCGAGCGTCGTAACCGGAAAAGATGCGCGCGAGGATATCCGTTGTCGGCTTCGATAGCTCGATAAGCCGTTCGATATCGGGAAGCTTCCCCGGCGCAACCGGCGACGACAACTCAACCTGAAACAGATCGAACCGTTCGTCCTCATCCGGCTCGTAATGAACGCGAATATTTGTCTGCCCAACCCAACCCATAGCGCGGATGATCGCCGCCGAAGAGCCGCGCTCACTTTTCCACGGGCGGCCCTGCCGGAGCACATCTCGGTGCGGCAGGTAAGGCGCAATCTCTTCAAGCCCTTCCTCGACAACCGCCCATGGCAGAAACGGTTCAGGCATCCCATCGATATCGATCACGAGCCACGGAACGGCGGCCAATTTGGCCGAGTAGCGCGAGCGAATGTCGTAAACATTGGCAACCGCGCGCTCGGAAGCCGTCGCATTGTCATGAGGGAGAAGCGCGCCACTCACCATCCCCTCCCTTTGATTGTCAGTGTAATATTGCCGATCGCCACCGCGCGGTTGGCGGCGACGATGATGTCCTCCATCGGCACGATGACTTTATGAACACCGGCCACATGGATCTGCGCGGATACCCACGAGGCGATTAAGTCACGGCCAAGCCTGCGGCTATTATTCCACTTCGCCTTTGCGGCTTCGGCTACGCCATCGAGCACGTCAGGAGACGCATTCTCGTCAAGCCAGACATCGGCCACGAGATCGGAAGTGGTGAGAATAGCCGGAACGACCGTCACGATATCGTTGTTACGCGCGACGGGCGGCACGGCCAGAACCGCCTGCAATCTCTCAACGAGATCAGGCGACGGCACCCCGTCATGATCTGTCGAGAGAATGGCAATCTCGACCTTACGGCGGCCATTGCCGGTGATGGCAACGTCACGGACGCGCGCATCGGCGTTTCGGGCATGGCGCGCATACCACGGGTCGGTGGCGAAAGCTTTCTTGGCCTTACGCTCCAATAGGATACGCTCCAGCAAGAGTTCATCGCTCTCACCGGGGAAGCGCTCCAGCTCTTCCCGCGCCGCGTGGGCGTCCAGGTCGGTACCGGTGGCGAATTGCGCGAACAGAACGGAACGGCCCCAATCGTTCATTTCCTTGACGAAATGGTCATCGCCGAAGGCGGTGGCTTGTAAGATGATGACCGCCGGTTCTGTCTGCAACAGCCACGTATCGAAGTCGGGAATATCCTTCTGCATCTCCTGTGACGCTTGCCACAGGGCGCGAAGCTGGTCGCGGCGATCGGCATAAAATTCCCAAAAGCCGCGTTCGCGCTCCAGCGCTGGCAGCGGTAGCCGCCAACGGTCAGCGATAGGAGAATCGGTCACGGGAGTGCCTCGCTTAAGTGACTGTGATTTGAGAATTGACCAAGCCAACCCGAACAGTGCGACGGCCCTCAACGGTCTCATCGCCGAGGTGTCCGCGCGGGCGGTAATCGACATGAATAAGCAAGCCCGCGTGGCCGAGCCGTATTTCCTCGGGGGAGCCGGTAAAATCCACCTGCCGCACCTTGAGGCGCGGCTCCCACAAGTCGATGGCAATGGCGACAACCAGACGAAAGGCAGCTAGAAGCGGCGGCGTCATCAGCCTGCCGAGCAACTCGGCCACGCCGCCATGGAAGTGGCGCATCATCACGCGGCTACCGATGCGGGTGGTAAAAATCACCTCTACCGATTGCAGCACATGCGCCCACGGATCGAGAATTTTGAAGGTGCGGCGGCATAAGCCCGCCATCACTCTTCTTTCGGTTTACGGTGAGGCTTCTCGGCGGGAGCCTCCAGCTTGCCTTGATCAAACTCGTATCGAGCCTGCTCATCGGAGAGCGTGACGGTACGGTCAGGCGGAACGCGCTTTCCATTCACGCGCTCGACGCCTTCTTTCACTTTGTACTGTTTCATGGAAATTCCTATCCGGTAACGCGCCCATGAATAATCGGCGCGGAAATCTTGGTGGCGGACGTGATGTCCTGTTTTGAGGTGATGGTGCCGGTGGTCTCGATCGTGCCGTCGATCACGGCAGCGCCCTTACCACCTGCGGCGGTAAAGCCCTTCGGCATGGCGACTGGCCCGTCTAGTACGATCTTGCTCGCCGTGAGAACCGTTTCGCCGTTCGGGTTAAGCAACACGGACTGGCCCTCGCGCGAAATCTCGACCGCATCACCTTTGAGTCTGAACGTATAGCCGCCGAAGGTGAACTTGTTCTCATTCAGATCGGTCGATGGTGAGGGATTCGCATCCGAGAAACCGCCGCCGCGCAACACGACACCTTGACGGGCGTCGCCCATGGGATTGAGCGTCGTCACTGTCTGCCCGACCGAAAGCGGGAAGGAGGTTTTCAGGTCACCACCATTCTCCGGGTGCGGGTACCACGGCGAGAGAATGGGCTTGCCATTCTCATCATTGCCGAGGTTGACGCGGTAGCCGCGCTTTTCGTCACGCTCGGCAACCGTGCCAACTTTCACCGTATTGGCGATGATGCGTTTAAGCTCGGCAATCTCTCGGTGCAGATCAAGAATTGCTTTGATCATTGGAATACCACCGGATTGCCTTCCGCGTCGGAGAAGGTGAGCGACTGTGCCGCCTGTCTCGACAGGCCGAGAGTGGCGCGCAGTCGATCCGCATAAGGCAACTCGCCACCAGCTCCCCGCCGCTCGTCAATCAGGTCGGCGATGTTCGCCAACTCACCATCAGCTCGGAATAAGGAATCAATTTCCGCCCACGAACCGACCTTCTGGAGGCCGGGATAAGGATCGGCGATCGTTTCCAACTCCAGCGAAATTTCACGCGCCGCGAAGCGGACACCCTTTTTTGCGCTGGCACCTCGCCGTGTCGTGATCTTGCTGACTTTCAGCACGAGATTGCGCCACAGGTTTCCCCATTCACCACCGAAGGATTGCAACTCCCGCAATGTGTCGAAGCGCGTCAGGTCGAGGATAACCTCCAAGCCTTCATCGGTCGGCGGAATGGTGATTGAGGTTTCACCCGTCTTGGTCTTGATGGCGCTCGCCACCACCGCGTGGATGATGAGCGTCAGCTTGCGCTTTCCGGCAGTGAATTCCTTGCCATCCAGCGTGATATCCTCATCATCCGTATAGACCACGAGGAAGGGAGCCTTCTCGTCCTCAACCTGAACATCGAGATCAGCAATGGCCGAGTCGAACACTCGCTGCTCGGCGTAGGTTCTGCCGGTCAGCGCCTTGACGGTCGCCATGCGCAAGGCCAGCGCAACAAGGCTCATTTTGTCGCCTCCACGCAGAAGATCACGATACGGGTTGCATTATCGGGCGCGGGGCGGACAATCTCGAAAGCGGGCTGGCCGGGGCGCTCAAGGGCAATGAAGCGGTCGCCCTTACGTAAATCCTTATCCGGCTCTATGAAGATACCGGCAGAAACGCTGATGCGGATCGGAGCGCCGACAAGGCCGACGCCGAACTTGTCGCCCATCTCGTCACCGCTGGTGATCTGAACGCCCTGATCGACGGTCAGGAGCGCCGGGAACTCCATCTCGTCCCGGTCTGGATCGCGCGCGCCTTCCGTGTACTTCCCGCCCTTGACCGGCACGAAACGGACACGCTCGGCGAAAACCGCCTCGACCGAAGCCGAGGCGAGTTGGTCAAGGCGGTTGAACGGCGAAGGCATGGTCAGACGTTCAGCTTGACACGAACCACGGTAGCGTTCGCCTCGGCTGGCTCCCATGCAATGCCGATATAGCTGTTACCGGTTGCCGTGGTTACAGCGTTCTTGTCAGCGGCGTTCCAATAGACTTTAACGCCCTGACCGATGGCCGCCACTGCCTTCGGCAGTTCATAGACCTTCTCGGTATTGAGGGTCACAGGTTCGCCTTCCAGCGCGGAATGGACGGCGACACCGGCAACCTGCCCGACGATCATAACATCGCCCGAGGCAATGCCCCCGAGGGGGGCGGCGGCGGTCAAGGTCGCGCCGTTCGAGTGAAAATTCTTCATGGCTTATTCCATCTGAAAAAGGGAAATGCGGTCTCTCCCGCCGTCACGCCTGATTAGGAGGTGGCGTTGCCCTCGGGGGTGTTCTGGACTTACTTGCCGGGGTTCTTCTGGAAGCCCCGGAAGTCGATTGCCTTGGCGGCGAAGTCGAGCCGTGCCTTGATCTCGATACCATCCACGTCGAAACCGACACGCTCTTCGGTATAAAGGCCCTGCTCACCTTCGAGATAACCATATTCGATGGTGTCCCACGTCGCCGGATCGGCGATGGTGAACCACGGACAGGCCCCCGCCGTCTTGTAGAGGCGATCTTCCACAATCAGGTTGAAGGCGTTCTGGTAGACGTTCACGTCGCCCGTCTTCGCCGCCGTGACCGCCGCCAGAAGCTTCTGCGCCTGCACCTTGTGCTTACGCGAAACCGCGATGAACTTCGGACGGATATTGAGCGGCTTGCCATCGGCTCCCGTCTGAGCGCCCATGGATATGTCCATCTTTTCGATGGCCGCTTCGGTAATGTCATCGGCGGCCTGCTCATTGCCATGATCGGCGTGGAACAGAGTCTTGCCGTCGCCCATCTTCGGGTTGTCCAATAGGATGGACCACACGAGGTCGCTTTCGAGGTTAGCCGCGCCGCGCCCGAACAGGGTCGGCAGGCGATCGAATGCGCCGAGATCATCATTGATGAGCGTCTGGCGCGTGATGGCGATCATCCGGCCATAGGTGGCGAGCGCGTATTTTTCGCTCGATTCAGAGAGCTTCGCATAGGTGTACTCGCCACCTTCCCGGACACGCTGGAATTCCGGCATTCCGGCCATCATGACGATGGAGCGTTCCTTGAAGTCCGGCGCGTTCGACTGACGACAGAATGGCTTCCACGTCTGCACCGTCTCGCCGTAGGTGTCACGCAAGCGGGCCGAAGCGACATTGCCGAGCAGCTTGGGGAAGTCCGAGGTGGACATCATTCCCGCGCGAGTGTCGAGTCCGAGCAGGACCGTCGCCAGTTCCATCTTGGAAAGGCCGCGCAGGCGGATGTTGTGAACATCCTCCACATAGGTGCGCCCCATCTCCAGAAGCGACATGCCGCGATAATCACGGGCCGGTTCCGTTAGTTGCACGGTGGAGGGGCTGGCGCGATGCAGAACCGCGTTCTCGATCGCCCGGCGCTTGGTGTCGCCCTCATCGGTAATGACACGGGACTGCGCCGTCTGGCGCGGTGTACCCTTGGCGGCGGCGCGTTCCTGCAAGGCGTCGGTGGCTTCGTCAAGGCTGCGCGCCGAAGCCATCACATCGACGGCGGCGGAGGCATCAAGGCCGAACGCTTCGGCGCGGGCGGTGAGGCGGGAGATATCGGTAACAGACCAGCTTCGTTCCTGCGTGGCGGCGGGGGCAGCGGGCGGTGCCGCGCGGCTTTCCGTCTGCGAAAAAATCGTATGCTGATGCGCTCCATTCGGGTTGTCAGCCACACCGTGGCTGTGCTGTCCAGTCGTGGCGCGAGTCTTGTCGGCGTCGGTCTGCGCCGGGTTCTGTCCATCCATCTTGGAAGGCTCCTTGGTAAGATCGGGCGCGGCCCGATTGATGAAAATTACGGGATAGGTTTCGGGAGTGTCGGAACGGATACCGGCTCCGGTATCCGCCGGGACGCTGACGATCGAGATTTCAAACGGCTCCCAATCGACAACACGCCAGACAACAATGTCATCGCCACCACGCTCACGCTCGACCTTGCGAATGCGGTAGCCGACCGACACGTTGCGGATGATCTTGTCTTTGATTTTGCGGAAAATCTTGTCGGCGTCGGGATCGTCTTCGGACTTCGGAAAGCGGACTCGGGCGAGACCTTCGCCGCCTTCGATCCATGCCCTTTCCACGACGCCGAGCTGACTGCCCAAGCTCCAGCCATTGTGCATGGCGAGAAGCGGAGCGCCGCTATTCAGGCGGGTCAGATCGACCGCCTGAGACGTGACGACAAGCTCTTCGTCATAAGGTTCATCGCGGTACCAGTCGTAACGCCGGACCTTCGCGCCCGTGGTCCATACGAGGTCAAATGACCGACTTTCTTCGTCAAAGTTCCTGATTTCAACCGAGCGGGTTTGCATCGGCAAGGAACTGCCGTCACCACGCCGGATGGCGTCATTTGGTTTTAGTTTCATTGGATTGTGATTCCTGTCGTTGCAAACCGGGCTTTCCAGCGCCGCCGGGATGGATACCGGCCTCGGCCAGTTCCACCATCTGGCTCTTCACCGTTTCAAGGCGCTCGTCCGGGTCATAGCCACGGGCAGCGACCTTATCCCGCCACGTTTCCAAGCCAAGGTAGATTTCCATCTCCTCCGCCTTGATATCCTTAAGGGGATCAACCCAAGGCCGTTTCGGCGGGGAGGTTTCAAGCCTGACACGTGCGGTCGGCAACAACCCGCGCCCGGCGGAAGCTGCCATGACACGCCGCCATGCCGGAGTGCAGAGTTGCGGTGCGACCAACAGCCATTGCCACTGGTCGAGCACCTGATGGAAATCGATCTTGCCTTCACGCAAGGATGTGAAGTTCACATCCTTGAGATTACCGGTAAGCTGCGCGACGGTAAGCCCAAGGCCAGCCGCCAGCGCCATCAACTGAATACCGAGATAATCAGCAAAACCGCCATTGGCGTTTGGCGCGGCGGTACTGATGCTGTCACCGGGACTAAGATAGGAGATCAGGCCGGGCGCGATTTTCTCGATCTTGCGACCCTGCTCGTCCTTTGCCTGTTGTCCGGCCTGCACCAAGTTCATCGTGCCGGTATCGCCGCGCGTGACGAAGACGGTGAAGCAGGATTCCAGTTTCTTCCGAATTTGTTCGGCGACTTCGTAATCCGCCGTGTCTCGGCTGCGAAGCAGAAGGGGAGAGAACCACGGAACGCCAGTTACTTGCCCCGGTCGATCGATGCGGAAGATGTGATCAACCTCGCTCGCGGGAACGCGCTCCGACTGGAAGCGCCCCTTTGCGTGGGTAGCAATCTCGCCCGGGTGAGCCGGGAAGAGCCAATAGGCGAGCCGCCGACCATGATGATCATACTCGACCCCATTGATAATGATGCGCTCATCATTAGATGCGTTCTTGCGAGTATCAAGATAATCGTGTTCCAACACCTCGCATTGCAACGGCACTCGCATTTTCCAGTCCGGCGGGCGCAGATACCAGCGCATGAATGCCGCGCCGCCTTCCACCACCTCGCCGATCGCCTGCGCCTGCTTGCCGTTGAAATCGGCAATGCCTGCCGGGTCGCAACTCTCGTTGAATTCAGCCCAACACTCCGACGCCTTTTTCTTGATGGCCTTCGGGGTATTTGCAGCTGGGCGAAGCGTAAACCCGGTGCCGATGATGTGCGCGACTAGCTTGCGCTTGCCGTTCGCCATCCACTCGTTGTTCCGCACCATATCGCGGGTGTAGCGCCGAATGGTTTCCAGCGCCGGGCCGATCTCGGCATTAGCCGAGCCGCCGGTCGCGCGCCATCCAGCTGTGCGCCGGTCGCCACGCTTCGCGGCATCGTAACCGCGCGTGGCTTCGCGGGCCTGCTCCAGAGCGAATTTGGAGGAGAGCCGCCGCAAGCCCCATTGCGGCGCAACGCGCGCAATCGAGCTTTCCAACAGGTTCAAGTCCACCATGAATTAGGCCCGATCGAATTGTGCGTAGGTTGATGTTGGTTGCTGGCGGGTGCCAAGCTCTTGCTCGGCGAAGGCCAACGCTTCTTTCATCTCGGCGACGGACCGATATTTAACCCGTCGCCGTTCGGTACCGGACTGGTACTCCACTTCCATCTCACCCATGACGATTGCGCGCTTCAGCCGCGCCACATCGTCGGGCGACAAAGCCGCGTCTGCCATGGTGATTTCCTTTTAGAAGTTCAGTTCGTAGCCCGACAACCAGTTGTCGCTTGGTGACTGTTCGCTTTCCTGCCTGTCCAGCGCCGGAGCCTCAACAGGCTCCGGCGGGACAGTCGGGACGGGCTGCGCAGCGGCCTGACGCATCGGCTGTGATGCGAGGAGGTCAGGCATACGCGCCTCGTCAGTAACGCCACGTTCCTTGGCGAGAATCGCCCAATCATCCGGCGTCATTCGGGAAAGTCCGAGGTATTCAGCCAGCGCCATGTTGTAGATTCGGCAGTCCAACAGGTGGTTTTCAAAACCCATGCGGACTGTCCAAACCTTGCGGACACGGCCCTTGAACCGTTCATCAGCGAGGTATTCTGATGTGATTTGCTTGAAATAGATTTCATCCTGCCAAGCGGCAAAATGACAGTATCCCGGCGGGTCCGCCTCCTGTCCGGCCTTGCGCCCCTCTTTGCGCAGGTCGGAATAGAAGGTTGCTTTCAGAGGCCACGTGCCGACGCTCCACAGCGAGACACCCTTCTTGACCTTCTTGCCGCCGAAATTGACATCTTGCAGCGTGGCCGTTCCGATAGCCGGTCGCGACCACCCGTCATCACCTTTCAGCGCCATCGTACCGGGACGGCGACGACACCATGTGTAGACAACGTTCGTCCGATAGCCGGAGTCTACGCCGAAGACATCGGTGCGGCGGCGATTGCCGAATGCGTCTGGGTAAGTCCGGTCGTATACTTCGGTGAGCTTGGCGAATGCGCCGCTCTCCGGGTGTGAGGTGTCTCCGTCGAGGAAGTCAGCGTCCACCACCCATGTTTCGCGGTTGGGGGCGACGGCCAAAATTTCGTAGTAGATGCCGCGCATCTGTACGTCCGCGCTGCCGACAAGGAGCAAGCCCCATGGCGGGATTTCGCGCCGCTTCAGATCCTCGCGCCGTTCCATCAGGCGCGTGTGGTCCGGCGCATCGCCCGTAATTTCGTAGGGCAGACCGAACCAAAGGTTCCAAAGGGTTTTCAGCTTCGCCGGATCGTCTCCGGCGGAAACAATTGCCTTGGCGATTTCATCCCACGGGACGAAGGGCGAGGAGAACGTGTCGAAGTGGTAGCTCGGAAACGCGCCGGGGCGCGTCGCCGTGGGCTGCCAGCCATAAGGGTTGCCATGCTTTTTTAGGGCAACGGCTTCACGGACCAAGCGTCGCTTCTGGTGGTTCTCGATGATATGACCGCAACAGGGCGCAACGTAAAACGCCTTGTGCGGAAAGACCGGCTCGAACTTGAAATTCGGGCCGCGCTCAAAGCGCATCGGCTCGGAGCAACCCGGGCACTTGATGAACATATAACGCTGATCACCAGCCTCGAAACGAGCTGCGATCTTCGACGCGCCCTTGAGCGTCGGCGTCGAAATGTCCGCCTTCTTCCAATCGCCACTTTCGAGGAACGACATGAGTCGGCCATCGGAGATTTCGATGGGGTCGCCTTGTCCGTCCAGATCATCCGGGTAGCGGTCGATCTCGTCACGGAGCAAAATCTTGACGGTCTTGGAACTGAGGTCGGCGGCGGAGGTTGCAATCGCCAGCGTGATCGAGCCGCCCGGGAAACGCTTGGAATATGTGGTTGAGCCAACACCGGAACGTGAAGTCTGTGTACGGACCTTCTTGGCAAGGGCGGGCGTTTGCTCGATCGCCGGGTTTAACTTGTCGCGCACGAAGTCGGACAACGCCGCATCGGTCGGCTGAACGATCATCATCTTGCACGGATCGCGGTCGATCACGTGACCGGCTTTCGCAATCAACATCGTGGTGAAGCCGGTTTGCGCCGACTTCATAACAGCGATCTCATTCACGCCGCTGTCCGGCCCGAGCATATCGAGCGGCTCTTCGATGTAGGCTGTGAGGTCCGCATCCCATCGTTCGCCCGCCTTCGGGCCGTCCGGCACAACGAGATTTTCTTTCGCCCACTTGGACGGGGGAATCGGTTCAGGTGGTATCAGCACAGCCGCAAGCGCTGCTCCGATAACCGCAATCGCGGAGTGCTTGAACTTCATCACTACTCGTCCTTTTCTTCTCCTTCCGTCTCGCCGTCTTTGTCGGCGGTCATAAGGGTCATCTCGCGCGCCAGTGCGGTGCGCAGATCAAAGCCAATTGTTTTCAGGAAAGAGCGGGCACCGGTTGTGCCATCTTTGGCGACTGCCGCCGCCAGATCATCAGCCCGGCCCGGTAACTGTTCGATGGTGCGAACCATTGCCTCGGCGCAGCGGATCATGGCCGCTTCAACATCGGCAACCGGGAGCAGCTTACCGAGCCGTTCGTCCAAGTCGAGCTTGGCGAGGTCGGCTTGATAAGCCACACGGCGAGCCTGTTGTGTCGCCAAGCTGGAATCGCTTGGGGCGGCGGTCGGGGTGCGTCCAGCGGATATTTCGCGGATAGCGTCCGAAGCCTCGCCCGCAATCTTGTCGTACTGAGCAAGATTGACCAGCTTCGCGCCGCGCGGCCCCGACCGCGTTTCGATAAGACCTTGCGAAGCGAAGCGGTCAACGCGCTTCGCTATCGCCTGTTTGGATATGCCCTTGCGACGGGCAATATCGGAGATCGTCATCCATAGGCCGTCAGGCGGTGCTGACGGAGCACCACCGTCAACCGGCAACCCTTTGACCGTCAACACCGTCAACCCTAAATTTTGTTGGTTTTGCTAGCGAAATTCCGGGGCCACGTTGTGCCCGCAGGGGGGAGGGGTCGAAAAAGGACCCGTCGCGCAATAAAATTACAAAGATCATGAAACCGTTATGTACAAAGGGTTTCAGCGTCACCCTTTCAAGAGGCGAGCGATCTCGTGAAGGACGCGGCCCGGCAGCGCACCGCCGACCGTCTTCTCGAATGCTTTCTTCGCTTCCCGGCGTGCCATCTCCTTCGGCACGGCAGGGCCATACAATGTCTTGACGGGGAAGCGCTCCGCTCCCACACGTTTGAACACGCCCTTGCCGATAAAGAATGTGGAGGCAAATACCTTGCGCTCACCCCATGGAGCGGCGCTCACCCCGCGTTTTGTTTTGCGGGCCTTGAAGGCAGACAGCTTATGATAGCCGCCTTGGCCTTTGATCTCACCTTCGAGCTTTCCCGCGTTGGCGGAAAATCTACGAACCTCTTTCTTCACGTCGCCGTATTTCAGGCCGGACTGTTTAGCCGTCGCGCGGTTCACTGCCGTTTCGGTTTTGGCGAGGGTATGATTGAGCGCCCGGGCCATGGCCTGCTTGCCGCGATTGTCGGCGAGCATTTCGGCAGGCGCGAGGATATTGGCGATTGTCCCGCTCGTTTTGACCGAAACACCCGCCATCGTTATCCGGTCACATGACCGCCTCCATGTATGAAAAACCCCCGGTCGCAACGGGTGCGCCGGGGGCTATCTGTAAAGCTAATTTACCGTGGATGAATATGTTGCAAGTGCCGGAGCAAGTCAAGTCATATTTTTCATAAGTAAATTCAATGAGTTATCGCCAAAACAATTTTGCAATATTTTGGGCTTTTTGACCGGGGAATCGCTCATCCACGGATCAGAAACAGCCGCCGGACCTGTGATAGTGAAGCGATCAAGCTCATCTGATAGTTGCGCGGCGAGCAGTTCCAACGCCCACCACCACACGCGGTATACGCCACGGTCGCGCGCTACTGTATAATCATCCACCATTCTACTTTTCAGTGTTCTGCCCCACCGGTCCTTGGTCTTGCCACGTCGTATCGGCTTGCGCCCCTTCACTGGCTTCCAGCCTTCGTGCCATTCCGGGCGATCATCTGCGCGGCCATGGGTTATCATCAACATTGAAACACCGATAAAATCCAACCGGCACTCCGCCTGCATCTCTCGATTGTGCTTCCAGTACGTCCGCCCATTTCCGCCGTTCCGTTCGCAGATCGAAAATCCTTCATCCACCGCCGCTTCATGCGTCCATAGCTTCAACCGGCTATCCGTTTCCCATTCGATAAAAACATCATCCAGCGCAAGCACCGCATCATGCACCGCAAGGGCATCGTCCGCGACATTGCCGGAGCCGATGATGCGGGCCGCGTAATTTGGGCTATCGACACGGGTGCCGAGCGTGAGGTATTGAGCAAGATTATTCGCCGGGCTCGCACTCGGCCCTTTCGGGGTAAAGCCCGCGCACATGCGGTCAACGCATTGCTCACGGTAAGCCCAAGACAAAAGCGCTTCAATATCAATAGGTTGCTTTACAGACATTCTCTCTTCTCTCCTGTTACCCTCCCAACTCTCCCACACTATCCCAAACTGAAAGCCTTATTTTATAAGCTTTTGGGAAGCTATGGGAGAGTTGGGAGGGTTTAATACTATGAACATTCACACCCGCACCCGCTCACAGAGCCGTCATTGCACAAAACTGTCCCAACGGTCCCACACCCTCCCAAAGGCTTGAAATAAAACGCTCCCATAATGGGAGGCCCCGGCATCTTCCGGGAGGGTCGGGAGGGTTTCATTCGTCATCGTCACGGCTCCGTATCGGGTTGCCTTCCCAATCGATAAAATCAGACTCACTTTTGGTGAGCTTGAGATCAAGCCACCAGATCACGTTAGATTGCTTGGAAGTCAGGCCACGGTCGCGCAACGCCCGGCCAAAGCCGGTTGATGACCATTCCCGTTCGCCATTGACCTTGGCCCATGCGCAGAACAGCCTGTACAGCTCGCTCGACTGCACCCGTTGCCCCATCGCGGACGCGGTGCAGACATCCAGAAAACGCCCGAGCGGATCACTGTCCGAACGGTAGGTTTCCGTGGCTTCCACAACCTTTTCAGGCACCATCAAGCCGGTATCCAGCCACTCCCGCAGGCCATCCAGTATTCGGTTGAGAATGCCTGAGCCTTCCCGTTTCAGCTTGTCGATAAGGTGCTTGTCGCGCCGCTCTTCCGGCACGGTCACGCCCCATGGAATCAGCATCATGCGCCGCCAGATACCATCATCGGTTCCGTCGATCTTTGGCCGATAGTTGCCGCTGATCGTCAGTTTAAACTGAGGATAGAACTTGAAATAATCCTTGTTCAGGTGCCGCGCCTGTATTGCCTCACCGCCGGTTGCCAGCTTGATGAGCGCCTCGGCAAGCTTCGCGCCCTTCTCAGGCTCGGACGTGCGCAGAAAGCGCACACCCGGCAGGATAGCAAGGTCCGGCGTTGCCGCGCCCGCATTGCGCCCGCGCCCTTGGTCAAGAAACGTCTCGATCGGCACCGTCTCGCCGTAATCACCGGCAACGTGCGCCCATGCATCCACCAGCGTTGACTTACCGTTCTTCCCCTTCCCGTAAAAGAAGGAGAGTTTTTGTTCGCCCACGTCGCCTGTGAATGACAGCCCGCCCCACTGATGAAGGAAGCGCCGGACATTAGGGTCAGGCTGCACAAAAGCGAGAAAGTCATCATAGGCCGTCGCCGGAGCCTTCGGATCATAATCCACCGGAGCCAGCTTGGTTATCAGGTCCGTCCGGTCATGCGGCTTGAAGCCGATGTAATCGCCCTCAGTCGGCAACCCGCCGTTGTGGTTGCGCCGGATAAACAGGGTGCCGTTGGCGACGTTGATCTTCTCTTTATCCGCGTCGAATGCGGAAACAGGTTTTTCCAAATCAGAGCGGATCAGGCTTTCAATGCACTTTACATGCCCGGCGGCCTGCGAAGTCAGCGCCCACGCCTCCACCTTGTCGGAAAGCATGACGGGTTCGCCGCGTTTGTACTCGGCTATTTCATCAGCACTGCTTTCCCGCAAGGCTACAGCCTCACCGACAATCAGACGAATCGCTTCCTTCACCGCATCATCAACACGGCCCGTGGCACCATCCCGGTTCCACCGCTTGCCGTCCCACATCAACCAGCCCCAATCCGGGCAATGGACGAAGCGTTCGCCGAAGCGTCGCAGAAACCGGGCGGCGTTGCCAAGATCGGTTAAAGGCAGGAAAGCCAACTCAACATCAAGATTGCGCCCCCCGCGCCCCCCTTGAGCTTCCGAGCGCGCCATCTCTCCCGTTTTCATCAACTCTCCCGAAGCGACGGGAGACAATGGGACGCCTTGAGAGGGAACGCGGGCGGCGGGTGCGGGAGGAGGGTTTTCACTGTCCGGCGGTGCAAGCCGTGCGGCCTGCCGGGGCGCAGAACCACGGCGGCTCTTGCGCTCGGCCCGTTCCCGCGCTTCCTGCTCGATCGAGGAAAGGTCACGCGGCTGGCGTTTGCCGCCCTCAAGGCCGGAGCGAATCGTGTCCTGTACGGATTTCAGCCCGTCCGCCCGTGCCAATCCGCACCGCACCCCCGCGTCTTCAAGACCGCTTTGAGCCATGCTTTCCGAAAGCACTCCGGCACCCACCAGAGTGCCGAGCGCAAAGGCGGCCCGGTTCAGCTTGTCATTACGGACACCTTCGGGACAGCCCGCGACATCGCGCGTTTCCCGCTCAAGGGCTGAAAGGGCATATTTCCGCCGCGCCTCCTCCACGGCGTCATCAATGGGAGGCAGTGCCGTCCCGCCGGTAGAGGGTGCGGGAGAAGGCGCGGTATGGAACGGCTCGCGGCGCAAGATGAGATCGAGCAACCGAGCCGGAGCTTGCGGGAAGCCAGTACCTTTGCGCGCCCATTCATAACGGTTCCCGTTCTCCATTTGGGACGGCGGCAAAATGACATATCCGCCCTCGCCACGCACATCGACGTGCCGGACAATAGCCTCCGGCACTTCCTCGACTTTGGAAAACAGGTTCGTGCGGTTGCCGAGCTTCTCACCCTCGGGCAGCTTCGGATAAGCATACCAGAGGTGAAAACCGCCGGATTGCGTTCGCACGATCGGCGGCTCGCCGACCTCTCCGGTTTCAGGATCAAACCTGCCATCAAAGCCGCCGCACCATTCGGTAAGCGCCTCATGCATGGCGGAAACGTCATGCTCGCGCGGGTCGAGGTCAACCACAAAGGTCTTGGAGGAAGGGCCGGTGCGCGCGCCGATCAGGGCTTTCGGAAAACGCCGCCACAACTCCCGGATCTGCGCCTCATCAGTTGTCGCCAGATATAGCCCACCGTCCTTCGCCCCGGACGCGGATTCGGCAGGCGTCAAAGGCCGCTTATTGACCGGCGAGCATGGAAAAACGGGAACGCCCCGCGCGGCATAAGAAAGTGCCGCGTCGAGAAACGGATTGCTTGCGTTCATGCTGCACTCTCGAATTTTTCAGTTTGATTGCCCCAAACATCCCATCCCGGGCGTTTGGTGCGGGCGAACATTTCCAGCTTCGGCACGTCGCCGGTTAGGTTCACGATGGATTCGGCGACTTCATCAGGCTTGCGCGAGTGTTCCCGCAGCGGTGCAAATACCACTTGCGCCTCGCCTTGACTGAGGCGATCGTAGCCTTTGCCGCGCGTCGCCAACAGGCACAATTCCATACCGGCGCGCGTGTGATAGCCCAGCCCTTTGCGGACATCCTCACCCGCATAGAACAGCCGGTCTTGCTTGCCTTTGATCTTCACCCAGCAATAGGCGATAGTCTTGTACTTGAAGCCCCAAGCCTCAATCAGACGCATGGCTTCCGGTAGCATCGGCTGTACAACCCACATGAAGAGCGCGGCGTCTTTGGCGGCAATATCGGCCACCGGCATCGCGCACATATCTTCTAGCGTCATGCAATCATAATGCTGCACGGCACCGCGATCTTCGCCGCGATGTGACCATGGCTGGAAAAGCCAAGCTGGATCGGCATATATTATCCGATAATCGGAGCGGGGGACGGTAAGATGATTCATACGTACCTCCCCACTCGGGAGGACGATTCATGCAAGTTTTCTATATAATCTTTGTAATTATAGGCGTGTCTAGTTTTTTGCTTTTCTGTGCAATATCCAGCGCCATTATTGTTGCAAAAAGCGCGCTTAGTTTTATCCAAAACAAAGTAACATTTAGAAAAGAAAAATTCCCATGGAGTATATTTAAAACTCACGCACTTATTTGTGTGATGAGCACACTTTTCTTTATTAGTTTTTGTGAAAAACTTATATCTCCTATTTTCATAGTATTTTTTTCCTATTGCGATACAACGCCTATTGTCGTAGCGGCGGTAGAAAAAGGTATAGCAGTGAATTGCTTTGATTATTGGGTTAGAAGTTATCAAACAATGATAACCGGTATACTTGCAGTAATCGTGGCAATTTTCACGTATCTGCTTTACCGTGCTCAACATACGTGGGAGCGAAGGCAGGCAGCAAAAAGAGAAGCCGAAGCTAGACGTATATAGAAAAGCTAACGCCATCACGCGGCCCTCCCCATGTTCTCGGTGGCCATGGCCTGCCGGAGCAATTTCGAGGCGGCACCCCACACGGTAGAACCACTGACGATCTCGCGGACGCGCGTGTCAGGAATGCGGAGAATGAAAGCGATAAACCAAACCGGCTTACCCGCTTTATGCATGTTGCGGCATATGTTGTGCCGCCGCCGGTAGTTCGGCTTAACAACGGTGTATTTCATTTCACCACCGCGAGGTTGGGAGAGGATTTGAGGGCGGCCAGCGTCCGCCGCAGCGGCGCAACAGCGCATTCCAGTTCGGACACCGCCCGATCGAACATTTCCGCTTCCGCTGGCGTCACCTTGCCATCTGCGAGCGCCTTTGCGCCCGTCATCATCATTTCGGCAGCGGCGCGCACCACTTCGGCGTGGTCGCTCATGACAGAGGAGGAGGTTTCTGGCGCTTCGTCCGGGCCGGAAATACGGCGTCCATTCAGATCAGCCAGAACCCGGGTGACGAATGGCTCGCCGCAATCGCGCTCCAGTGCGAGCATGGCGGTGATGGGAATGATTCCCTCATCACCCACCGATTGCCACCGGCTCACTTCGCTCTTGGAAGCGCAGGCTATTTCACCTGCGCGGACAACACCGCCGCAGACTTTAATAAGGTCTCGCGTGGCGGCCTTGACGCGGTGGAACCACTCATCTGATATGGGGTACATGCGGGTAAAGCTCCGCCGTCAAGGGGAAAGCGCATTGCTTTTTCCCCTATCGGGAATGATTTTTAGGGGTCAGGGTGTGGATCAGATCAACGAGAGACGAGCCACATGAACGCGAAAGAGAGAAGAATTGCCGCCGCCAAAGCCGGGTTGAAACAAGCCCTCACGGACTTGGTGGAGACGCGGAAAGAGTTACCGGACATCATCGCCCCCCGGACCTTTGGGGCCTCGAAAGGAAGCAAGATGGACGATTTTGAAATTGAGATGTTCGGCAGGCTCAACATGCTGGAGGCGCTCACCGCCACCCTGCTCGCCCACACCGCCGCCCATATCAGCGACCCGATGCAATTTACCGTGCAGGTAATGAGCGACGTTGAGAATAACCTTGAACGTTCGCACGAACGGGCGGCGGAAGGTGACGCCAAGAAGTGCGCCCATATGGCAGTCGCCAGCTTCCAGAACCTCGGGCGGCACATGCTGGCGCACATCAACCGCCATGCCGACCCCGCCGGACGCGGTTAAGCGAAATTGCGGTTCGTAATGGAAGTACGGTGCAGCAAAATTGCGCACGGGAAACAATCGCCGGAATGGTGCCGAAGTCTTGCGGCGCTGAAAGGTAATGACGTTACTCACGGCATTATCTCCGGGCGTTTGAGCCCTTCCGGCCAAGGTTGATTATCCGGCCAGTTTTTTGAGAACCACCTCACAGCCCGGTCATAGATTCGGATGGTGAAAGATGCCCCCTTTTCCAGCCGATCGAAGAACCGCCAGTCGCCGCAAGCGCTTTGCGCCACGGTTTTTGGCGAGACATTCTTTGACTCGCAATAACTGCCGCAGAGCGTCAGTAAGTGTGTTTTGAGCGTCTGTTCCATGGTTGCTGATATAAAATCAGCAAATGCTGATTGTCAATCAGAAATTTCCAGATGGAACCGTCGCCTGTTTTATCGGATAAATCCGTCATGAAAACATTACGCGAAAAAGTGCTGTTCTTGCTCGACCTACGAGGGCTTAATCAGAAGCAAGCGACCGATAAGGGCGGCTTCAAGAATACTGCTTTCATCAACGATATCATTCGCGAGCATAAGCATAGCGTAACGGGAAAAAACCTTACTGCACTGGCGAAAGCGCTTGACACCAACGAAGCGTTCCTGCTCGGACAGACAGATGACCCGGAGCCCGGTGCGTCAAAGACAATTACGGTTAAAGAGCAGCGATACGCCTTACCGGAGTTCGATATTCGTGCGGGAGCGTCATACGGCGGCGGCACTGATATGACTGAATGGTCGGAAAATGACATGAGCGGCCATCAGGCGGTTGCGTCGTGGGGGTTGCCTAAGCCGTACGTAGAGAATGAATTGGGCTTAGCCTTTGGTTTCGCGGATATCGTAACGATTGCTGGCGATTCCATGGATGACGGCACCCGTGACGCGCTCGTTTCTGGCGACCGTGTTATCATCGATCGAAAGAGCCAAGACGTTCGGCAGGGCGGAATTTTTGCGGTGTGGGATGGCGAAGGCGTCATCGTCAAACAGGTTGAATTGGTGCGCGGCGTCGAAGCGCCTACCATCATCTGCAAGTCGCGCAATATGCGCTATGATCCCATCTCTTTACAACTTGACGGCAACGCGCATGTAATTGGGCGCGTCGCCGGGAAAATCTCAAGGATGTAATTAACGAAACATATCGCGGATGGTGCTCACTTTCAGGCGCAATTCCTGTGGTGCTTCAACCAACGGAATACGCGAACCATTTACCGTTTCAATGTTGGAGAGTTTCTGTGTATGTGTCTGCGCCTTGCCGTTTAGCGGTATGATGCCGGGCGGATTTTCGCGCAAGGCATAAAGTCCGCCGGTAGCATCGGCGCTCGATAGGCGCGCCGGGTAGCAGTAAACATAGGTGTTGCTACCCTCTTTCTTGGTATCGCAGGCAACAGTACCCATCGCACCTTTCTTGACATAGAAAAGTTCCAGCGCATCCTTCAATTCGCGCTCCCCTGCGCAGGCAGCCCCGGCAAAACTTGTGGCAACCAATGCCGCTAACGCAACGATTCCTATCTTCATCAGCCTACCCCGTCAATTTCTTCACAACGCTCAAAGCTATACTTTAAAAGCGGATCAGCGGGAAGCACACCAGCCCGACTACTGCGATAATCAGCAATATCTGATTTTAGTGATTGACAATCAGCATTTGCTGATTATTCTTCCCCTCCATCAGAAACAGATGGAGGACGCCATGCGCGTACCCGGTTATTCCAAATCTCCCGCCCGTTTGATGGCGCAGGATATCGTTGATCTGGCGAAGGAGCTGGGCGCGGATGCGCAGGTTCTGGATAGCCACCTTATCCAGCGCGGCTGGAAGCCGACAGAGATCAAGGCTCACGAAAGCGCCGCCCGGGCGCTCGCCGAGCGAACCCTCAACAAGAGGGCCGCGTGATGGCGATCGTCAAATCCCTCTGCCGCACCGTGGCTGAACTCCTCGCCCTGACTGCTTTCATTTGCAGCGTCATGGCTTGGGCCGTGATTTTGGGGGCGTGAGATGACGGATAGTCAGCAATACGCCCTGATTGAGATGATGAACGCGATTATCCGCGTTCCATGGTGCCCGCCGGACATCCGCGCCCGCGCCGAAGCGCTCTTGGCCGCGCTCATCCCCGGTTACGGCTTCGCCTCGATCTTCGACAACATCTTCGACGCCGGGAGCACCCGCCAATGACGTGGATTCAAACCGCATCAGGCCGCGCGGTGGACCTGCTCAATCCGAAACCGGAAGATATCGACTTCCACGTCGATATTCCCGAGGCGCTGGCCCGTATCGCCCGCTTCACCGGGCATGTGCGTTCCGGCCCTTACTCGACTTGCCAGCACTCAGTGATGGGTTGCGATGCCGTCATGCGCGAAACCCGCCGCCCGGAAGTCGCACTCGCCTTCCTGCTTCACGACGCAAAGGAAGCCTATGTCGGCGACACGTCAACGCCGCTCAAACGAGCACGGCGGCGAATGGCCGAGGCTTACGGTGATGAGGCATGGCAAAAGACCGGAATGGCCATGATGCAAGCCGATTACACGATCGAATTCGGCTTCGACATCCTCATCCACGAGGCCGCCGGACTGAACTGGCCGCTCAGTCCCGAGATCAAGGCGCTGGTCAAAGAATATGATCTGCGCATGCTCGCCACCGAGCGCCGTCTTTTGCTCGGCCCGTCGCCGAAGCCATGGGCTGACGAGATCGAAACCGCGAAGCTCATCCGCTTTCCGAAAAAATTCACCGTCTGGCCGTGGCCGCAAGCAGCGGACGAGTTCCGTTCGCGCCTCGCCGATCTCTGCCCGCGCCTTATGGCTGCCTAACCCGGAGGTTTCCATGAAACTCACCACTGAACGCGACATGCTCGTTAAGGCGTTTACGCGCCTTTCCCGCATCGTTGAGCGCCGCACCACGGTGCCGATTCTCTCCAACATCGCCCTCATTGCCGAGGGTGATAGCCTGCGGCTGAGAGCCACCGATCTCGACATCGAAGCAACCGACATTCTGAATGTCGAAATTGACGAGCCCGGCTCCATCACGGTTCAGGCGCACCTCTTCGCCGACATCCTCAAAAAACTTCCGGCACGAGCCCGCATCACGCTGGCGAAGGAAGAGCACGTGGTGACCATCCAGAGTGGGCGGACGCATTTCAAGCTGCAAGCGCTGCCGATCGAGGATTTCCCGGATTTTGACATCGGTAGTTTCTCCCACGCCTTCGATGTGCCCCGCGCGAGCTTCAAGCGGATGATCGACAAGGTGGAGTTCTCCATCTCCACCGAGGAGACACGCTATTACTTAAACGGGATTTACTTCCATGCGGCGCAGGGAGCGGACAGTATGTGCCTGCGCGGCGTCGCCACGGACGGTCATCGCCTTGCGCGGCTCGATACGCCGCTCCCGGAAGGCGCGGAGGATATGCCCGGTGTCATCATCCCGCGCAAGACCGTCGCCGAGATCGGCAAACTGATCGAGGACGGCGAGGGCGATATCCACGTCGAGCTATCCAGCTCGAAGATACGCCTCACCTTCGGCACGGTGGTGCTTACCTCCAAGCTGATCGATGGCACCTTCCCCGATTATCTGCGCGTCATCCCGACCGGCAATGACAAGACCCTGACGGTTCCCCGCGAAGCTTTCATCGCGGCAGTGGAGCGCGTTTCCACCGTCGAGGTGGACAAGGGACGCGCGCTGAAAATGAATCTCGTCGAGAATGCCGCAACGCTCACCATGGCCCACCCGGATTCGGGCATAGCGACCGAAGAGACCGAAGTACGTTACGAGGATGATCCGATCGAACTCGGTTTCAACAACCGTTACTTGGCGGGCATTCTCGGCAAGATCGACGCCGACGAAGCCATCATCAAGATGGGCGATTCCGGCACCCCCACCATCTTTCACGCCTACGAAGGGGCGGATGCCCTCTTTGTGCTCATGCCGATGAGGGTGTGACCATGGACTTCATCCAGCAAATCATGGCCAGCGCAACGGCTGGTTTTTATGGGGCGATCGCTGCGGGCGGCTTCATTTGCGGCTTGGTGGTCTGTTGGCTCTGGTTGCGGATCGTGGCTCTCCTTGTCGAGAGCTTCGTAGATTTCTGGAGGGGACAATGACACCTACCGCACTCTCCGAGCTTCAACGCCAACGCGCCTTGCGCATCACGGAAGCCGCAGCTGCCCGCCTGCAACATCGCGGCATCGCCACAGCCACAAGCCGGGCAATCACCGCAACAACGAACCTCCTGCGCGCCGAGTTATCCGCGCGCAGGAAGGGCGAGAGCAAGCGGCCAGCGCGCCCGGATATGTTTGAAGCCGCCACGTGACCCTATCAGAGCCCGTCCAACCGGGCGGGCTTCAATAGGTTCATGAGGCACAAGGAGTTTATCATGGATAGGCCCATTCTCTTTTCCGGTCCAATGGTTCGGGCGCTATGGGACAACAGCAAGACAATGACACGCCGCATCTTAAAGCCGCAGCCAACAGCGGTCGGCACTACGATGCTTGGCGATGCCGAGATCAGCAACGCAGATTGGCAAGCACGAACCATGCGGGCTTCGCCCATAAAGCATAATGTTGGCGATCGGCTATGGGTAAGAGAGGCCTACCGACTCGATTCTCAACTTGATGCAGTTCGCCCGGCGGAAATGAGCGCTTATGAGCCAGTTCATTACGAGGCGGATGGCATTGTGCGAACAATGAGTTGTGCAATGATAGAGGCAGGTAGGCTCCGCGCATCCATGCACATGCCCCGATGGGCTTCTCGCATCACGCTTATCGTTACCGGCGTCAAAGTAGAGCGGTTGCAGGATATTCCTAATGAAGATGCCATAGCGGAGGGTGTGTTCTATTGGGCTGGCGATCTGGCCAATGACCCCAAAACATCGGCCATCGATATCGAGCAAATGATTGCCGACACTGGAGAGCGCCCCGGCTCGCCGCGAGCGGGATTCGCAGCCCTATGGCAGTCCGTCAATGGCCCCGGAGCATGGGGGGCTAATCCTTACGTTGCCGCATACACCTTCACCGCTCACCGAGCCAATATCGATCATTTATAAGGAATCACACGAATGAGCATCAATCGCGCAATCATTCTTGGCAATGTCGGGAAAGACCCTGAGTTCCGCTCGACCCAAAGCGGGGAGGAGGTTGCTACGTTTAGTGTAGCGACATCCGAGACATGGAAAGACAAGGCCACCGGAGATAGGAAAGAATCCACCGAATGGCACAATATCGTTGTGTTCAATCAGGGGCTGGTCAAAATCATCCGCGATTATGTCCGCAAAGGCTCCCGTGTGGCGATTGAAGGCAAAATCAAAACCCGCAAGTGGCAGGACCGCGACGGCCATGATAGGTGGAGCACGGAAATTGTGCTCGGCAGATTCGACGGCACCCTGTCCCTCGAAGGTTCGCCGCAAGGGGCCAAGCGTGACGAACACGGTTACGGTACCACCGGCACCAAATCCACCGGCAACGCTTATGCAGCCGCTAAGAATGGCGAACCTGCGCAGCAACAGAGCGGGAATAACCTCAATGATCTCGATGATGACATCCCGTTTTAAAGCCCTCATCGCGCTGGCCGCCGCTGTCACTCTCACGGTCTCCGCTCATGCCGAGACCGTCGAGGGTCGCCGGATATACGTGATCGACGGCGACACGGTGGCCGTCCACGGGCAGGCGCAACGCATCCGCCTCTTGGACATCGACGCCCCCGAGACAAGCAAGCCCCGGTGCGAGCGCGAACTTGCCCTCGCGCTTCGGGCAAAGGAGCGCCTCGTCCAACTCATCCGTGATCATGATGTCTCGATCGAACGCAAAGGCACAGACCGCTACCGGCGCTCGCTTGCCCGCCTGCGCGTCAATGGCCGCGACGTAGGGCAAATTCTACTAGCCGAGGGCCACGCCGTGCGTTGGCGGCCCGGGCGGAAGGCATGGGAAGAGCGCGCACAGCATTGGTGTGGAGGCGGCTATGGCGCGCATCGAAAATAATCTCCCTGCTGGACCCTTCGTCGTTCTGCCCCGGCGTGGTCTCAACCGCGAGGATGCCGCCAACTATATCGGCATCGGTGTGACGAAGTTCGATCAACTCGTTAGCGATAACCGCATGCCGCGCCCGAAGCGCATTGGTGGCCGTCGCGTTTGGGACATCAAGCAACTCGACAACTACTTCGAGATGTTGCCCACCGAAGGGCAAGTGAGCGATGATGTTTACAATGACGTTGCCGTTTAAGTGATTCTGTTATGGTCCAACGCCTACCAAAATTTTGCTCCGAAGATGTTGACCGTCATGGCAACATCCGCGTTTACATGCGCCGACCGGGCATCAAGAAAGTGCGCATCCACGGCATTCCGTGGTCAGAATCCTTCATGGAAGAATACAAGCAAGCGCTCAATCAAGAGCCGGTAACGAAAGAGGATGATGGCAAGACGAAGCCGGGCACTTGGGCATGGCTTTGCCAGAAGTTTTTCGCAGGGTGCGCTGAATACAAGAAGATGAAACCGCGCGGGCGAAAAATCCGAAAAGAACACCTTGAGGCGACCTTTGACGAACCGCTTAAGCCCGGCTCGGAAGTCACCTATAAGCACTTTCCCCTCGAAAAGCTCACAACCAAAGCTTTGCGTGTGTTGCGTGATCGCAAGATGGACACGCCCGAGCAAGCCAATAGCCTCGTAAAACATCTTCGGGCCGTGTGTAAGTACGGCATTAAGAACGATTACCTGACGGCGAATCCAGCCAAAGACCTCGAATATTTTAGGAACGCCACCGCCGGTTTTCACACATGGACAGTGGAAGAGGTTGAGCAGTATATCGAGCGCCACCCACCCGGCACCAAAGCTCATCTTGCCATGTCTCTCTTGCTCTATACCGGAGTACGGCGCTCAGACGTGGTGCAGCTTGGCCGCCAGCACGTAAGCAAAGGCTGGCTGAAATTCTCACCCCAAAAAGGGCAAGATAAGGAAGTCAAAGTGCTGGAGATTCCGGTATTGCCGGAACTCGTCAGCGCGATCGAAGCCGCCGCACCGAGCGGGCACCTGACTTATCTCGTTACTGAGTTCGGCAAGCCATTCTCACCCGATGGCTTCGGCAACTATTTCAAGCGGCGCTGCCGCGAAGCTAAGCTCGATCACTGTTCGGCGCACGGTCTGCGCAAGGCAGGCGCGACACTGGCCGCCGAGAACGGCGCAACCGAACACCAATTGATGGCAATCTTTGGCTGGTCATCAGCCCGCATGGCCGAACTTTACACCCGCAAGGCACGTAAAAAACGCCTCGCCGGAGCAGCCATGCACCTGATCTCGACGGAACAAACAGTGGATAAAGACTGTCCCACTTTTGGAAGAGAAGGTGCCCCGGTGGGACAAAAATTGCAAAAAACGCAGTAAAATCAAAGGTGTTTTTTGATGGTGGTGCCCCTGGCCGGAATCGAACCAGCACTCCTTGCGGAACTCGATTTTGAGTCGAGCGCGTCTACCAATTCCGCCACAGGGGCATTCGCCTTGGCACTCGCCTATCATGCCGGTTTGT
>Ga0153999_1000151_pt1 | contig 35162 bp, 30 predicted proteins | sample TSNC083MetaG_FD_104675 | JGI IMG/M metagenome (GOLD analysis project Ga0153999, IMG submission 104675) | Attine ant fungus gardens microbial communities from North Carolina, USA - TSNC083 MetaG | ecosystem: Host-associated > Fungi > Mycelium > Unclassified | place: USA: North Carolina, Lumber... | reverse complement strand
CTGCGATTCAACTCAAGCTAATGTTGATTTAGTAAGAAATCATCCACTTATTCCAAATGATGTTCCTGTACACGGTTTAGTTATTGATCCTCACACAGGTAAATTAGATTTAGTAGTTGATGGATATAAAGCATTAAATGGTGAAACAAACTAATTATTATTACTTAAATGAAGGGAAGTTATTATATATGAATAGACAAGAAGCTGCAAAAAAAATTATGGAAGCAAAAATTGCAAAAGGTTTAACATGGGAAGAAATTTCAAAAGTAAGTGAAAACTCTGAGACGTGGGTTGTGACAGCACTGTTAGGACAGGCTACAATGACACTTCCAGAAGCAGAAAAAATCGGTAAACTATTAGAGTTAGATGAAGAAGTAATTCAAGCATTAACAGTAGTTCCACTTCGAGGTCAAGTAATGCAAATGCCTCCTACTGACCCAATTCTATATCGTTTATATGAAATGATGTTACAATATGCGCCAACTATTAGAGAATTAATCCTAGAAAAAGCTGGCGAAGGTGTTATGAGTGCAATTAACTTCAATCTAGGCGTAGACACACAAGAAGATCCAAAAGGTGGCGATCCTCGTATCGTTATTACACTTAACGGGAAATTCCTACCATTCCGTACATGGTAATTAAATTAAAAAAATCTAATTATTAATAATTTTAAACCAAAAATCCATCCTTTAATCTAAAAGGGTGGATTTTTTATGAGATTTTTTCGTGAAGGGAGAATAATACGGAAAAAAATACTTTGATACCGGTTTTAATAATCTGCAATGGTTTGTGTTTTTATTGAGGCGCATGGCAGTAGGGGAGATAGATAGCCGTAGTCGAATTTTTATCGTTCTAAGACATAATAGGTTGAGCAACAGCTCATTTTCAAATATAAGTAATTTATATTTCTAGTTTAAGTAGTGATTTACATATATAGTGAAATAAGAGAAATCTATATTGGTTTAGCAAGAGAAGCGAGGTTTTTAAGAACGATCATGTATTCATGTACCATCAAGTTTTAGTAAGAACTTAAGTTTTCGAAATGCATTACTTAATAGTAGTACCTTTTTCAATGATGCAAAATTCAAAGAAGGAGTTGAAAAGATGAAAAAATGGAAATGGCAGTTCTTTTTAATACTATCTCTTGCTTTGACTGTCCTTTTTGGATATGGGGCTGTCAACGCTTATATGAATGTTACGAGTCCACCCCAAATAAAGGTACTTAAGAAATCTGAAGAAAAGCCAGTTACACCTGGTGATACCTATATCGCACTTGGTGATTCATTAAGCAGGGGAGTAGGCTCATCAAAGGGGCAAGGATTTGTCTCATTGCTTGGAAATATGCTAAAGGAACGTAAAACGGTTGAACGTTTCCAAAACCTTGGTGTCAGCGGTGCTAGAATTGAAGATTTATTAGCACAGCTGGAACAAAAACAAGTCAATAGAACGCTAGAGAATGCCAAAATCATTTCTATCACGATTGGGGGAAATAACTTATTTAATCGTGGCGAAGTGTTAAAGAATTTTTCGGAAGAAGAAGCTCTAGATACCCTTAAGACTGAAATTCCCAATCTTGAAAAGACGTTTAAAATCATTCGTAAAAATAACCCAGACGCCATCGTACTCTATATGGGTCTATATAATCCCTTCAAGGAATCTCCCAACGGGGATTCATTTGATTCCATTATTCAAAAGTGGAATGAGGATGCTCGAACATTAGGCTTAAAATATAAAGTCCAAGTGGTGGATACGTTCAATTTAGTAAAGGATCCAAAACGGGATCTTTCCAGTGATGTCTTTCATCCGAATGATGCGACGTACAAGCAGATAGCGGATAGCATGTCATTTGTCATTGAAAAAAATATCATCCAATAAAATAACCAACAAATGATTTCATAATCATGTGGTCAGATGAGGAGAAGGGTGATTCGATGAGTTTAAAGCCAACAGTTCGATTGGAAAATGTAACGAAGATCATCAGAAAGAAAACGATCATTGACAATATATCGTTTGAAATTTATCCAGGTGAAGTATTTGGATTTCTAGGTCCTAATGGTGCCGGTAAAACCACTACGATCCGGATGCTCGTTGGATTAATTAAGCCGACATCCGGAAAGGTTGAAATCTGTGGTTTTGATGTAAAGAAGCAATTTGTCCAAGCGATGCAGCGTCTTGGTTCTATTGTAGAAAACCCAGAGTTGTATAAGTATTTGAGCGGTCGAGAAAACTTGAAGATCTTTGCACGGATGCTATCTGGTGTGGATGAAGAAAGGATGCAAGAAGTCATTGACTTGGTTGATCTGACTGAAAGAATAGATGATCAGGTGCGGACCTATTCATTAGGAATGCGTCAGAGACTTGGCATTGCGCAAGCTTTATTAGGGCGCCCGGATGTACTTATATTGGACGAGCCTACAAATGGTTTGGATCCGATGGGCATAAAAGATCTTCGGATATTTATAAGGAAGCTTGTTGATGATACAGGTCTTTCAGTTCTTGTATCCAGTCATATTCTAAGTGAAATTGAGTTGCTGGCTGACCGAGTGGCGATTATGAGCCATGGGAAAATCGTGCAGGTCGGCAAAGTAAGTGATTTAATTGGCTCAGCATCATCTGGTGTAGTTTGGAGAGTCAGTGATACAGTACAGGTATTTGAAATGTTCACAACTTCTCCTTTTGTACAAGCTGTTGAAATATCCGATGATCACACTTTGCACACGCTTATGGACGAGAGCAAAACCGGGGTCTTAAATGAGGATTTAATCAAGGCAGGTATTGATGTATGGACAATTGAAAGGAAAGTGCAGACATTAGAGGACTTATTTATTGGTCTAACAGGGGGCGATCGTATTGTCTAATCCAAATATGGTCGGCTTGATCCATAATGAATTCGTGAAAATACACTCCAAAAAACGCTTTTTGGTGGTCACGGTTATTTTAGTTATGCTGGTCGCCATGTTTACATACGCGCAATATCGGGAGATTCAATCAAAAATCGAAAAGCAGGGCACTGTTGACTGGCGTGTTGAACTTCAGCAGAAGATTGTCGATCAGCAAAATCGATTGGCATCCAGTGGGATCCAGGAAGAGTTCAGGCAGTTTCTTGAATTTGATTTGAAACAAAAACAGTATTATCTAGATCATGATATTAACCCGAACTATCCAGGCGCACCAACGTTTGTTCTTACCTTTTTCTCGCAGGGAATCTCTGTTGTACTACCCTTGTTCATTATTATCTTGATGGCTGATATTGTAAGCGGAGAATACAATGATGGCACGATCAAAACTTTATTATCACGACCGGTGAAACGCTGGAGAATCCTGATGGCCAAATGGTTGACGGTTTTGCTGTATACTTCCATGCTGATCGCGACGACTGTGATTGTGTGTTATGCCATCTCAGGAATTGTACTTGGATATGACGGCTGGACAGCACCTGTTTTGACTGGTTTTCAAGCCTCTGCATCTGGTGAATTTTCCACGGAGTTTATCCACTCACTGCCAATGTGGGAATACTTGCTGATGTCAGTTGGTCTAGCTTGGGTGGTAACAGCGGTTGTTGGAACCATCGGTCTCATGGTATCTGTTTTAGTAAAAAATACAGCGACTGGAATTGGAGCAATGATGGCTGTGCTTATTGCAGGACCCTTATTATCTTCTATTGGATCAAGCTGGACGAGTGCCAAGTATTTAGTGAACTTGAACTTCGACCTCATTAAATATTTAAGTGGTCAAGCGCCGCCGATTGAAGGTATGACCCTGCCATTTTCATTATCTATACTTGGAATTTGGAGTGTTGCTTGTCTCGCTTATGCGTTTATACATTTTACTCGGAAAGATGTGTATTAAGAATGGAATCCAATTAACTAAACTTCCATTTACTAGTGTTAGCATAGCAATACTTATTCTTTGCTAACACAAATCAGCTGATAAATTAATTTTGGAAACATATTATATTTCCCATTAAGGAGAATTATATGGCTTGGAGTAAATTGAAACAAAACCTTGAGAGTTTTCTTAGTCCTGCATTGTCTGATAAAGTTGAATATCTTGCAACTAGCTATCGTTATTTACCCGGTAAAGCAGGACTTTGTTATATAGCAGTAGATAAGAAAAAGATACTCAATATGAGTGATAACCCGGCCTTAATCAAATGGTATCAGACGGAGCAGGAAGTTAAGAACGATTCAGATATTCAAATTCCTATCAACGATGAGGATATTAAAGCGGTACGAAAAGAAATCAATAGTGACGTACCAGAGGATCGTTTACAGGTAATTGCAAGAGATAGAAAGTTATCTGTACTCGCTAAGGAGCTTATATCCGCACAGTCCTCATTAAGTAAATCAAACTTTATCACTGTAACGAGTAAGTTTCTATCCACTCCTATAGAGGAAAGCATAGAAAGCAATGATATCCTATTGAATATACTAGCCTTATTAGACAGGCGGCTTGGAAAAAAACGAATTTTGAAGATGAAAGAAAAAATGGCTTTAAAGCATCCAATTGTTCAGTATTTTTATGAACTACGACTTAGTACGTTATAATAATAAATCACGCAGCATCTGGATATTATTTATAGAGAAAATTATTGCTATGCAAATTTTAGTTACTAGTAATCAGAAGAATAGGCACCCCAGGGTCATAATTTTCTCAGTATGAATCACATTTTACAATCTACAGAAAAGCCCTTCTGCTTCATCCATATTAAGATGGAGCGGAGGGCTTTCGATTTGTGCTCTATTTTGGTTTAAGAAACTTTCTTACTTAGATTGTAGGCTGTAAATTTCATTGTTACTGTCCATTCCATTCTCTATGGTAATCAAATTTAGATAGAGACAGAGTACACAGTTTAAAAAAAATAATAAAAAGCACCGATTCCTAATTAGAAATCGGTGCTTTCCTATATAAATTTATTCTAAGACTCCGCAACTTCTGGTTCCGGGTTTTTCTTTTTTAAAGTATCGAAATTAAACACAATATTTAGAATCACTGCTACGACAGCGGCTGAAAACAGTCCGTTTCCAAATAACATTTCTGCCATCTGAGGTAATTTAGTAAACGCTTCCGTTACAAAGTTCGAGCCTACTCCAACGGCCATACTCGTACCAACCAATAAATTATTATGATTCTTAGCCATGTCAATTTGAGAAAGTAATGAGATACCTGCAGAAATAACCATTCCAAATATTGCTAGCATCGCACCGCCACGTACACTGGCAGGTATGATTGTAATGATTGCTGCAAATTTTGGTAAGAAGCTAAGAACAACAAGGATACAACCAGTTGTAATTTGTACATAACGGCTTTTAACACCACTAAGTGCTGCAACACCGATATTCTCATTTAAGAAAGCGTGTGGGACAGAGTTAAACGCTCCAGATACTACTTGAGCGACAGCTTGACCTCTTAATCCGCTAACAATTACTTTGTTCGGTGTTTTCGTACCGAATGTTCCCTCTAACACTGAATATGCACCTAAACATTGAATTAAGTTAATCATAGAGAAAACAGTCATCATAATAATCGCGCTTACATTAAACTGAGGCATTCCGAAATGGAACGGAGTTACAACTTGTCCCCAATTTGCGTCTGCGACAGGGCTGAAATCAATCATTCCCATTACACCGGCAATAATAGTACCTACTATTACACCGATTAATAATGACATCGTTTTCACAAAGCCTTTACCGAACTTATGAAGCAATAAGACAATCGCTAAAACGATTATGCCGATAACCATATTTTTTGGAGAACCAAAATCTGGTGTACCTTCTCCACCTGCAAAATCTTTAAAAGCTACTGGAGCAAGTGTAATCCCCATAATTGTAATAAATGTTCCTGTTACAACTTTTGGAAACAGTAATAAAATTTTATCAAGGAAAAATGATAAAAGAATAATAATTACTCCTGATCCAATAATTGAACCGAAAAGTACAGGCAGTCCGTATTGTTTTCCGATTATAATCATCGGTCCGAGTGTAATAAAAGAAGATCCCATTATAATCGGTAATCTTGAGCCAATTCCTTTACCAATCCCAATAACCTGAATCAATATAGCCAATCCGCTTGTAAGCATAATAGCGGATACTAAATATGCAAGATCATTTGCATTAAGACCAAGTGCAGTTCCTACTATAACAGGAACCATAAATGAACCAACCATTGTCAACAGATGTTGGAACCCAAGTGGTATTAGTGTTGAAAACGGTACTTTTTCATTGAAGACACCGCTTTCAACTGTTGGTTCTTTTGTTCTCATTTCATTTCCCCCTACAATAAAAACAGATTAAAATCGACATAAGTCGATATTTTACTACAAAGTTCTTGCTACCTGAGATTTAAATTATTCTCCTATTTTTTAAAAATGTCAAGTTAATCAAGTTAATTAAATTTATAAATTATGAATATTTGCTACGTAAGGTTTCCAAATTAAAACCGCTATTAAAATAAATTGCTTACAAGTTTTTGCGTTCATAGCTGTTACATACCGCGACGGAAGTCGGGTTTTCTTTAAGCAAATGTACGAGCAAATTTATCAGGTGGAAACCACTAAATCATTGCCTACAAAAAAATTATCTTCTTTAAGAGTAGAATACCCAATATTAGTTAAGGCATTCATTAAAAAAGCTTAAGTACCATTTCTTTCTTGCCTAATACCAGTACGCCTCGTAGAGGATAAGATTATAGCAGCAGATATTGTGTTTACTTCAGAAGGCAGTTCAAATTTCCAAACATCAAAGGGGAAAATTTTTGAGAGGTTTTACGATATGCAGACTTCTAGCAGGAACTTCCCGTTTGCTTGTAGCTTTAAATCAGGATGAAATGGATTGTTTGTATTGGTACAGAGGAACTTGTGCATGAGAGTCTAGAAACTGGGGAATTATCCTATATGGATTGTAATCTTAAGCTAAGAATTCTTAACTAGGGTCTTAAGTTATAATCATATCTGCATTTAAGCACATAAGCATATTTATTTAATCATTTACACATTGTTGTATAATAGTGATATGAGAAAAAAGGAGATTGAGCGACGATGACTACTTATGAAAAAGATGTAGCTGGTTTTGATAAGATTGATTCCGCAAAAGCAGAGGAATTAGTAAGTGGGAAAGCCGAAGCTGTAATCTATATCGGGAAGGCTGTATGTCCTTTTTGTCAAAAATTCGTTATAAAACTAAAAAAAGTTGCTGAGGAAACTGATACACATATCTATTATGTTAATAGTGTAGAAGAATCTGATATGGAAGGTATTAAGGACTTCCGTAATAAATACGACATTCCAACGGTTCCTGGTTTCATCTATACGAATGGTGATACAGTAAGCGTGAAATGCGATTCATCTATGCCTGAAGAAGAAATTAAGTCTTTTATGAATAAGTAATTCAATTGCAAACTGTGGTCTTCTGCAATTGAGTGTTCGTTTGTCTTTTACTTTAAACCGTTAGGACATCTCGAATTGTGCAGTGCCTGGCTGTAAATTTATGATTTCTATTCATGTTAGCAGTCAATATATAGCCACCAAACTAAGAAATCCCTTCAGTTCTCTTTAGATGAACTGAGGGGATTTCTTGCTTAGGTTGATACAGAATCTACCTTGGAGAAGTTATCAATGGAGTATTCGGAGATAGAGCCGATTTTAACTTTTTCTGTACTTATCTTTCTTTCGATTTCCTTAAATACCAATCATTGTTATTAATGTATAATTTGGTACAATGATTGTTGCTTTGCCATTTACCGACATCTAAGAAATCCTTAATCGTTTTTACATAATAGAATGGCAAGTAATTATACTTAGGGGGTTCTTAAATTGACGGAAGATCGTTATCAGAAAGGTTTAGAGAAGTTAAAAGAGCTTACTTTATCAAATGATGATAATCCAACTGGTGAGATGGATATTGGTGAGGGATTTAAAGACATTGCTCCTGATTTAAGCAAATATGTTGTTGAATTTGCTTTTGGAGAAATTTATTCACGCCCAGGCTTGGATAACAAGCAGAAAGTCCTTACAACGATAACAGCCCTTGTAGCTCAAGGAAAGCCGCAGATTGAGATGCATATCAAGACTGGGCTTAATGTTGGTTTAACACCAGATGAAATTACAGGCTGCATCATGCACCTCATCCCTTATACAGGATTCCCAAGTGTTCTGAACGCTTTAACTGTTGCTAAGAAGGTTTTTGCAGAACGTGGTGTATCTGTTACAGCCTTTAACGATAAATAGGTTCGAGTAAGTAACATTAAATAGTTAAGAAAGAGAAACGGATCATTAAATAAATAAGTTTTACTAATAAAAGAGTTCTAATCGGCGATGGTGATTAGAACTCTTTTTTATTTTAATTTTGCTTTGAAATTAGTAATATATATCTAAATGATTTTACAGGAGCCAATAAAGGGTAAAATAACAATGTAGAGGTCTTTTTGCTTAAATTTAAAGGAGGTATGCTGAATGAAAAGGTACGTTTATCTTTTATTAATTTTAATTGCAGCAGTTGGACTCACAGCCTGTGGTTCGCAACAAGAAGAGAAGAAATCGGATACAGATCAGAATGTTGAAGTTGAGAAATCTGTTGACAGCAAGTCTGACATAGAGAAAGCAGATCAAGAGAAAGCTAAAAAAGAAGATTCCGAGCAAGAAAATTCTATGAAAGATGAATCAGCTCAGGAGGACTCTGGAAAAGAGAAACCGGCACAGGAAGAACCTTCGAAAAGCGAATCTGTTCAAAAAGATACCGTTAAAAAGGAATCATCACAAAACAATGTTGTTAAAGAAAGTTCACCTGTAGTTACGGGTAATCCAGCAGCTGAAAAACAGTCAAAAGTATATCAAAATGAGGCGTTTAAAGACGTTGTCGTTAAAGAAACAGGTGACAAGATCTCCGTTACAGGAAAAGCTCAGGTTTTTGAAGGTGTAATTCAGTATAAGCTTTCCGAGGGTGATAAAGTCCTGAAAGAAGACAAATATCAAACTGAAGGCGCACCAGCTTGGGGCGATTTCAACATTACATTCGGCAAAGAGCTGATCAGTGGTAATAATGCTAACTTCAAGCTATTTGTCTATTCGGCAAAGGATAACTCGGAGATTAATGTTTTAGACATACCAATTAAAAAATAAGCAGAATGCAAGAATAAGTAAGGTAAAGCCGATTAAGTTTGATGGTGTAGGGTTAAACAATCAGCAACGTGTAATGAACAGGACACCAAACACTACAGTAAATCCCCTCAGTTCATCTTTGTATGAGCTTAGGGGATTTTTTACTATCTAATATGTAGTTTACGATTGAATCTACGTTGGTGTAGTTATCGAATCCGTATCGGCATCTGTTAACTCTTCTTACTGTTTAACTGCAATAACGAAATCAATCTCTATCGGTGTGTTACTAGGGAGCTCTGCTACACCAATTGCTGCACGAGCGTGACGACCTTTATCGCCGAAGATTTTAACGAGTAATTCAGAGGCGGTGTTAAGCGTCTTGGAATATTCAGAGTATCCCGGTGCTGCTTGAACATAACCTGTTACTTTTAAAACTTGTTCAACATTGTCAAGACTTCCAACGGCTTCCTTAATACAACTAAGTCCTTTTAATACACAGTAGTCAGCAAGTTCCTGAGCTTGTTCAATTGTCACGTCTTTACCTACTTTTCCTGGATAAGGGACTTCTCCATTGATTCTAGGAACTTGTCCGCTAACATAGGCGAGGCCTTGATGAATTGCAACAGAAACGAAAGGAGTCGCTGCACCACCAGCCTCGGGTAATTCCAAACCTAATTCTTCTAAACGACCTTCAATATTACTCATAATCTAAAACCCCTCTCATAATGTCAGTTAATATATAAGATATACTATTAACACATAATTTCAAGAATGAGTGATGGAAATAATTAATAAACAAGGAGCGGTTTGGTTAAAAGCAAGTCATAAATCAAATGTTCTCTATAATTAAATGACTAAATATTCAAAATAGTATATCGTTAGATTAATATCTTAGTAGAACTTGTTAAATTACTCAGTTAGTCTTTGAAGATAAGTACTAGGAAGGGGTGGATTAAATGAAGTCTTTCTATATTGAACAAAGGATCCCCAGCTTAAGACGTAATTTCACTGTAAAGAATCAGGACGAGAAGGATGTCTATTTTGCAAAGGGAAGCTTTATGAAGATCCCGAAGCACTTTATAATCGTGGATGCTGAAGAGAATCTGGTAGCCCAAATTATAAAAAAACCATTCAGCTTCCTGTTGTCGACCTTCTTCGTGAAGGTGAATGGTCAGGAAATGGTGACAATCAAGAAACATCTTTCTTTCCTGAAGTCACGCTATACAATTGATGCTATGGGAATTGAGGTCAGAGGAAACTGGTGGGATAAGAATTTTGAAATAGTTGAGAATGGTGAAGTCATTGGCCTTGTCGATAAGTATTTGTTCAGGCTGAATGACGGCTATAGATTGCAAATTATAAAAGAAGAAATGCAAATATTTCTGATCTCGTTGGTCATAGCCATTGCTTATGTAAAGGCTGAAGAGGCAACGGGTGCTAGTTTCAGTACTTGAAATTCATACAAAATTGCACATTGAAATATTTATTTATAGTCTTTTAAAAGGGTACCTGATGATTTTTTAGAATTCATCATGAATCGTTTGTCGATATTAATTCTTGTGATACGTATAATAATTGTCTGCTTACATATAGAAAGGGATGTTATATATGAGTTCCCTAAGGGTATGGAGGGTAGCATTGCTTTAATAATAAATACTAGGTACACGAACGATTATGAATTATGTTGGTATTCCACTTTTAATAAAAAATACCTTTCACTAGAAATCCATATTTAGACAAGATACATTACAATACAGATCTATTCGATAGGTGACAGCAAGATGAACGAACTCATTAAAGTTTCAGGAACGTGAGTGATGGAATGGAAAATGATGTGAACGGATAATCCGGAAAGAAGTATTTATTTAACTAAATGTCTATAATACCAATACATAGAGCAATATAAGCAGGCTGGGAGGAAGCGCGATGAATAAATATAATGACGATAGTTATGCACTTCATACGGACTTATATCAAATTAATATGGCCGAATCATATTGGGCAGATAATATTCACAATAAAAATGCCGTGTTTGAATTGTATTTTCGGAAATTACCTTTTGGGAATGGCTATGCTATTTTTGCTGGGTTGGAAAGAATTATTGATTACCTTGAAACATTTCATTTTAGCAAAAGTGATTTGGAGTATTTAAAAGAAATTGGTTATCAGGAAGACTTTGTTCATTATTTGCAAACTGTCCGTTTTACAGGCATTGTTCGTGCAATGAAGGAAGGGGAGGTTGTGTTTGGAAACGAACCACTTCTTCGTATCGAAGCACCGCTTGCTGAAGCGCAGCTTATTGAAACAGCTCTCCTCAATATCGTGAACTATCAAACGCTCATTGCTACAAAAGCTTCTCGAATCAAACAGGTGACTGGCGACAAGCCTGTTTTGGAGTTTGGTACAAGGCGCGCTCATGAACTTGATGCGGCATTATGGGGTACAAGAGCAGCATATATTGGTGGATTCTCTGGTACAAGTAATGTTCGAGCAGGAAAACGATTTGGTCTTCCAGTTGCAGGAACGCATGCCCACGCCTTTGTTCAGGCGTACCGTGATGATTATACTGCTTTTCATAAGTACGCGGAGCGGCATGAAGATTGTGTCTTTCTAGTAGATACATATGACACGCTGAAATCAGGCGTACCTGCTGCAATCAAAGTCGCTAAAGAACTAGGCAACAAGATAAAATTCAAAGGAATTCGGCTTGATAGCGGAGATCTGGCCTATCTATCCAAAGCAGCAAGAAAGTTACTGGATGGAGCAGGATTCACCGATGCCAAAATATATGCTTCAAGTGATCTAGATGAATATACGATCATGAGTTTAAAAGCACAGGGAGCGAAAATTGATGTTTGGGGAGTCGGTACGAAGGCGATAACGGCCTTTGAACAGCCAGCTCTAGGTGCCGTTTACAAGCTCGTTTCCATTGAAGATGAAAACGGAAAGATGACCGATACGATAAAAATATCTTCAAGTCCGGAAAAAGTGACAACCCCAGGATTGAAAAAGATATACCGCATTATAAGCAACGACACGGGAAGGTCGGAAGGTGATTATATAGCCTTAAATGATGAACAACCAGACAAGGAAACAGAGCTGGATATGTTTCACCCGGTACATACGTATCTTTCAAAGCTTGTGACCAACTTTACGGTAAAAGACTTGCATGAGAATATTTTTGAGAATGGCAAGCTTGTTTATGAGCACCCTCCAGTCCAAGAGATACAGGATTATTCGCAGCAACAATTAAGCCTTCTATGGGAAGAGTACAAGCGTTCATTAAACCCAGCAGAATATCCAGTCGATTTAAGCAAAAAATGCTGGAACAATAAAATGAAAAATATTGAGGAAACTAAAAGACATATTCAGAAGTCAAATCTTTTATAAGTGGAAATTAGTATAAATAGTGCCGGGTACAAAAGCGATTTTAAATCGTATTTGTATCTGGTATTTTATTTTGATCCAGGTTATTCACATAGTGATTAGCTGACCATAGTGCTATTTATTTACTTTTATGATATAATAATTACAATGCTTATCGGATGAACATAATAAACAATAGATGAAATATAATTATTCGGCGTTCTTGCTTTTAGCTAAGAACTTAATCACACTGGATCGACTTCGGAGTCGTAAGGATGCATGAGAGGTAGGGCATGCATCGTTTAGGTTTGATAAGGAATACTACCGCGGCAATTCATTTAAGGTAAATTGGATATATTCGTGAAGTAACTGAAGGCGCCTAGTAGGGTGCTTTTTATTTTGTCTTGGAATTTCAAGTAAAGCTTCTGGTAAAGAGTAATTATCTCACCTTCTTTTGCACGGATGCTTTATTGCTAATTATGGGTTTCGAGAAAATACTTATTCTTATCTAAATTTTATTGTCACCCTTCATTCGCTAAACAACTAGATGTTGACTATTACAAAATAGCATTTATAATTTTAGTTATATCAAATTATATAAAAACCCTCATCAAACCGATGGGGTAGAGGTTGCAGCTTTTATTAGTAAGGTGGACAAGATGCAGAGACATCGTTAGACTCCGCTTGAAAGGAAAAGCTGCCGAAGTGTACTTGTCTCTCTGGCCAAGTATGCTGGGTCTGTCTCCGAATAGGAACAGAACTGTCACGATTGGTCTATCAGCCATTCGTGGTGTGCTATCTTTCTGAAGGTAAAATGCGGGCTGTTGATCATGTCACCTGAATCTGCTTCGGTGGCATTTTTTGTTCCTAGCTCCTTCCAGATTTGCATAGCTACATGGGCATTCAGCTCAATCCAAGCTAGAAAAGGAGTAACATCATGCATACATCAGATGAAAGAAAAGATAATTCCGCTTCTATCGCAAATTCTTCCAAAACAGAAACTACCGGCTTGAAACGGAGTTTAAAAACACGTCACTTAACCATGATATCTCTGGGAGGTACCATTGGAACAGGCCTTTTCCTAGCCAGTGGCGGCGCCATTCACTCCGCAGGTCCTGGTGGAGCTATTGTATCTTATCTCATAATTGGGATCATGGTCTATTTCTTAATGACAAGTCTTGCGGAAATGGGTGCCTACATGCCTGTTGCCGGGAGCTTTAGCACATATGCTACAAAGTTTGTTGATCCAGCATTCGGTTTTGCCCTTGGATGGAACTATTGGTATAACTGGGCGATTACCATAGCGGCAGAATTAGCAGCCGTCACTATGATCATGAAATTCTGGTTCCCTCATACACCGTCCATTATTTGGAGTTCAGTTTTTCTTGTTATCATGTTTTTATTGAATTACCTATCTGTAAAAGGTTTTGGGGAAGCGGAATATTGGTTTGCACTGATTAAAGTGATCACTGTAATCATCTTCCTTATTTTTGGGGCTTTGATGATTTTTGGTATCTTGGGTGGTCAAGCCATTGGGTTCACGAATTTTACAATTGGAGATGCCCCGTTCCATGGCGGTTTCTTGACGATGCTTGGAATTTTCATGGCAGCCGGTTTCTCTTTCCAAGGTACTGAATTGCTTGGTGTGGCTGCGGGTGAAACCGAGGATCCCGCAAAATCAATTCCAAAAGCTGTGAAAACGGTATTTTGGCGTATCCTGTTATTCTACGTTTTGGCAATTTTTGTGATTGGTTTAATTATTCCTTATACAAATGGGAACCTTGCAAGTAATGATGTAACGGTGAGCCCATTCACAATTGTTTTCCAAAAGGCAGGAATTGCTTTTGCAGCTTCTGTTATGAACGCAGTAATCTTGACAGCTGTGCTATCCGCCGGTAACTCTGGAATGTACGCTTCCACACGAATGCTTTGGGATTTGGCTCGTCAAGGGAAGGCTCCAGCATTTCTCGGGAAATTGAATAAAAGAGGTGTTCCTGTCAACGCTCTGATTGTGACATCATTAGTCGGAACACTCGCTTTCCTAGCTTCACTGTTCGGCGATGGCACTGTCTACATTTGGTTGTTGAACGCTTCAGGAATGTCGGGATTCATCGTCTGGCTTGGAATCGCCGTTTGCCACTATCGATTCCGTCGGGCCTTTGCAGCGCAAGGAAAAGACCTGAGCCTTTTGCCATACAAGGCAAAGTTGTTCCCGTTTGGCCCTATTTTCGCGTTTGCAGTTTGCGGTTTTGTCGTATTGGGGCAAAACTATTCAGCCTTCATGGGTGATCATATTGATTGGAACGGTATATTGGTTTCTTATATAGGAATACCTTTATTCCTAGCTTTATGGATCGGATACAAATTTACAAAAAAGACAAAAATGATTCCTTTAAAGGATTGCGATTTATCTAATTAACATTTTTTGCACGCTTCTTGCGTGCTTTTTTTATATCAAGAACTAGGAAAGCAAATACTGCAGAATTGATTAGGCGCCAATTATGTAACATAGATTAATTAAAACACAAAAATCATCGCTTTCATGTATGGAGAAGGTACTTACTACAGAACTTCTATTTACCAAACTGATTAACAGTTTCATCTAACTTTCGGTTATAAAGTGTTATCCGTACCCAATATTTTAAAGGAGGTGCCAGATACAGGAACGCTATTGTTTCTGTATCTGGCTCTATTTGTCTGTGTAAAACTGAGCGAATTGTTTTTCATCAATTGCAATATTAAAAAACGGCTGACTGTATTAATGAATTCTATACAAACCTTCTGGCCTTAAAATATTGCCCAGATTGCGGTTTTACGTTAATCTATTTATATAATTCTGAATATATTTACCGCATAGAAAAGTAACAATTAGCTTGGAGATTTCATATGATGGATGTCATACTACCTTTTTCTTACAGATCGGATGGTACCGAAGTCAATTAATTGGCTGCAACAAGAGCGGAAGTACTTAACAAACAGATCTTGCCCCGCAGCAGACACTTGGCATAAGTAATAGAAGGGGGTTAATTAAATGAAATCACTTTATATTAAACAAAAAGTATTCAGCATGAGCGGCAAGTTCACAGTGAAGAATCAGGAAGAGCAGGATGTCTATTATGCAGAGGGCAGTTTCATGAAGATTCCTAAGACTTACTCCATCATGAATAGACAAAAGAATGAAGTCGCACAGATTGTGAAGAAGACAATTAGTTTCTTACCGACCTTTTTCGTTAATGTTAATGGGCAGGAAATGGTGACCATTAAGAAGGAATTCTCTTTCCTGAAAGCACGCTATACAATTGATGCAGAAGGAATTGAAGTTCGAGGAAACTGGTGGGATATGAACTTCGATGTCATGCAGAATGGTGAGGTTATAGGAACTGTTGACAAGCATTGGTTCTCTTGGGGAGATAGCTACAGGATCCAAATAGTGAAAGAAGAAATGGAAACACTTTTGATTGCATTGGTTATAGCGATTGATTGTGTTAAAGCTAGCCAAGCGGCAGTAGCTGCTTCTGCTACTTAAGATAGATAAAAGCAAAGTATTGTCTAGATAGAATTAAATTTTGAACATTAATTACTGAACGCTCTAGATACATGATCTATTCGGTATTACAGCAAATGTCGTCTTTGTGCCCTTGGATGAAATCATTCGCTTGGAGAGAAAGAAATCGCAGGTCGTACTTCATTAGAGAAGGTATCAAAGTTTTATCAATAGTGTAATTGAAAAATGGCAGTCAAACGGTAGATACAAATTGTTTCTGTACGAGACATCCTCCATGTCAATGTGTGAGCAGACAACCTATGCTATACTAAAAAGAAAAATAGGGTGATCGGTATATGGTGAGAAAAAGGCTATCTGATAGTGTAGCAGACGATATCATGTCGATGATTTCCATAGAAAAAAGATTTCTTCCAGGTGATAAGCTCCCAAACGAAAATGAATTATCGGAGGAGCTGAATATTAGCAGAACAACGCTTCGTGAAGCAATTCGGATATTAGTTACACATAGTGTCCTGGAGATTAGACGCGGAAAAGGTACATATGTAAAAGAAGATTTTGAAATAAATCATTCAACGTCTTTAGGGTTTTTAGCAGAAGCTAAAATCAACGCGAAGGATTTATATGAAATGCGCTTAATCTTTGAACCAGAAGCGGCCTATTATGCAACGATTCGAGCGAGCGATGCTGAGTTAAAGCGTATTTTAGATTATGGGATGCAAATAGAACAGAAGATTAAATGCAATGAGGACCGGACAGAAGTCGAGCAAAAATTTCACAAGTCCATTGTAAAGGCTACTCATAATGAGTTCATGGAAAAGCTTATGCCAGTTATTTATCAAGCAATTGATAAGGGAGTCATCTTATCTAAGAGAAAAGAATTGGCGATTAAAGATACGATTAATGATCACAACATGATTATGGAATTCATGAAGAATCGTAATCCAGAAGGTGCAAGAAGTGCAATGAAAATTCATATTTTACATGCGATTAAGGAACTAGGAATTGAATAATAGTTTATTAAAAGACATCTTGGTGTAACTAAGATGTCTTTTTTGTCATACAACGTTATTGACAGCAGACAACATACAATATAAAATACATTACACAAATTAAAATTTCGAAGGTGTGAATGTAGATGAGAAGAAGTGACATGATTAAAATAGGGATAGATCGTGCTCCTCACCGTAGCCTTTTGTATGCTACAGGGAAAGTAAAGGCGAAGGATTTGGGAAAACCATTTATTGGTGTTTGTAACTCTTATATTGATATTATTCCTGGACATGTCCATTTACGTGAATTCGCTGATGTGGTAAAAGAAGCGATCATTGAAGCGGGCGGTATCCCATTTGAATTTAATACCATAGGTGTTGATGATGGTATTGCAATGGGACATATCGGAATGCGCTATTCATTACCAAGTCGTGAATTAATTGCTGATAGTGCTGAAACAGTTATTAATGCACACTGGTTTGACGGAGTATTTTATATTCCAAACTGTGACAAAATTACACCTGGTATGTTAATGGCGGCGGCTCGTACAAATGTGCCTTCCGTGTTCGTTTCAGGTGGCCCAATGGAAGCGGGTACTAGCGCGAGCGGAAAGCAACTTTCATTGACGTCCGTTTTCGAAGGCGTTGGTGCATATAAATCAGGTAAGATGACGAAAGAAGAATTTAACGATATAGAAAACAATGCTTGTCCGACTTGTGGATCTTGCTCTGGTATGTTTACAGCAAACTCGATGAACTGTCTAATGGAAATGCTAGGTATGGCGCTACCTGGGAATGGATCTATTGTGGCGACTAGTGAGAAGCGCAAAGAATTGATTTATGAAGCGTCCAAACATTTGATACGAATGGTTGAAGAGGATGTGAAACCGCGCGACATCATTACGAAAGAAGCAATTGATGACGCATTTGCACTTGATATGGCAATGGGGGGATCTACGAATACAGTTTTGCACACGTTAGCTATTGCTCGTGAAGCTGGTATTGAGTATAACTTGGAAGAAGTTAATGAAATTGCAGCGCGTGTGCCTTATCTTGCGAAGATTATGCCTGCATCTGATTACTCTATGGATGATGTTAATAAAGCTGGAGGAATCAGTGCAATTATTAATGAACTAACCAAAATTCCTAATGCAATCCATCCAGGCCGTTTAACGATAACCGGTAAGACTATGGGAGAACTTGTTAGCCAGCATGAAATTACAAATGATCAAGTAATTCGTACAAAAGATAATCCATATAGCCCAGTCGGAGGGTTATCAATTTTATACGGTAACATAGCTCCAGAAGGTGCCGTTATTAAAGTAGGTGCTGTTGACCCTACGATTAAAGTGTTTGAAGGGGAAGCCATTGTCTTTGGATCGCAAGAGGAAGCTCAAGAAGCGATTGACAATGGTGCAGTAAGAGAAGGACATGTTGTTGTTATTCGTTATGAAGGACCTAAAGGTGGACCGGGAATGCCTGAGATGTTGGCGCCTACTTCTGCTATTATGGGCCGTGGTTTAGGCAGTACGGTAGCACTTCTAACAGATGGGCGTTTTTCAGGAGCATCCCGTGGTATCTCTATTGGACATATTTCCCCAGAGGCTGCTGAAGGTGGACCTATTGCTTTAATTGAAAATGGAGATAGCATCGTAATCGACTTACCAAATAGAACGATGAATGTAAAAGTATCAGAAGATGATCTAGAAGAACGCAGAAAATCTTTAAAGCCATTTGAGCCAAAAATCAAACATGGCTGGTTAGGCCGCTATTCCAAGCTTGTAACAAATGCTTCAAAAGGCGGAGTTATGAGTATCTAATTGTTATAACTGAAATCAAAAAATCTCCCGTAGATGTTAGAGTAGTGCGGGAGATTTTTTAGTTATTGAATGCTATTAGTCGGTTAGCTTGAGAATTACATACAAGTATTTCCTTAGGCCGAAGATTGATGAGTGATGCTGTTAATAGTTGAACATGATATTTTTCTAGATCAATGAAAAATTGCTGCGAACAGATGTCACTAATTGTTCGGAATCTTTTCTCAAAGGAAAGGGAACGCTTAGACATAGATACGGTATTAGTTAATACACAGAATAAACTGTTCAAATTCGAAAAAATAGCTTTGATGCGTCCGAAAAGGGGATGAACATAAAAGATAATTATCGCAGAACATCGTAGGAGATCTTGGAAACTTTAGGCGCGACAAATATAGGGCTTGCTTAATGCCACTCGTAGTCATTCATGTATATAAAATGATTAAAGAAAGATAAAGAACCCTTCAGTCACATTGGCTAATGTGACTGAAGGGTTCTTTATGATTCATTTTCATCAAGGTTCAAGAAAGAACGTATATTTTGAACAAATGTTTGTTTAGGATATGTTGTATACAAATCACTAGCTAATCGAACTGGATCCCCGAAGAAATAGCGCTCATATTGCGTCTGTCTTGTTCCAAATGCGCTCATTGTTAGATCCCAGGCTAAACGAAATATTTTAACACGTTCTTCAGCTGTCTTAGTCGCTCCTTGAAGATACTGATCTAAGTCTGGACGAATCTCAGAATGAAATGCCTTTTCTGTTGGCAATGTGATTATTCCACTTGCTCCCATTAGCTGGATGATTTCGCAGAAGCGCGGATATATCTTAGGGAAAATAGTTCCTGCAACTTTAAGCGGAGCTAGGTCGGGACGCATGTAGCCATACTCGTCTAGTTGTGCATGATTTTCTGATTTTTCTAGGAGTGCTCGCATTGTTTCTAATCCAATAATGATTTCTGACATTTTCTCTTGGATATGTTGATACTCACTGATGTTAATCGTTTCTACGATAAGTTCTGCGATACCTAAAATAAATTCAGTTTTAACAATCTGTCTAGTTAGCACTTGATGTTTAGCGAAGTTTTGGAAAGGGCTTTGTTTTATAAAATTCTCAGCTACTTCTGGATTGTTGTAATAAAATACTCTCTCCCATGGAACGAGTACGTTGTCAAAAACTACAATTGAATCCATTTCTTCATATCTTGAGCTTAATGGATGGTCAAAAGGAGATTCTCCACCAATAAAGCTATCCCTGCATATGAACTTTAACCCCTTTGTGTTAGAGGGAATCGAAAAAGCAAAGGCTTGATCTGCATTAAAGAAAAATTTCCCCACACTGAAAACTAATAATTCATCTGTTAAACCGCCTTGAGTAGCTAATAGGCGAGCTCCTTTAACCACAATCCCATTCTCATTTTCCTCAATAATTTTGGCGGCAATGGGCTCATCGTTCGTTTCCCAGTAGACTTCTGAACGATTTACTTGAGGAGAAATAAATGTATGAGTGAAAGATAAATCTTGCTCTCTTGCTAGTTCATAAAATGCCTTGAGGTTATCTGAAAAACAATTTTCTTTTCCTTTTAAGTAGTCCGCAGAAGATGCAAAGCTCATCAATACCGTGTTCAAGTAATCAGGGCTTCTTCCTAAGATACCGCCAGTATGCTTCGCCCAATTTGTCATCATTTTTCGCCTTTTGATTAGATCTTCTTTCGTTTTTGGCTGCAAGTATGAAAGTCCAATGGAATTTCCTGTTTTTGGTGAGAGATAAGTCATTTCATTTTTAAGCTCGGTATCATATTGCATATCGTATAAAGCCGCTTTTGTTTGAAGCAGTCCTTTGAAAGTTGGATGTTCAGAGATCTTTCCTTCAACCTTGTCGCCGTCTAGCCAGATTTCATTTTCTAACGCATTGATTCGGTCTAAAAAACCTTTACCTTCTATAGCTCCCATGTTATCACTCCAGTCTGGTACTCATTTAATGCTTTTAAGTAAGCGCTCCTATTCCTAACAAGTTATTGCAAATCATGTGTGTTTGTTCCTATTTCTTGATTGAATAACAAGTTTACAAGCTCCTTATTATGCATATCGTTAAGGTCGCAAATGCTTAACAATTATTTATGAGAGAAATCCGATTGTATTCTAATACAATCATGCAAACAAAAATACAGCGCTATATATTAAAGGAATATATAGGCATGCGCTAATTTTCCAACATTAAATAATAGAGCTTATATAATTAAAAAGTAGGGAATTTGTAAAATAAATTGGATCAGATTTGCGTTGATACCTAATATATTTTGCAAGGTTTCTATGTTGATATTGATACTAATGAATGAATTTATTCTTATATGACAATATAAGAAAGGATACAAAGGGAGAGAAAGCAGGAGATACAGATGAGTAAACGTAAAGATAAACTACATTTTGCCTGGTGGATTTTAGTAGGACTTTGTATTACCGTCGGATTAGGCAAAGGGGCTCTGACAGGCTCTGCGGGTTTATATCTACCGCCAGTTTCTAAGGAATTACATATTGGTATGGGGAATTTAACAATTTATTTAAGCATTGCTGCGGTTGTAACTTTGATCTTTTTGCCAATCGGCGGAAAGATGATGGGGAAATACAATCCTCGTATTTTATTAACTTTAGCGATTATCTTGCAAGCCGGTGCTTTTATTGCGTTTGGTTTAATGCATTCTGTTTGGGGATGGTATATCTTTTCCTTGCCATTAGCAGTTGGAGGAGTGTTTATAACGGTTATTGCTGGCCCCGTTTTAATCAACAGGTGGTTTAAGAAGAAAAATGGTCTAGCCCTCGGTATTCTAGGTGCGGCTGGTGGATTAATGGGAGCCATTGCTCAACCGATTGTTGGGAACATGATAACGAATCAGGGTTGGAGATTTGGATACATAGCATTAGGTTGTGGTGTTATCGTGATTGCCGTTCCAGTAATTCTATTGTTAATGAAGAAGAACCCGCAGGAAATGGGATTGCTTCCTTATGGAGCGAGAGAAGTACGTGTCAGTGAAGGAAATCTAGCTCCGGTAACAGATGAAGGAGAAAAGGGTGTATTGATGGCAGATGCCAAGAAATCCAAGGCTTTTTATGCAATGGTCCTCTTTTTCTTCCTCATTACTTCCATTGCCAGTTTTTCTGTACATATTCCAACTTATATGATCAACCAAGGGTATTCTATCGCCTTTGCCGGTCAAGTGATGGGTGGCTATATGTTCGGGGTATTAATAGGCTCCCTTGTGATGGGCTTTTCAATTGATAAATTCGGAACTGGGAAAACGGCTTATGCTACGATGTTTCTCGGTATTTTGGCTGTCTTCATGCTTCTGTTCCTGACTCAATACCGAATGGTTGCTATATTTGCAACGGGCCTATTCGGATTTACTGCTTCTAATGCAATTAATACGCTGGCTCCAGCGCTGACTACGAGCATATTTGGCAGTAAGAACTACAGCCAGATTTACTCGACGGCTTCTCTTGGGTTAGCAGTTGCATCGATTGTCGCATTGCCCGTTTATGGCTATGTGTTCGACTTCATGGGAAGCTACAAACCTGTACTCGCTGTGATGATTGTCATGATGGCCATCAATGTGATTCTTGTTGCACTTGCCTTCCGAGATAAAAAAAGGTTGGAAAAGGAAGGGAAATGGAGTTAATCATATCAAACATACACAGTCAAAAATGTGTATGTTTTTCCTATTCATCAATGGCAATATAACAACAAAGAAAGTAGGAGACAACATGGAAAAAACAAAAGGCAAAATACATTATGCATGGTGGATCTTAGTCGGTCTATGTGCAATGGTGGGTCTGGGGAAAGGTGTTTTGAATAACTCTGCAGGTCTGTATCTGCCGCCGGTCGCTAATGATTTAGGTATTGGTATGGGGAGCTTGACGCTCTACTTAAGTATTTCATCTATTGTCACGTTGATCTTTCTTCCGATTGGGGGAAAGATGTTAGCGAAATATGACACAAGGATGTTACTTACAGTTGCTATTATCCTACAGGCTGGGTCGTTTGCAGCTTTTGGGTTAATGCGTTCTGTATGGGGATGGTACATTCTCGCCGTACCATTGGCCATCGGGGGTGTATTCATCACCGTTATAGCCGGACCTGTTTTAATCAATAATTGGTTTAAGAAAAGCAATGGATTGGCATTAGGTATCATGGGCGCTGCAGGTGGTGCAATTGGTGCTATTGCACAGCCTGTCGTCGGGAATCTTATTGCAAACCAAGGCTGGAGCAGTGCTTATTTGGTTGTCGGTATAGCAATTATCATTATCGTGGTTCCGGTTATTCTTCTTGTTTTGCGAAATTCACCAAAGGAGAAAGCTTTACGTCCATACGGAGCTGCAAGTGGAGACAACGATACGGCTGAGGATTTGGAAAACAAAGGGGTAACTATGGCAGTAGCAAGAAAATCGTCTGCGTTTTATGCATTGGTTCTCTTTTTCTTCTTGATTACTGCAATTTCTAGCTTTTCCATTCATATTCCAACGTACTTAGCCAATCAAGGCTATAGTGTTAAATTCTCCGGTACGGTAATGGGAGTATATATGTTAGGTGTATTACTTGGAGCACTTGTGTTAGGTTATTTGAGTGATAAAATTGGTTCGAAAAGTACTTCACTACTTGCGATGGTACTAGGCATTATTTCTATTATCATGCTGCAGTTCTTTGCAGGAAGCGCTGTGCTCATTAGTGTGGCAGCCGGTATTCTTGGATTCATGGCATCCTCGATTGGAACACTGGCACCTACGCTAACTTCGACTCTATTTGGAAACAAAGAGTATAGCCAGATTTATGCAAGTGCATCATTAGGCTTGGCGATCGCATCTATCGTGGCTCTTCCGGCTTATGGATACATTTATGACTTTACTGGAAGCTACCAACTCGTACTATACGCACTAATCGCTATGTTCATCATTAACATCATAGCCATTTTGATTGCGTTTAAGGGTAAAAAGAAATTAGAAGAAGACGGGTTATGGGATTAGTTGGATCTTAAATGAATGATGTGATAATAATTTGGGGGTTCTCTTCGATTTGTTTTTCCTATTTCTGTAATATAGCTAGAGGCTTCTCATTAGTTGATGAAACTAATAAGAAGCCTCTTTAATTTTTATCTATAAAAGTTATTTTACAACTACATTCCTATCCTTAACCAAAGCAAAATAAATTACAAACGCCATAGCACTACAAATCAAGATGACGATACTAAGCGGAACAGCTGTATGATCGCCTGCTATGCCGACAAGTGGGGAAACAATCGCTCCGCCACCGAAAGGAAGAATCCCGAGGAAGGCTGAAGCACTTCCAGCTACTTCTCCTTGACGTTGCATGCCCAATGAAAAACCAGTTGTGTTAACAATCCCTACACTTGATACGATGAGGAATAGGGAGAGCAACATCATCCAAAACGGGAGTGAAAGCATAACGGCCGAGATGAGAAGTAAGCTGCCGACAAAGGAAATCGAAATGCCCCATTTCATTAAACGTTTTTCATCAATTTTATCAGACAATTTTCCAGTAAGTTGTGCGGCAATAATGATTCCCGCTCCATTGATGGCAAAGATGATCGAGAATTGCTGAGGACTGACCCCATAGATATTTTGCAAAATAAATGGGGAGCCAGCAATGTATGCAAACATACTCATCATTATAAATGCCTGAGATAGAGCAATACTCATGAATACCTTGTCTTTTAGCAGAACTTTGAATGTTTTAACAGTTTCTAGAAGACCGCCTTTTGTCCTTTGTTTTTCTGGTAATGTTTCCGGAAGAATAAAGGTAACTGCAAGAAGCATTACTAAACCAATAACGGATAAAATCACAAAAATTGCTCTCCAAGATACCCAATGCAAAATAAAACCACCGAATATGGGCGCCAGAATTGGAGCGGCACCGTTAACTAATGCAAGCAGTGCGATGAATTTCGTCAGGTCTTTTCCCGTATACATATCTCGGGATGAAGCACGTGCAATTACAATTCCTGCTGCTGCGGAAGCTCCTTGAATAAAACGAAGAATGATGAACATCCATATGTTAGAGCTAAAACCACAAAGAATAGAAGCAATTACATACGTTATCAAAGTTAGCACAAGTGGTCGTTTTCTTCCTATAATATCACTTAACGGACCGAATATGAGCTGACCAACAGCTAATCCGATAAGACAAGATGTGATGCTTAATTGGGCAAGCGATGCTGTTGAGTGGAAATCGTCCGAAACTGTTGGCAGTGATGGCAAATACATATCCATCGATAAAGGACCAAATGCCGTCAGTGATCCTAGAATTAGCACCATCCATGTTTTATTAAATGTTTTACTTGTGTGCTTATTTTTTATTCGTCCTTGCATTTAACATTTTCCAACTCTCTATCTAAATTATTTTATGATAACTGTGCTCCAATAAACTAGTTCCCTCCCCGAGAAGCTATGACTTGAAAAAAAAAGAGTGATAAATTTTGTTTTTTCAATGCTTCTAATGTACCAGAATTTGATAGAAGATTGCATGGTATCAGGTTTGCTTCTGGAATAATTTAATAGTTGAAAATACAGCAGGCTACAAAAAAAGGTCTAGAATCTCAATTGCATCTAGTGAGGTTGTTCTATAAAAATCCCCTTGATTCATCGAAGTATGAATCAAGGGGATTGATTTTATAAAAAAGAGGTAGAGGGAGTAGGGAATTTTTATAATTGGAATACATTTTTTAGATTTGTTAAGCTTACTAAATTAATAATAGCTTCAATATAATACTTGGTCAGCGTGGAAGATCTTCTTTGTATGTCTTACGTAGTTTATCAAGAAGTTCCATGTGCACTAGTATGTTTTTTTCCTTCCCGATTTCTACTATTAGGTTCTCCAGTAAAAAAAGTGGTGCAATCATAGAATGGAATTCATCTTTCTCTCCTCGGTCGGCATATAAGAATATATCAAATACACATGGTGTATCCATTACGAGTTGGTCGCTGATTACAATCGTCTTACACCTTATTTCATTAGCATGTTTTAAAATGACTTCTCCTTCCTTTAACAACCTTCCAAAACTTAATAATAAAACTGTACTGGATTCATCTATATGGACGAGCTCTTCTAGTATCTCACTTCCCATCCATTTAATCAGATGGACATCCAATCCATAGCGATGAAGACGATAATTCAGAAGTTCTCCAAGACTGAGTGAGGGACCTGGTGCATAAATGAACAGGCGATTTGTTTTAAGAATAGCTGAGATTGCCTGTTCAAATTGATCTTGCTTGAAGTTATCTAATGTCGTTTGAAGCTGATGAATGCTTTGGTTTAAATGATGGCTTTGCACATCTTGATATTCTATATCAATAAGGGTATTCAAGATTTTTTTTGCGGGTGTAATATCCCGCTTTTCTTTTAACAATTGTTTGTAAGCTTTTAAGTTTTGGACACCGATAGCTTGCCAGAAACGTGAAACAGAAGCAACGCTTACTCCTACCGTCCCTGCAATGTCTTTTTCAGTAGCTATCATAACACTCGATTCATTATGAAGAATCCACCGGCCGATCTTTAATTGACTATTTGATAGATGAGTTAAATCAAACATGGGATTCATCCTTTTTTCATATACAGTAGCATAGTTTGATAAAAAAATATCATTAAAATATAAAAATATAATAAAATTACAAATCCTTTACGTGATTGCTGTATCAAGTTTATATTCCTCTTTTAGAATGAAGTAGAAATATCAAATAGGAGGGAATTTCATGACAAAGCTACATACGCTGACTCAATCACAGAAAATGATGGTTTTTATTTTATCAATGTCACTCTATGGATTGTCGAACATGATAACAGAACTTGTCCCATCTGTTCACGTAGGGCCGGTTGAATTTTCAATTGAGTATTTCGCTTTTATTCCTTTGACGCTTTGTATCTTATTTAACCCTTTATACGCAGCTGTAGGTGCTGCTCTTGGAGAGGTCATTTTTGGGGAATTAATGCTTGGTCAGTTTGGTGGATTTGGAGAACTAGAGAAATTTATTTCTTTCTCTTTAGCAATGTATATTGCAGGGATTATGGTTACTGATCCTAAAAACAAGCGTCAAATCGGTATTGCAGCCATGTCAGGAGTTATTATTCATCAACTCATCAGCGCGATGGTTGATATCGGGAAAATATGGATCGGTGTCGATGACTTTGAAGCCTTGCCAGGTCTTGCTGAGAGCGTTGTAATTGTCGAAGGTTTTTCCTTTTTAAATGATGTTTTATTCTCTGGAATCTTATTCGCATTGCTCCCTACCCTGTATCTTGTTCCACGCTTATATGGGAAAATCGAACCTTTGTTGGGCATGAAGCCACGTAATCGGGAAGATTCATGGTCTGTCAGAGGTATTATAAATCCGAAACTTGTTATTGCTGCAGTCGTTTTGGCTTTTGCTGCATTTGGATTTGAGTTCTTGTCTAAAACCGACTTTAATATTTTTGAATGGGAAGCTTCATTTGCTGAAGGCTCTGAATCTACGTTAATTTGGATTAGCCTAGGAATTGCATGTATTGTTTCAGCTTCTATTATTTATGCTCTTCTATCGCGATCTCGTTCCAAAAAAGGGAGGGAAAAAGCGGCATGAATCCAGTTATTAATGTCCAGGATGTTACATTTACATACCCAAATGAGGAAGAGCCAATTTTAAGAAATATGAATGTGAGTGTAAATAAAGGAGAATTCCTAGCTGTTATTGGGGGGAATGGCAGTGGTAAATCAACATTATGTAAGCTAATGAATGGCTTGATTCCTCATTACTATACAGGTGATTTTGATGGAACGGCATCCGTTAACGGGCTAGATGTCGCAACAAGTTCGGTAGCAGAGCTTTCAGGGCACATTGGTTATGTATACCAAGATTTTGAAAACCAGCTTGTTCAAGCAAGAGTACTTGAAGACGCCGCTTTTGCACCACTCCACTTTGGTCTTGCAGATTACATGGAGAGAGCTCGTGAGGCACTCCAGCTTGTTGGACTCGACAATTATGAGGAAGAATTTGTATGGCAACTTAGTGGCGGTCAGAAACACTTATTGGCACTGGCTGGCTGCTTGGCACTAAATCCGGATATTATTATTTTGGATGAACCGATTGCACAGCTGGATCCATATCACGCCAGAAAAATGTACGACGTCTTGAAAAAGCTACATGAGCATTATCATAAGACCATTATTGTCATTGAGCACCATACCGAATTCATCGCGGATTATTGTTCTACAGTTTTATTGCTCGACAAGGGGCAAGCAGTATGGAAAAGACCTGTTAAAGAAGCTCTCACAGCTATTGACGAATTAACTAAATGCAATATTTACCCGCCTCAAGTCACACAGGCAGCTTATGAGCTTGGCGGTAGAACCTCTCTTCCAATCACACTGAAGGAAGCAGACGATTACTTCACAGAACGAATACGTCATAAAGAACCGCAATCCGGCCAACCGGATTTTTCAAAGAAGGAGCCAGCTGCTTCATTTCAAGATGTAACATTTTCATACAAAACGGTAGATCGATCCTATAATCATATATTAGAAGATATTAACGTGACCTTTTATAAAGGAGAAAAAGTGGCGCTTGTCGGCAATAATGGGGCTGGCAAGTCAACCTTGATGCGACTTTTAACGGGCTTCCGCAAACCAGCTTCGGGTACAGTCGATGTAATGGGGCGCTCGACTAGCAAACTATCGCCTGAACAACTGGCAGATTGTGTGACTTATATTTATCAAAATCCTGAACAGATGTTTATTGAAGACTCTGTTCGCAAGGATGTTGAATTCTTCTTGAAAGCACGTAAAAGAGATGGATATGAAAAGAAAGTCGATCAGATCCTAGAGCTATTTAATTTAACCGATTTGCAACATAAAGACAGTCGGCTCATGAGTGGTGGACAGCAACGACGCGCTTCCCTTGCGATTGGAGCTGCGATGGACCCGTCAATTATTTTACTAGATGAGCCAACAGCGAATCTCGATATTGGCACACGTAAACAGCTAACTAAATTTATTGACCAGCTGGAGAATCACACAGAACTAGTTATGATTGCGACACATGATATGCAATTGGTTAGTGAATGGTCCACACGTGTTGTAGTAATGAACCAAGGGGAAATTATTTATGATGGTGACAAAGAAGGCTTGTTTTCTAATATGTTTTTAATGAGAAAAGCCGGTATTGTTCCTCCTCAGATTGTAGAGCTCAGCCATAGGCTGGATTTTTCACGGGCTGCTTATTCCATCGAGTCGTTCGTTGAACTTTATCAGGAGGAGGAAGTGGCATGGATTACGTAAAAAGTATGATCGACAAGCTAAATGTAGAGCAGATTAAAATTGAGTTGATGAACACAGCTTATGCAAACGACAATACTTATATTGCCAGGATTGATCCGCGTATCCTATTTATCTGGTATGGATTTTTTGGAGTTGTACCATGGTTTATCCATAACGAAGTGATCTTATTCGGCATGTTGGCTGCTACAATTGTGACAACGATTATGACAAAAGTAAGCAAGCTAATTCTATTTATCCTGATTCTTGGACTGCTTGGACAAGGTGGTTATTTATTAATTGCTTCCCTTTTCTTTGGAGGTGATATTGCCGTCCTTCAACCACTACTGATGTTGACGGTTAAACTTGCTGTAATATCATTGGCGAGTATTACTGTTTTTAGCTCAATGGGTCCTGAAAAACTGAGCATTGGCTTACTTAGTGTTGGTATCCCAGGGCAAGTCTCCTTCTCCATTTCATATGGGTATCGGATGCTTCCTTTGTTACTGGAAGAATACAATCATGTCTTTATGTCTTACAGACTGAGAGGAAGAGCACCGGATAAAAAAGGGTTCCTGTACTGGCGATATGCGGCTTACTTTATCAAACTAGCAGTATTGTCCTTTTATCCTCTGCTATTAAGCACAGCTAAACGAGCTCGTACAACAATTGAAGCACTAGAAACAAAAGGAAGTAAAAATGCCTTCAAAAACCCAATTGTAAAAAAGCTAAAGCTAAGTACACTAAGTATTAATTGGAATGACTATCTATTCCTAACAGTTAGTGGGTTATATGTCATAGCCCTCTTTGTAACAAACAACTATCTAACAAAGGAGTTTTTCTAATGAATATTGACTTTCATACACATGTAAAAATCTCGAAGAAAACAAAATTTTTACCTGAATACTTCCAGGAAATGATTAAAGAGGCAAAACTAGCTGGGCTTGATGCAATTGCTTTGACGGAACACTTTAATACAATCAATTTTATGGATGTATACGATTATTTAGATGATAATTTTCCTTATCAAGAAGACTATTATCTAGTGGAAGATGTAAAAATATTCCCTGGAATTGAAGTGGACGTTAAAGAAACGGGGCATATACTACTGATAGGTCAACGGGAATCAATCCTTAGTATATTTGAAGAATTAAGGCCGCATCTTGATAGAACAAATTTTATACCTTTTGCTGATTTAATGGATCTAGCGGAATCATATGATGTAATTAAAATTGGCGGTCATCCATTTCGTCCAAATACACCACTTACACAGCACGATCCGAATCAGCTAAAGAGACTTGATGCTCTCGATTTAAATGGAAAAGATCTTCATTCAATTGGAATTGAAAAAAATCAAGAAAATGTCTATTGTTTTGCCGAGAAGCTTGGAATTCCTGTAGTAGCTGGAAGTGATACTCACCAATTTTTGCAATATAGTTCTGTACTGAATATTTTGGAATATGACTGTTCGACTATTTCAGAATTAAAGACAGCTATCCAGAACAAAGCATACTCTATTCAAATCTCGTCAGATCTCCATTTAAGGGTCAGATCAGCATCCTTGACTAAAAAATTAATTAAAAATCTTTTGGAGAGTGAAGATAAATTAATTGTCGGTTAACTTTTTGGGCTATTCGTGAAAATCAAGAATTTAAAACAACAAGTAATGTGTAAAAAAGATCACGGATATAATCCGTGATCTTTTTTTTGAGCGATTTGTTGTGTTTCTAATTTACTAATGCATGTTCTAAATCAACCAACTTTAGACGGTAATCACTTTTAGCCTTACCCTCGACTATTATCCTTACGGGTGAGGTGAAAAAGAGCAGGGATTATTTAAATATAATAAAGTTTGTTGACGAGGTAAGATATACGTGATAATATTATCTTCAATTAGAGATGAATTAATGTGAGATAAATAAGCGTTTGGGAAAAAGAAGAGAGGACTACGCATGATTAATAATAAATTAAAAGCATTTTCAGTTATACTTCGTGCTTCCCAAGCTATTCAAGAAGTTAATAAAAAAAGTGTAGCTACATTAGGATTAAATCAAACCGAATTTGCTGTTTTAGAATTGTTGTATCACAAAGGCGATCAACCAATACAAATCATCGGTAAAAAAATACTTATTTCCAGTAGCAGTATAACCTATGTAGTCGATAAGCTTGAAAAAAAGAAGTATATTGCTCGTAAAGCATGTTCAGAGGATCGGCGTGTAACATATGCTGCTTTGACGAATCAAGGAAAGACATTTATGGAACAAAATTTCTCAAAACATACAAAAAAACTCGAAAAAATATTTGAACAGCTAGAGGAAAAGGATATTAATAAAACAATCGAACTACTTAAACAAATAGGGTATGTAGCAGCAGAAATGTGATTTTTTTGCGATAATATCTCGAATTAATTATTTATTAATTAGTTATAAGAGGGAGGGGTGATAACATAAGGTTTTTTAGAAGCTATTCTTCGTGTAACAGATATTACAAGTAGTGTTGAAAAAGGGGCTACTCGTTTTAATATACTTATTGCGTATGCGGTTAGATAAGCAAATAGTCAATCAAGATGACGTTTCTCATTAGATTGCTACAGTAAGAAATAAGATGAAGTTTATATAAGAAAATGAGGTATAGCAATGAGTTTGATCAAGAAATTATTTGGACAACAAACAAATGTAGAGAAAACAGGAGGAAATGACATGTTGAAAATTGGTATCGTTTTGGGAAGTACACGTGAAGGACGCGTTAGTCCACAAGTAGGGGAATGGGTAAAAGAACTAGCAGATAAACGTGGAGACGCTGAATATGAAATCATTGATATCGCAGACTTCAAATTACCACTATTAGGTGAAGTTGGTGGTGATGCAACTGGAGCAGCGGCTTGGTCAGAAAAAATTAACGGTTGTGACGGATTTGTATTTGTTGTTCAAGAATATAACCACTCAATTACTGGATCTCTGAAGAATGCTTTAGATTATTTACGTGAAGAATGGAACAATAAAGCAGCTGGTATCGTATCGTACGGTTCAGTAGGCGGTGCTCGTGCAGCAGAACATCTACGTGGTATTTTGAGTGAACTACTTGTAGCACATGTTCGTGTACACCCAGCATTATCATTATTTAATGACTTCGAAAACTTTACAACATTCAAACCAGCCGAGGTTCAAGCAGCTTCTGTTAACGAAATGTTAGATCAGGTTATTCCTTGGACAGGTGCACTGAAAACAATCCGTAAGTGAATTCAAAGGATTTAAAAATTACTAGACTATGATTATGCAGTTTGTAGAGAAAATATCGTATTTTCTCTACAAACTTTTCTTATATAAAAAAGTGTACTAGCTGAAGAGGTTACGGTGACACAGGGTGACATTCTACTCAAGCAAGAGTGGAAATCAAATCTTATAACATTACATTATTTCGATGAAAAAAATTACAACCAGTAGAGGAGACTTATCTATGGAAAAATATCGTATTGATTCATCAAAAGGTATGGAATTCGGACTATATTCATTGGGAGATCATATTCCAAACCCAATAACAGGACATCGTATTTCTGCACAGCAACGTATTAAAGAAATAATTGAAATAGCAAAAGTTGCCGAAGATGCGGGAATTGATGTATTCGGTTTAGGAGAAAGCCATCAAACCTATTTTACTACTCAGGCTCATACGGTAATTCTCGGTGCCATTGCACAGGCGACGAGTAAAATCAAAATTGCAAGTTCTGCAACTGTACTGAGTGTATCTGATCCTGTACGCGTGTATGAGGACTTCAGCACAATAGATTTGATTTCAGATGGACGGGCAGAAATCGTTGCTGGACGTGGCTCACGTGTCGGTGCATATGAATTACTTGGTATCGATTTAAAAGATTATGAGGAAATTTTTGAAGAGAAATTAGAACTCTTAAAGAAAATAAATGATGAAGAACAGGTTACATGGCGAGGTGAGTTCCGTCCGCCACTTTCAAATGCACAAATTTTGCCACAGCCGAAAAATGGATCACTCCCAATTTGGCGTGCAGTAGGTGGACCGCCTGCCAGTGCGATAAAGGCAGGTTCTATGGGGATACCAATGATGCTAACGACTCTAGGTGGACCAGCAATTAATTTTAAGCATTCTGTTGATGCATATCGTGAGGCGGCTGAGAGTAAAGGCCATGATTCAAATTCATTACCAATTGGAACAACAAGTTTGTTCTATGTAGCAGATACGACACAAGAGGCATTGCAAGGTATGTATCCACATATTAATGGTGGATTCCAAGCAATTCGTGGTGGAGGGTATCCGAAGCAGCAATTTGCTCAAGCTCCAGATAAGCGTGATGCATTAATGGTTGGTAGCACTCAACAAATTATTGAAAAAATACTTTACCAATATGAACTTTTTGGTATGCAACGCTTTATGGCACAAATTGATTTCGGTGGTGTACCTTTTGAGAAGTTAATGAAAAACATAGAAATTATCGGAAGTGATATCATTCCAGCCATTAAAAAATATACAGCTAAATAAAAAGGAGCGAACATCATGAAAATTGTTGCAATAGCTGGGTCAATCGTGGGATCGAAAACAAGAATAGCGATGACGAAGGTTACGGAGTTATTAGGAAATAAATACCCGCAGCATGAAGTCACTTTACTTGATCTAGCGGATTACAAACTAGAATTTAGCGATGGACGTAATTATTTTGATTATGATGGGGATACAAAATATGTTACAGAGACGATTATGGCAGCGGACGCTATTATTATTGGTACGCCAACGTTCCAAGCATCCATCCCAGCTACGTTAAAGAATATCTTTGACTTGCTTCCAATTAATGCTTTTTATGATAAGGTTGTGAGCTCTGTAGTGACAGCTGGTACATCGAAGCATTATTTAATGGTAGAGCAACAATTGAAACCGATTTTAGCGTATATGAAAGCTCACATTGTTCCTACGTATGTATTTATTGAAGAAAAAGACTTCTTGAGAAAAGAAATTGTAAATGACGATATTCTATTTAGGATGGAACGTTTAATAGAAGATACAGTATTAACTGTTGAAGCCTTTGAAGTAATGCGTGCGAAAAAAGATGCAGAGTATGGTTTCTAATATAACATTAAATAGGGGTGGAGCATGTGGGTGATTTTAATACTTTAATTAAAGAAAGACGATCAGCAAGTAATTTCCTACCTGATAATCCGATATCAAAAGAAGAATTAAATGAGATTTTTGAAATGGTCAAGTTTGGACCAACAGCTTTTAACTTGCAACATGCAAATTATATTGTCGTAACGGACTCTGAGGCTAAAGAGAAATTAAGAGGAGCTGCTTATGGTCAATACAAAGTAACCTCATCCTCCGCTGTCATTATCGTAACAGGAGATACACTTGCTTATAAAGATGCTGCAAAAATAAATGAGGGACTCCTGATGCTAGGAGTCCTTAACAAACAAGAATATGACCATGAAAATGAAGACACAACTGCCCTATATACAGATAGAGGTAAAGTTTTTCAAAGAGACGAGGCAATTCGAAATGGTTCTCTATCAGCAATGTTGTTCATGCTCGCGGCGAAGGATAAAGGATGGGATACTTGTCCGATGATCGGGTTTGATTCAGAAGCAGTTAAAGAAATATTAAATATAAGTGCTCAGGAAGAAATAGTTCTAATGATCACGATTGGTAAAGAAAAAACTTCAAGTAGAAGACCCAGAGGATATCGTAAACCTGTTGCAGAATTTGTTACTTATATTGATTAATACGTTCGATTCTAGTTCAATTATCCTTTTGTGAGAGTTTATAAATCCTGGATTAGCAGATGGGAATTGAACTAGAATTAAGTGTATAGAATGTAAAGAAAATGCTCTAGAAAGTTTCTTGTTTTAGGTATCCGGCATTATTTTAATAATAATCAATTTACGTTATAAAAGGTTATGTTTGTTATAAAACTAAAGCTAAATTTCTCAATGTAGTTATTGAGAAATTTAGCTTTTTTCTGATTCTGTTTCTAATAGATGCAAGGGTAAGGTGTTATAAGCTTCTTATGTTTTATGTACTGTAATTAAATTAATGACTACCTGAACATAGAAGTCTACAAAATAATACTTCATTGTTTCT
>Ga0153999_1000150_pt1 | contig 35280 bp, 31 predicted proteins | sample TSNC083MetaG_FD_104675 | JGI IMG/M metagenome (GOLD analysis project Ga0153999, IMG submission 104675) | Attine ant fungus gardens microbial communities from North Carolina, USA - TSNC083 MetaG | ecosystem: Host-associated > Fungi > Mycelium > Unclassified | place: USA: North Carolina, Lumber... | reverse complement strand
TGCATATATCAAAAATCAAGATATCGAAGAGCGGCAAATGACCGATAACTTTGATATTGGACAACTTTAGGCGGCTTCAGCCGCCCATCCGAACCTACCGGCTTTAGCCGGTAGTGGTTCAGTTTCAAAGCCCATATTTTGTACATCAGACAGCACACAGGCCAACTGGTCAAATGATTTTAAGTCAATCTTTCCAATTCTGTTGGTCAGTGTGGATGTACCAACTTTCACTACAATGCGGTTTTGATATAGTGTCATGATATCTGCCTCCTATCCCTTGATGATGGTTGCTCTCTTTCGGCAAAGGTCAACAAGTGCTTGCTATATAGCCAATTCATTTGTGTCAACAATAACATCTTCTCTTGAAATATCTTTAAGAATAGGTTATCATATCCATATAAATAACAAAAGCGAATGTTTATCATAGCCAGTATGATAAAAACGGATTGTGTAGACTTCAAATGGATAAGAATATTCAAAAATTTATGGCATTTATAAAAACGGTAGAGTGCGGCAGCTTCACTTTGGCCGCCGATATGCTCAACTACTCTCAGTCTGGTATCAGCCGTATGATCGGAGATCTGGAAAAGGAGTGGAATGTACTTTTATTAGAGCGGAACCGTACAGGTGTCAGGTTGACCTCGGACGGTTTGTCTTTGCTGCCCTATGCAAAGAGTGTGTGCAGCGAATACGAAAAATTGCAAATGCAGGTAGATGAATTAAACGGTCTGAAATCAGGAATCATTCGCATAGGGACATTTTCGAGTGTAGCAACACATTGGTTACCGAATATTATTAAAGCGTTTCAAGAGGACTATCCCAATATTGACTATGAATTATTGCTTGGGGATTACATGGAGATTGAGTCATGGATTTCAGAGGGGCGTGTGGACTGCGGGTTTGTCCGCTTGCCAACGTTACCTGAATTTGAAACCATCTTTTTAGAACAAGACAAGCTGCTTGTTGTTCTACCGGAGCAGCATCCCTTTGCGGACTTTGAGAAATTTCCGGTACAGGCTTTATGTGATTATCCTTTTATGCTGCTGGAAAAAGGAGCGAAAGCTGAAGTTTCAGAAATATTTATGAGATGTGGCATATCACCAAAAGTGCATTTTACGACATGGGATGATTACGCAATTATGTCCATGATAGAAAGCAAGCTGGGGATTAGTATTCTTCCTGAACTTATTTTGCAGCGTATCCCTTACCGTATTGTCGTAAAAGAATTAGATGTACCCGCATTTCGTAATATTGGACTTGCATTTAGAGATAAGAAAAATGCTTCTCTTGCTGTCAAGCGGTTTGTTGGATATCTGGATTACAGAAAACCAGAAAAATAGAATCGAAAAATTCGGATACCCCTCAAACAAATTGCCAGGGTTCTTCAAAGCGCGGACGCGATCAAAGCTTTTTTATAGTTCCAATTAGGGAAAAGGGAAATCAAACGATTAATATTTGTTTTGGTTCCCGTTGTTTAAAGCCACATAAATATTAAAGCTATGGCAATAATAAAAACATTTACAAGGAACTTCACAAATTCAAGGGTTTGTGGATTTTACCCCTACTAAAATAGAGGATGTGACCAATATCATGCAATCAATTGATTACACAATATTAAATTTTATTTATAATAACTGCCGAACGGCATGGCTGGATGTGCTTATGCCTTTAATCTCAAAGCTGGGTGATTTCGGAGCCATTTGGATTGCTCTGGCGATTTGTCTACTCATTAGCCGAAAATATCGAAAAACTGGGATTGCCCTATGCTGCACATTAATGTTGGACTTTATCGGCTGTAACGGCATTTTGAAGCCGTTCGTTGCCCGTATCCGGCCCTTCGATATTGATACTGCAATACAACTGCTGATACCACGTCCCACCGATTTTTCTTTTCCGTCCGGACATACGGCAGCAGCTTTCGCAACAGTATCTGCGCTTTATTTCTGTCGTAGAAAACTATGGATAGCCACACTGGTTCTGGCTTTGTTAATCGCCTTTTCACGACTCTATCTTTATGTTCATTACCCTTCCGATGTAGCTGCCGGGATTTTGATTGGCTTCTTTTTTGGATTTATAGGATACAAGCTGACGGAATATATGGAGCACATATGGCAGAGACACCAATGATTTGATTTGGAAATGTATAAGGAGCGGCTCCCGGCATAGTGGTGCCGGGGTCTTAATACCGACCATAAAACGTGGGATGCGATAAGGGTAAAAATGAGTAAAGATAAAGCGGCAATAAGTACAATACAGAATACAATTATTAATGCAGTTTTTCCAATATCATTTTTAATAGGTTTTGCCAGCTTAATCCCGATAATTGCAAGCACTGCAATGCAAATATATATAAAAACTGAAGAAACAGTAAAAAACATCGCTGGTAAATTTGCGAATGTTATAATAATAGGAATTAAACAGAATAAACCAATAAAACCTAAAATACAAAAACCGATAATAGCAATCGTTTATATACTTTATTCTTAACTAACAGAGTGGTGGCGGTACCGCCTATTAAACCCGCTATTATAAGAACCAACATTACATGGAACACTCTATATCACCTCGCATTATATTATTTGATGATAATTTCCTTTTTTTCAAACTCTTTTGTTACCTGAGCCAACAAATGCAAGTGGTTTTATGACTGTATCCTTGATTTGTTTAACGACAAAAAGACAGATTGCAAATCTGCTTAAAATAATGTATAAGTATAACGGTGATGAGATTAAGCTCTCGATACATGAAGTCCCTATTTCTCTTTGCTCGGAGCTGTCGGGGATACGTTCTATCAAATAACAGGTGGAACAAAAATTCCCAGCCTTCGGTAAGGATTTTCTACCGCTGCTGTATGTGGTTGGTGCAGTTATGGTATGACCAAAGTAGTACATCATTATCGGCCATAAGGCACCTACTTGAAATGTGTATATATTCAAGGTAATTAGAAAATTTCTCATTAAGAGAATATGGCGAAGGGGTCAATGTAGTCCAATGAGTTACTTTCCATTTATCAGATTCGATTAAAATATTGTTTTCATCTACCAAGCTTGAATTTTTATACTTTGCAATTCTGGGTATTTTTTTATTAGTATCAATATGACATAAACAGACCAAAACTAAACCATATTTAAGTGAACCATCTTCGTTATATCTGTTGGGTTTATTGTCATTGCTTCTCCAACAACGAGGTAAAGTGGAATTAGTTTTAGTATCTACTTTAATAACTAATGAAACCCCTTCATCTTCCCCCATTATCTGGGCTTCGGTAATGCCTGATTCCAGTTCATCCGGATTGAATTTCTCAAGCGGCAGGATATTTGGCGGAAAATGTGCGGCTGTGTAATCTCTCTTACGTAGGCGTTCATTCCGCCCTTTCAGCTCTGACTCCAATACCGACAGAAGGAACTGGCTACTTGTGACAGGCTCATTATCGACTGTCTCCAGGAGATCAGGCAGCATCTTTGCGGCATGCTTGAGTGCAAATGTTTCAAGCAAAGCCATCAGACGTTGTACCGGTATGTAATCGATATCCATGTTCATTAGGATTTCTTGGTTCATCCGATAGTCACCTCCTTGTCAATATGATCGTTAAAGGCTTTGGAGTAAGCCACCATATGAGCGGCTGTAGGATATGATGTATAAGGGAATGCCGCAGATTTCACAGTAAAATCTGAATTTCCAAACACGCTCTAAAGCGGTAGATCGTCCTCTGGAAATTATTTATAGAGTGTGATATCATATGAAGTGTATCAGAATTAGGAAGGAGTGATTGTGATGAAAAGAGATGAGGAGAAGTGTAAACGGGATGTGAACGCTGATTCAGAATCAGTTTTTTGAGGATTGGAATTTGCAGTAAGACAAGAGAAAAAGTAAATCTTATATTGGAGAAAATCGAAGGGTACTAGGTTGAAAGTTAGCAGATTAATCATTCTAAAGGGCAAAAGGAACCTTCTGATACCCAAAATCAAAAATTAAGGAGGGAAAGCCATGCCATACATTACAGTAGAAGGCGGTCAGTTAACTGTAGAGCAGAAAGAAAAGCTAATTGCAAAGTTGTCAGAAGTATCATCCGAAATCATGAATATTCCGCAAGATTTTTTTATGATTACAATAAAGGAGTTATATGACAAAAATATTGGAATCGGTGGAAAGTGTATTGATGTAGTGAAAGAAGAATATATGATTAAACACAAATAGATATTAATTGTCTCAGAACGGTAAAAAATTAATTTCATCAGTACAATAAAAATTCTGCGTTGATTTCGGAGTATATTACCAGTTGTACCGAAAGCTTTGTAAATATGGTACAATGGTTTTTTGGCAGTAATCCACCCATTGCTGCATGGGGAATAGAAAAGCAGAAAAATGAACAAGAACAGACGGGAGGAAAGCGATGATTAAACTGATAGTATCTGATATTGACGGTACGCTGCTGGAGGACGGTACCAATATGCTGAATCCGGAGCTATTTGAGGTTATTTTAAAACTCCGGGCCGGGGGCATCCAGTTTGCCGCCGCCAGTGGAAGACAGTGGGTAAGTATTGAGTCGGTGTTTGATCCGGTGAAAGAGAAAATTTTTTATCTTTCCGATAATGGAGCCTACGTGGGATGTCATGGCCGCTCGTTATTTATAAATGAAATGGAACACTCCCTGGTGATGGAGCTGATCCGTGATATCCGCAGCAATGGTCTGATTCCGATGATCTGTGCGCCCGATTTCATCTATCTTGATCGCCGCGATGCCGATTTGTATCAATGGTTAATAAACGGATACCAGTACCGGATTAAACTGGTGGATGATCTGCAACAGGCGGAAGGTGCTTTTATTAAAGTTTCGGCTTACCGGGAACAGAAAATTGAACAGGTTTCCGGTCAATTGTGGGAGCGGTACCGTCATAAAACCAAGATGGCATATGCAGGTGATATGTGGCTGGATTTTATGGCACCGGAGGTCAACAAAGGGCAGGCGGTAAGGTTACTGCAGGAAAGCCTGCAGATAAAACCGGAAGAGACTATGGCGTTCGGCGACCAGATGAATGATATGGAGATGCTGAAGCAGGCATATTACAGCTTTGCCATCGGCAATGCCCGGCCGGAGGTAAAAGCGGCCGCCAGATTTCAGAGCGATACGAACCAACGGGACGGTGTTTTAAAGATTTTAAAGCTGCTGCTGTAACAGCCATACATACCGTGGACTTCAAGGCTTCGTTTGGATCCGCAGCTGCAGGGAAAAGACAGCTCCGCCCGATGCACTGTCCCGTACCTTAAGCCGGCCGGAGTGGAGATCGGTTAATTCTTTGGCAATGCTGAGTCCCAGACCGAAATGTTTTTTATCATTCCGGGAACGTTCAGTGCGATAGAAACGATCAAAGATCCGTTCTTTGTCAGCGTCCGAGATCCCTGGTCCGTCGTCCTCAACATCAACTGTCAGCCAGTTATTCCGGAAATATCCATAAATCCGGATTTCATTTCCGGCCGGCGTATACGACAAAGCATTATCGATCAGAATTGTAAGAATCTGTTCAATCCACTGCCGGTCACCATAAACACGAGGAAGCATGTTCTCCGGAAGATCAAGATGCAGATTCTGCCGCTTCTTCCGGGCAGCCGGCAGAAAAGCCTCATAACATTCGATTAAAATTGTGTCGATATCCAGCAGCTCTTTTTGCAGCGGCCAGGTTTTGGCATCAGAAGAAGCCAGCAGCAGCATATCATTGATCAGACGGGACATGCGGTGGCATTCTTTCCGGGCTGTTTCGATTATCTTCCGGTGTTCCCCCGCGGGGGGAATGGTGGACAGGCCGGTCTGGATAACCGCCAGCGGAGAACGCAGCTCATGGGGAGCAGCAGCAATAAATTCATGCTGCTTTTGTGTGGCTTCTTCCACTGGTTTCATAGAACGACCGATAAAATACCAGCTGATGAAAATAATCGCAGTCTGTCCCAGCAGATACAGGATTAGATAGAGAAGAATTTCATTTGGCGGCAGCAAATATCCGGATGGAATATCAGACAGCAGATTTAGGGTAATATAGCTGGTTCTGGTTTTCATCAGTACCAGGACACCGTAATAAGAATCCCCAAAATCCCCGTCGATCCGGAAAATACTGCTCATAGTCAGAGCGGAAGATACCGGTTTAGTATCCGGTAATACATGTTCGGCAGCCGCCATATCCTGCAGCCGCTGAATCAGTACCTGTCTTTTGGTGGGAGGCGTCCAGCTGCCCTGGAAGATAAAAGGAACCTGATTGTCAAGAATATCGATGATCAGTCTGTTATCGTACTCACTCTGAGCCAGCCAGCTGTGGGGGATGGTAATATCAGACTGCAGCCGCGATGTAATCATCATCAGCTGATTTTTAAATACTTTCAGTTCTTTCTTCATTAAATCCTGCCAGTTATAAAGTGCTATTCCGATAATTACCGCAATCAGAATCAGATTGCCTTCTTCTACTTCTGAATCCGGTCCCCAGATATAGGAGAGGATCTGTACTCTTGTCAGGGTCTGCCCGGCATTTTTAATCAGATACTCCAGCAATGCGGTTTCCTTTTTAGAAAGGGAGACAGTCTGATTTTCTGATTTCAGTTCATGTGTATTTCCATCTAAAGACAGGTCGGCAAAATTCAGTGTCATGGTATTCTCTAAACGGCCGGGTCGTCTGGCGATTGCCCGGATCCGTGCCAGCAGTTCTTCCATGGCAAAGGGCTTAGCGATATAATCGTCGGCTCCGGCATCAAGCCCTGGGCAAACAACTGGTGGCGGTTCGTCTGAATGTAACGGTGCTGGCCAAAACTACGGCAAAAGCGGCTGTTGAGGGTTTGGGAACGAGTGACCGGATTGTTGCCGGCAGTTCAAAGCAGATCGGAGATGGTTCGAGGATAAGGGTGGTGTCGGAATGAAGTACAGGCTGATGTGGTTGTTAACCATTCTTTTCTGGGGAATATCAGTGTGGTACGGAAGAAGGATTTTGGTTCAGGAGGATCTTCTCAGCCTGCATCTGACGGGCAGCGATGACGGGATTACCAGACCGGAACTGGAGCAGATACTGGAAAAATATTATGTGGCAGCATATGTGGAAAAAGGTCTGATTACGGCCACCGTGCCAGAGACCGGCCGCCATGCGCAGCTGTCCGGCATTCTGACGGCAGGCAGCCACAGCCTGATTACCGGCTGCCGGTTGTGGGACGGAAGCTTTAGTCTCGGCGCTTCGGAAGAATGTATGATCAGCAGGGCAGCGGCATTAAAGCTGTTTGGCAATGAAGAGTCGGCGGGACTGATTGTTTATGCCGAAGGACAGGAATGGCTGGTTCGAGGGGTGATTGATTTCGCGAAACCGGTAATTCTTTTACCGGCTGATAAGGAAACGCGGCTGCCGAATCTTGAATTTCAGTTTTCCGGTTCCGGAGATAATACGGCAGAAGCATGGCAAGCCTGCTATCAGTATGGAATAACCGGCCGGCAGAAAATAATTAACTATAGTTTATTCGGCGCCATCGCCCGTTTATTTATGTGGCTCCCGTTTCTGACGATGCTGTACCGGCTTAGAAACATGAAAAGAAAATACCAGGCGGCGGCAAACAAAAAGGCGGTCTGCTGCAGCCTGGAATTATTGTTTTGGTGCGGAGTGCTGTTGTTTCTGTTTCAGGGCATTCATTTTCCCGCCGGGTTTATTCCTGTAAAATGGTCTGATTTTCCGTTCTGGATCACGAAATGGAAGGAAACACTTGGATTTACAGAAATTTTATTTACTTCAACATTTATGAAAGATGGTGTCCTCAGAACCGGTCTGACGGCCTGCGGCATGTCAGCGGCAGCGGCATCCGGATTCCTGTGTAAAGCAACGTCAGATGTACCGGCCTGGCTGTATAGACATTAATTGGCAGCAGCCAGATAAAAAAAACAACAATGGAAGTAGCATTAGGACGGATTTTGGTGTATACTCGTAATAATAAATACAGGACACTCACCAAAAAAGGAGTTTTTATAGATGAAGAGCTACAGACGAATATCCGGTATGGCAGCGGCCTGCCTGGCCGCGGTAATGCTGCTAACGACAGGATGCGAAAACGGTATTCCCATTGTTTCGGAGATTCGGGAAACGGAAAGCTATACAGATGCCCAGCGGATGATTCTGGTTGCCACCGAAAAAAACCGGTACCAGGATGTATACGGTTCGGAGCTATGGGATGTGGTGGTTGATGAATCAGGAGAAACTTTCCAAAGCTATCTGCTGGGAGAAATCCGCAGCTTTCTTAAAGAGCTGGAAACCATGAACCGCCTGGCCGACGAACATGAGCTTGAGCTGACCGGCCAGGAAATGGAACAGTTAAAAACACTGACACAGGAGTATTACGACAGCCTTACCGATGCGGATATTGCATATATGGTAATCAGTCAGGACGATGTTTATTACATGTATGAGCAATATCACCGGGCCAATAAATTAGTCAGCGAGCTGACCAGTGATATGAACCTGGAAATCAGTGACAGCGAAGCAAAGGTCGTAACGGTTCAGGAAATTAAGCTGGACAGTGACACCGCCCAGTCAGTATATGAACAGGTTACTGCCGAAGGCGCTGATTTTTTATCCATTGCCCGGGAATATGTAAAGGATGCTGTTAGTGAACGGCAGATCGCCCGCGGGGAGCGGTCCGGGACATACGAAGAGGTGGTGTTTAACCTGCAGACCGGTGAAATCAGCCGGCCCATCCAGGAAGACGATCAGAACTTTGTGATCGTAAAGTGTCTCAATGATTACGATGAGGAGGCAACCCTGGAGCGGAAGCAGCGTTTGTCCCTGCAGCGGAAAAACCAGGCTTTTAAACAGATTTACGATACTTATGCGGCCGGGCATGTGGTTGAAACAAGTGGTAGCTGGGAACATATTTCGTTTAGTGATGGCGGTCCGTCAACGACCACCAATTTTTTTGAGCTGTATCATGAACGTATGAAATACTGACAGAACAGGGGATTGGACAATGGTAGCACTGAAGATCGACGATGTCAAAGCATTTACGACCAAATTGTTTGTAGGAACGGATTTTGACACCTTTCTGGTTCGTGAAGTAAATATTGTGACATTTAATACCTTTGCCATTGACGGCCACGTACGGCGGGGCTATTACTCGAAAGAAGAGCTGGAAGAAAATAAAATTGAAGATTTGTCTGTCTGGCAGGTGTTAAGGCCGGTCTGTTTTTCCCTGATTAAAGGAAAAAAACTGCCGGGCAGCTTTAAAATTACCCTGCAGCTGCCGCTTAAAGAGGTGGAAAGTTTTTTAGCCGCGCGCCGTCCGGATATGCAAGCCAGCCAGGTAAACGGTATCTATTTGAACATCCGCTATGAAGACCAAAGTCTTTACTGCATCAGCGGAACCTCCCTGAATGTCTTTACGCTGGACAAAGCGTTAGAAACAGAATGGGATGAAGCGGTGCGGCGGTTTCTTAAAGAACATGAGATTGTGTATGAAGAAAAAAAGAATTGAAAAAAAGAGATTAGCACTCCGGACAAAAGAGTGCTAATTTTTATTGACATTTTTTCCATATGGTAGTAGAATAATTTCATCAGTTAGCAGCCGCCAAGTTCAGTGGCTAAAATAAACAAGAAGGAGTGTCAGAGCATATGAGCAATAAGAAAGGCAACTTATCAATTAATAGTGAAAACATATTTCCGATCATTAAGAAATGGCTGTATTCCGACCATGATATCTTTTATAGAGAGCTGATCTCGAATGGCTGCGATGCCATTACCAAATTGAAAAAGCTGGAATTGATCGGGGAATATACCAAACCGGAAGACATGGAATACAAAATTCAGATAACCGTAAACCCGGATGAAAAAAGTATTTCCTTTACTGACAACGGAATCGGTATGACGGCGTCAGAGGTGGAAGAGTATATCAATCAGATCGCTTTTTCCGGAGCCCAGGATTTTCTGAATAAATATAAGGATAAAGCCAGTGAAGAGCAGATTATCGGACATTTCGGCCTCGGCTTTTACTCGGCATTTATGGTAGCCGATAAGGTTGCTATTAATACCCTGTCATATCAGGAGGGGGCGGTTCCTGTTTACTGGGAATCCGAAGGCGGATTGTCCTTTGATATGAAAGATGGGGACAAAGAGAATCATGGTACGGTCATCACCCTGTACCTAAATGAGGACAGCTATGAATTCTCCAATGAGTATCGCGCCAGAGAGGTTATTGAAAAATACTGCACTTTTATGCCGATCGAAATTTACTTAAATAACGCGGCGGCAGAAACTCAGTATGAAACGATTGACAAGGAAGAACTGACCGATAAGGATACGGTGGTGGAGACCGTTCTTGAAGAAGCAAAGACAGAGGAGCGTGAAAACGAGAACGGTGAAAAAGAAACCGTAGAAATCGCCCCGGCAAAAGAGCGTTATAAAATTTTAAAGCGTCCGGTGGCATTAAACGATATCAATCCATTGTGGAACAAGCATCCGAACGAATGTACCGACGAAGAATACAAGACATTCTACCGTAAAGTATTTATGGATTACAAGGAACCGTTGTTCTGGATTCACCTGAATATGGATTATCCATTTAATTTAAAAGGAATATTGTATTTCCCTAAAATTAATACTGAATACGATTCACTGGAAGGAACCATCAAGCTCTATAATAATCAGGTCTTTATTGCCGATAATATTAAAGAAGTCATTCCGGAATTTTTGATGCTGCTCAAAGGCGCCATTGACTGCCCGGATCTGCCGCTGAATGTATCTAGAAGTGCGCTGCAGAATGACGGCTTTGTGAAAAAGATTTCGGATTATATTACTAAGAAGGTGGGCGATAAGCTGTCCGGGATGTGCAAGACCGACCATGAAAACTATGAAAAATACTGGGATGATATTGCCCCGTTTATCAAGTTCGGCTGTCTGAAGGATGAGAAATTTGCCGGCAAGATGAATGATTATATCCAGTTTAAGAACCTGGAAGGAAAATATCTGACATTAAAGGATTGCCTCGAAGCAAATAAGGAAACGCATGAAAACACCATTTTCTATGTGACGGATGAAAAAGAACAGAGCCAGTATATCAATATGTTCAAGGCCGAAGGATTGGATGCGGTAATCCTGCCGCACAACATTGACAACCCGTTTATCGGACATCTGGAGCAGAAAAATGAAAACCTGAAATTCCTGCGGATTGATGCGGACTTAAACGAAACCTTCAAGGAAGAGGTTGCCGAAGACGATGAGGTCTTTAAGGAAAATGCTGAAAAGCTGACTAAAGTTTTCCAGCAGGCATTGAATAATGATAAGCTGACCATCAAGGTGGAAAAGCTGAAAAATGAAGAGCTGTCTGCCATGCTGACCGTATCTGAGGAGAGCCGCCGGATGCAGGACATGATGAAGCAGTACAGTATGTATGGCATGGATCCGTCAATGTTTGGCGGTGCCGGTGAAACACTGGTCTTAAACGCTAACCATAAGCTGGTGCAGTATGTTCTGGCTCATGAGGAAGATGACGGAATTAGTTTGTTCTGTGAACAGCTCTACGACCTTGCCCGGGTCAGCCATGGTTCGCTGACACCGGAACGGATGACAAAATTTATTTCAAGAAGCAATGCGATCATGATAAAAATGGCGGAGAAATAAATCATGAACAAAAGAACGGATCTGACCCAGGGCAGTCCCGGCAGAGGTTTGCTGCTGTTTGCACTGCCGATGATTCTGGGCAACCTGTTTCAGCAGTTTTATAATACGACCGATTCTCTTATCGTGGGGAATTATGTAGGCATGGATGCACTGGCAGCAGTCGGTGCATCCTACTCATTAACGACGGTATTCATTATGATTGCTATCGGCAGCGGTAATGGTGCCGCGGTTCTGACCGCCCAGTATCTGGGTGCCGGGCAGTATCGTAAAATGAAGACCTCCATTTCCACTGCGCTGATTACGCTTCTGGTTATCAGCCTGCTGCTGGGAAGCGTGGGACTGCTGCTGAACGGGGCGATCCTGAAGGCACTTAAAACGCCGGAAGATATTTTGGATCAGGCCAAATTATATCTTGGGATTTATTTTCTGGGGATGCCGTTTTTATTTATGTACAATGTCCTGGCCGCTGTTTTCAATGCGCTGGGTGATTCCCGGACACCACTGGGGCTTTTGATTTTTTCCTCCCTTTTAAATGTTATGCTGGATTTAATCTCCGTGACCTGGTTCGGCATGGGCGTAGACGGTGTGGCAATTGCCACCGTGACGGCGCAGGGAGTTTCGGTACTGCTTTCATTTCTGCTGCTGCTTAGGAAACTGCACGGTTTTTATGACAGCGGGGCAGAACGGGTGCTGCTTTATGACCGGGACATGCTGGTGGCAGGAAGCCGGATTGCGGTGCCGACGATTTTGCAGCAGTCGATTGTATCAATCGGCATGCTGCTGGTTCAGTCGGTGGTAAACGGTTTTGGAACCGAAGCCCTGGCCGGCTATTCTGCAGGAACCCGCATTGAATCCATTTGTACTGTCCCGATGATTGCAACCGGCAATGCCGTGGCGACGTTTACCGCTCAAAATATCGGTGCCGGAAAAATCGACCGTGTCCGTCAGGGTTACCGGGCCAGCTATGTGATCGCAGCCGCCTTTGCCGTCGTGTCAGCGGTTCTTCTGAAGACGCTGCATGAGCCGATTATTGCCGCCTTTCTAGGTAACGAACGAAGCCCGGTGGCGTTTGAGACAGGAACCGGATATTTATCATTTATTGCCTTCTTTTTTTTCTTTATCGGATTAAAAACCAGCGTGGACGGTCTGCTCCGGGGAGCCGGGGATGTACTTATAGTTACCGCCGCCAATCTGGTTAATCTCAGCATCCGTGTTATCGGCGCATCTACCCTGGCTCCTTTATGGGGCGTGAAGGCCGTCTGGTATGTGATTCCGCTTGGCTGGCTGGCTAATTACCTCATTAGCTTTCTTCGTTATCTGTTGGGCAAATGGCAGGAAAAGAATGTCATTTAATGTTATTTGACCGATTAACAAACTCTCCCGGTATTGAAATATATAAAATATATGCTATAATAAGTAGTAATTAAAACTACATGAAATACGCGCTAGGAGGAACGGTATGAGCTATAAAATTATCGGCGACAGCTGCCTGGATTTAACGGACGAAATGAAGCAAAATCCACATTATCAGATGGTACCGCTGACACTGCAGGTAGATGATATCATGGTGATCGATGATGAAACCTTTGACCAGCTTAACTTTATTAAAATGGTGAAGGCAAGTCCGGGCAGTACAAAAACAGCCTGCCCGTCTCCTGAGGCATTTAAGATAGCTTATACCTGTGCAGAAGATGATATCTATGTAATTACATTGTCCAGCCACCTAAGCGGTACTTATAACAGCGCGGTGCTGGGAAAAAAATTATATGAAGAAGAATATGGAAAGGATCAAAAAAATATCCTGGTGATTGATTCGGAATCGGCTTCATCCGGGGAGCTTTTGCTGGCTCTGTACATCCGGGATATGAATGCCATGGGTCTGGACTTTGCTGAAATTTCCCGGCGGATTGTAGCGATCCGGGATCAGCAGCGAACCTATTTTGTTATTGATTCCCTGGAGCCGCTCAGGAAGAATGGCCGGCTAACCGGGCTGCAGGCTTTTTTTGCGACGGCGTTGAATATCAAGCCGGTGATGGGAGCTTTACATGGTGTGATTATTAAATTGGATCAGGCCAGAGGGATGAACAAGGGGCTTGCCCGGATGTGCGAAATCGCAGTCAGGGATGCCGGCAGTACGGCCGAAAAGCGGGTGGTGATTGCCCATTGCAATGCGCCGAAACGGGCAGCCTTTGTGCGGGCGGAGCTGGAGAAAAGAGGAGCTTATAGGGAGATTGTAATGACTGAGACGGCCGGGGTGGCAACTGTTTATGCCGGTGACGGCGGTGTGATCCTGGCTGTGGGGTGAAGGCATGGCAGGTAAGATGAAAAAATGGCTGGTGAGAGTAACGGCAGTTATGGCTGCCGCGGCTCTGGCAGCAGGTTTATCCGGGTGTCAGCAGACAAAGTATGAACGCATCCGGGGGGAAGGAGCGGATCGGGAAGTGACGACCGGATCCGGGCTTGCCCCGGAGCCGGAAAGTAACTCAGAAGCCGCTCTTGTGATCATTCAGGATGAAGTGGAAACAACTTTGCAGGAGCCGGAAGATGACGGAATAAGTCTGCTGTTCGGCGGGGATGTGATGTTGTCGGAGCATGTGCTTAATGCTTACCAGAAAGCCGGCGGTATTGAAGGTGTATTAGATCCGGTCTATCGGCAGAAGATCGGTGCTGCGGATTTTTTTATGGTGAATCAGGAATTTCCGTTCAGCAGCAGAGGGACGGCGGCTGCCGATAAACAGTATACGTTTAGGCTGGCGCCGGACTATGTAAGCTTGTTTGGTGAGATGGGGATTGATGCAGTGACGCTGGCTAATAACCATGCGCTGGACTTTGGCACAGAGGCACTGCTGGATTCCTGCGATACGCTGGCAGAGGCCGGGATTGCCTATACAGGAGCCGGGATAAATCTGAAGCAGGCGAAGCAGCCGGTGATCTTTGAAAAAAACCGGCATCGGGTCGGCATTATCGGTGCAACGCGGGTGATTCCGGAGGCGGGATGGGCGGCCGGCGGCAATCATCCGGGAATGCTTTCCACCTATGATCCGGCTGTTTTACTTAAGGAAATAAAACAACTGAAAGAAACCTGCGATTATGTAATCGTTTTTGTCCATTGGGGAATTGAAAGGGATGAAAAGCCGCAGGAGTACCAGCGGACGCTGGGGCAGCAGTATATTGATGCCGGGGCGGATCTGGTCATCGGCAGCCATCCGCATGTGCTGCAGGGGGTAGAGTATTATCAGGGGAAACCGGTGGTATACAGTCTGGGGAACTTTGTGTTCGGCAGCTCGATTCCCCGGACGGCGCTGCTTGAGGTTACCATCGACGAAAAAGCGAAGACACCGGTTCTTAAGCTCCTGCCCGGTACCTCTGGGGCAGGCTATACCCGAATGCTGACGGATCCGGCCGGGCGGCAGGAATTCTATCGTTATATGGAATCCATTTCCTTCGGTGTATCTTTTGATAATGAGGGAATGCTGCTGTCCGGATCATAATCCATAGAAACAAAAATATCATTAAGAATGGAGGATAAGCAGGATGAAAGCAGAACAGCTGAAACAAAAACTGCAGGGCAAACGGTCGGTGCAGCTGATGAAAGAGCTGTATGGTGACGGAGCTGTTCAGGAAAATATGTTACGTTATCAGCGGCTTATTGACAAATTCAGGGAACGGTTTGATGATCAGGAGCTTTTTCTGTTCAGTGCTCCGGGACGGACGGAAATCAGCGGGAACCACACCGATCATAATCATGGGAAGGTTCTGGCTGCCAGCATCAATCTGGACTGCGTCGGGGTTGCGGCGAAGAACCATTCTCCGTTGGTACATATTATTAGTGAGACCTATGAGCAGGATTTTACAATTGATTTAAACCAATTGGAGCCAAGTGTTCATAAGTCTGGAACCAATGATCTGGTCAGGGGACTGCTGAAAGGGTTTCTGGACTCGGGGTATGAAATCGGTGGTTTCGATGCCTATATAACCAGCAATGTTATTAATTCTGCCGGAGTCAGTTCATCAGCAGCTTTTGAAATGCTTTTTTGCTCCATCCTGAATGAATTTTATAATGACGGCCGGATGAATTCGATTGCTTACGCCCATATTGGGAAATATGCAGAAAATAATTACTGGGAGAAAGCATCCGGGCTGCTCGATCAGATGGCCTGTGCGGTGGGCGGGCTGATTGCCATTGATTTTACCCGGCCGCTGGTGCCGGTGGTAAAAAAAATTGCCTTTGATTTTCCCTCGGCCGGGCATAGTCTGATGATTGTGCAGACGGGAAAAGGCCATGCCGATTTAAGCGCTGATTATTCCTCCGTACCGGATGAAATGAAAAAAGTTGCCGGATATTTTGGCAGGGAAGTTTGTGCGGAAATTACCGAAGAACAGGTTATCAGCCACCTGGCGGCAGTCCGGGCGCATGCCGGCGACCGTTCCGTGATGCGTGCCCTGCATTTTTTTGAAGAAAACAAACGGGTGGACGAAGAGGTAAAAGCACTGAGGGAAGGCCGTTTTGCAGATTTTTTGGCAAATATCACCGCCTCCGGCAATTCCTCCTGGAAGTGGCTGCAGAACTGCTATACCAACAGCAATTATCAGGAGCAGGGAATTTCCATTGCCCTGGCGCTGACTGAACTGTTCATTGCAAAAAAACAGAAAGGAGCATGCCGTATTCATGGCGGCGGCTTTGCCGGTGTTATTATGGCAATTCTGCCGGATGATCTGGCCGGCGAGTACACCACTTATATGGAAAGGGCAATGGAAGAAGGGGGAGTTTACCGGATGAGCATACGGCCTTATGGTGCGGTCTGTGTAAACAACCTGATTCATGACAAAGGATGAGACGAAAACAATTACTGATCGCATTCATGTATCTGTGCTTAATTGCCGGGTGTTTGGGAGTGGTCATGTTTGTCCGCTATCTGGCCGGTCGGCCCGAAGATCTGCTGCAGACTGAGGCACCGCTGCTGCCGTCCGGGGATGATCCGCTGCAGGAGAACAAAAAACCGGTTCCGGAGCCGGCGGATGAAGAGATAACGGAAGATCAGGAACAAAATAGAAGACCCTGGAAAGAGGCATACCACTACTGGCACTGGGAATCACCGGAGGAAGATATGACGGAGCCTGAAGCCCCGTATCAGCCGCCAGTTATTATGCTTGCATCAGACCTGCATTACATGAGCGAAGCGATGCATGATGATGGAAAAGCTTTTCAGAAAATGACGGCAGAGGATGACGGAAAAGCCAATCATTACAGCGATGCAGTAATTGATGCATTGCTGGCGGAGGCGGTTACGACAGAACCTTCAGCGCTGGTACTGCCCGGCGATATCACACATAACGGCGAGCTTATCAATCATCTTGAACTGGCAGAAAAACTCCGGCGTGTGCAGGAAGCGGGTATCCAGGTTTTAGTAATTCCCGGCAATCACGATATCAACAATAAAAACGCTGCCACTTATTTTGGCGACCTGAAAGAAGAGGCGGAGTATCTGGCGGATGCGGAGGCATTTCTTAAAATATATCATTTGTTCGGTTATGACCAAGCGATCAGCCGGGATGAAGCATCGTTAAGTTACATCTATGCGCTGGATGAAAATCATTGGATGATGATGATTGATTCCTGCCAGTATGAGGATTACAACCACGTCAACGGCCGGCTTAAACCGGCGACGATGGAATGGATGGCGGAGCAGCTAAAGCTGGCGGCAGGACTGGGGATTACCGTACTGCCGGTGGCACACCACAATCTGTTGTCGGAAAGCCGTCTGTATACCACCGAATGTACGATGGAAAACCACCTTGAGGTAGTTGATCTGCTGGAAGAATATGAACTGCCGCTTTATATCAGCGGTCATCTTCATGCCCAGCGGATTAAAAAGCATAAATCGGAGCCTTCCGTACCGGATGAGGCATACGGCATAACGGAGATTGTTCTGAGTCCTTTTTGTCTGTCGCCCAACCAATACGGGTATCTGGCATGGGATCTGACCGGCAATATGAATTTTTTAACACGCCGGACAGATGTGGCGGCATATGCCCGGGAAATTGGCAGTGAAGATGAAAATCTCCTGAATTTTACGGAATATGGCGTTAACTATTTAAAAACAGTCATCAAGGAGCAGGCGCTTCAAACGATCCATTCCGTACCGGATGATATAAAAGAGGAGATGGCGCAGCTGTATGCCGACCTGTATTTTAACTATTGTGCGGGGAACCGGATGGTTCAGGATGCCGTCATAAGCGAACGCAGCTACAAGCTGTGGCAGCGGGTACTGCCGGACAGCACGTATGTGAAGGAAATGGGGCAGATGATGGAGGATGTAAAAGAGGATCACCACGATTGGAGACGGGAAATGACGATTCCGGAAGAAGCAGAGGAGGATGATGATGAAACGGCCGATGATTGGAGTGATTCCGCTGTATGACGAGAAAAAAGAAAGCTATTGGATGCTGCCGGGGTATATGACCGGTTTGGAAGCAGCTGGGGCGATTCCGGTAATGCTGCCGCTGACCGGGAATCAGGAAGTGCTTTTACCGCTGATGGAACAACTGGATGGTTTGCTGCTGACCGGCGGTCATGATATTGACCCCGGACTATACGGGGAAACGCCCCGCCCGGAATGCGGCACACGCTGTCCGGAGCGGGACAGGATGGAAACCATTGCAGCCGAAGCGTGTTTAAACGCCGACAAGCCGCTGTTTGGAATCTGCCGCGGCCTCCAGTTTTTGAATGTGCTGCTGGGCGGAACCCTGTACCAGGATATTCCGACACAAAAACCGGGAAAAGTCAGCCATCAGATGACGCCGCCATATAACCGGGCGGTTCATTCGGTCAGTGTGGAACCGAAAACTCTGCTGTATGAAATATCTGGAAAAGAAGAGCTGGCAGTCAACAGCTATCATCATCAGGGCATTAAAACCCTTGCTCCGCCTCTCCGGGCGATGGCGGCAGCAAAGGATGGTCTGATTGAAGCCGCATATCATCCGGAGAAAACGTTTGTAGCGGCGGTTCAGTGGCATCCAGAGTTTTCCTGGCAGACAGATGGGGACAGCCTGAAGCTGTTGACTGCTTTTGTCCTGGCATGTCATAAAAATATTGAAAAACGACAGCCGGTGCGGCAGGAATCAATAAGGCTTATGAACTGGCCATGAAGCACTATATTAATGGCGGTAATAACCGGGTGATTCTGGCGACGGATGGTGATTTGAATGTCGGTATCAGCAGTGAAGGTGAGCTGACCCGGCTGATTGAAGCTAAGAAAAAAAGCGGCGTTCATTTATCGGTACTGGGGGTGGGAACCGGAAATATTAAAGACAATAAAATGGAAGCGCTGGCTGACCACGGCGATGGGAATTATAACTATATTGATAGTATTTATGAGGCCAAAAAGGTATTGGTTGACGAGATGGGCGGAACTCTGATTACCGTTGCAAAGGATGTCAAGATACAGGTTGAATTCAATCCGTCACAGGTGGCAGGATACCGTCTGATCGGTTATGAAAACCGTGTGCTGAACAAAGAAGACTTTGCTGATGATGCGGTCGATGCAGGAGAAATCGGTGCCGGCCATATCGTAACGGCACTGTATGAAATCATTCCGTCCGGAACCGGAGTTAAACTGCCGGAATCAAACCTGAAATACCAGACTGCCGGCAAAGTGGATGACAGCGGTGAACTGCTGACAATTTCAATTCGTTACAAAGCTCCGAATGGAGATACAAGCAAACTGCTGACCTGTCCGGTGGAAGCAGACAGCTATACTGATGCACTTTCGCCGGATATGGCCTTTGCCAGTACCGTGGCAGAGTTTGGAATGTTGCTGCGGAACAGTGATAATAAAGGAACGGCTGACTATGCGGGCATTATTAAGCTGGCAGAGTCCGTAGCAGATGAGAATTCCGCCTCTTACCGGCAGGAATTTTTAGAACTGGTGAAGGAGGCGTACCGCCTATATGATTAGTTCCATTTACACAATAGTTTAATTGTAGGCAATCCAATAATATTCGTGTTTGTGCTTTTCCTGGAAAGAAGGTATATTCTAGACATAAAAGGTAGATTTTTTTAAAGGAGAGGCATAAACTGCGATGAAAGAAATTAAAAATCCGGTTATCAGGCAATTGGCTGATTATGGATTAATTACAGTGAGCATATTAGTAGTGGTAATTGGTGTTCATTTCTTTAAATTTCCAAATCACTTTGCATTTGGCGGCGTCACCGGCTTTGCGGCAGTGATAAGCCGGATGACCGGGATGCCGGCCGGCACATTTACCGGTATTGTTAATATGCTGCTGCTGATCTTCGGCTTTCTGTTTCTCGGTAAGTGTGTGGGACTCAGAACCGTCTATGCCAGCATTTTGATGTCGGTCAGCCTGTCGATGGTGGAATGGCTTTTTCCATTGAATGGTCCGCTTACGAATGAGCCGCTTCTGGAACTGTTTTTTGCGATCGCGCTGCCGGGTGTTGGTTCTGGGGTCCTGTTTCATATCGGCGCATCCAGCGGCGGTACCGATATCATCGCTATGATTTTACGCAAGTATACCAGCTTAAATATCGGAACTGCTCTCCTGGTTGTTGATATAGCCGCCGTATTGATGGCGTTTGTAGTATTCGGGCCGGCAACCGGTTTGTTCTCCATACTGGGACTATCGGCAAAATCACTGGTTATTGATGAAGTGATTGAGAATATTAATCTTTGTAAATGCTTTAACATTGTATGTGACAATCCGGAACCGATTTGTGATTACATCATGAACCACCTGCACCGGGGAGCTACGGTATATGAAGCCCACGGCGCTTTCAGCAACCATAACAAGACGGTTATTATGACCACGATGAAGCGCAGTCAGGCAGTCAAGCTAAGGAACTATATCAGGGAGGTGGATCCTTGTGCGTTCATCCTGATATCCAATTCCAGTGAAATTATCGGAAAAGGTTTTATGCCCTGCTGATCCCCTGCTTAAGTTACACGCCCGTGCATTCCTGCATATAGTAAGACATAACAGTTTACGCTGTCAGGAGGAGTGCGATGGATTCTTATAACTGTGAAACGACGAAGGCGCAGCAGGAATATATAGAAAAGGAACATTTTCATAAGAAAAAGGTGGCAATATGCCGGGTGATGCTGCTGGTATTACTGCTCGCCGTTTGGGAACTCTGTGCGAAGTTGGGGATAATCAATGATTTTATCTTCAGCTCACCGTCCAGAGTTTTATTATGTTTCCGGACGATGGTACAAGACGGCAGTATCTTTGCCCACATCGGGATTACCCTGGTGGAAACGCTGGTCAGCTTCGGTCTGGTCGTGGTTATGGGGATCTTACTGGCTGTGGTCTTGTGGGCCAGCCGCAGTGTCTCAGAGATACTGGAACCCTATCTGGTCATGCTGAACAGTCTGCCCAAATCAGCGCTTGCCCCGATTCTGATCGTGTGGATGGGAAATAATGTCAGAACAATTATTGTTGCCGCAGTTTCTGTTGCCGTATTCGGTTCTGTTCTCACCCTCCATAACGGCTTTTCCACTATGGATCCCGATAAGATTAAACTGATTTACTCACTGGGCGGAGGTCGGAAGGATGTGCTTTTCAAGGTTCTGCTGCCAGGCTCGGTACCGCTGATCGTCAGCAATATGAAGGTCAATATCGGACTTTGTCTGGTAGGTGTGATTATTGGCGAGTTTCTGGCGGCGCAGCGGGGGTTGGGATACCTGATTATATATGGGAGCCAGGTGTTTAAGCGGGGGAACGAAATGATATGATTGGGTATTGAAAAAGAAGCTGGCGGTTGCAGTGAAAACTAAATTATATTACAATGGAATTCTTACTAAACGAGAAAGGATGCGCTATGAAGTTTATTCATTTATCCGACCTTCACATCGGAAAACGAGTCAATGAATTTTCTATGATTGAGGATCAGAAGTATATATTAAAACAGATTTTACGGTTGCTTGAGACGGAACAGCCGGACGGGGTAATCCTGGCGGGGGATATTTATGATAAGCAGATACCTTCCGCGGAGGCGGTACAGGTTTTTGATGATTTTCTAACCTGCCTGGCGGTGCCGCACCGGGCCGTTTTTGTAATCAGCGGAAATCATGATTCGGCCGAACGGATTGCGTTTGGAGCACGTCTGATGAGCGGCCGGGGGGTTTATTTGTCACCGGCCTATGAGGGGGAGACGAAGATGGTCAGCTTGTCGGATGAGTGTGGAGAAGTGTGTGTTTATCTGCTTCCGTTTATCAAACCGGCGACAGTGCGTCATGCATTTCCCGATGAAACGATAGAAAGCTATGACGATGCCGCCGCAGCGGCCGTCCGGCATATGAATGTGGATCCGCAGAAGCGTAATGTGCTGGCGGCTCATCAGTTAGTTACCGGAGCGAAACGCTGCGATTCGGAGGTGTTTTCTGTCGGCGGCGTCGATAATGTGGCGGTAACGGTATTTGACGGGTTTGATTATGTTGCCCTGGGACATATTCATAGTCCACAGTCGGTGTGCCGGGAAACGGTACGCTATTGTGGGACACCGCTGAAATATTCCTTTTCTGAGGCAGAACAGGAAAAGAGCATGACGGTTCTGGAGATGAAGGAGAAAGGAAATATCCATATCCGGGAGATTCCGCTGGTACCGCTTCGTGATATGCGAAGGATAAAAGGGAAATATCTGGAAATAACAGAATTATCCTTCTATCAGGGACTGAACCGGGAGGATTATTATCAGATTACGTTGACCGATGAGGAGGATATTTTGGATGGAGTTCAGAAGCTGCGGGTGATTTATCCGAATTTGATGCGGTTGGAATATGATAACCGCCGCACCCGGGAAAATCAGATAATTGAAGTAGCCGAAGCGGTTGAGCAGAAATCGGAGCTTGAACTGTTTAAAGCGTTTTATGAACTGCAGAATAATCAGCCGATGAGTGACCAGCAGTTATCTTTGAGCCACGAACTGGTTCGGGATATTATGGAGAAGCCAGAAAGTGTGAGCCGATGAAACCAAATAAATTGATTATCAGTGCCTTTGGCCCGTATGCCGGTCAAACGGCAGTGGATTTTGACGAATTGGGAAATCAGGGTCTGTATTTGATTACTGGTGATACGGGGGCGGGCAAAACGACGATTTTCGATGCCCTTACCTTTGTCCTATATGGAGAGGCTTGCGGAGAAGTAAGGGAGTCGGGGATGTTTCGCAGCAAATATGCGAAGGATGAGACACCTACCTACGTGGAGCTGTATTTTTCGTATCTGGGAAAACAATACCGGGTGACCCGAAATCCCGAATATCAGCGGCCAAAGGGGCGGGGCACCGGCTTTACAACGCAGAAAGGGGATGCCACGCTGGTATTTCCGGATGGCCGCCAGCCGATTACAAAGCATCGGGAAGTGACAAAAGCGGTGACGGAGCTGATTGGCCTGGATTATAAACAGTTTACCCAGATTGCTATGATTGCACAGGGCGATTTTCAAAAATTATTATTGGCGGGGACTTCTGCAAGAATTGAAATTTTTCGTAAGATTTTTCATACATATCCGTACCAAAAGCTGCAGAGCCGGCTGAAGGAAGTGGAAAGAGAGCGGTGGAACGTGTATGATGAAATCCGGCGCAGTATTCTTCACTATCTAAAGGATGTAACATGTCTGGATGATCCGGTTCTGGAAGCTGATCTGAACGAACTAAAGAAAGTTAAATTTGAAGGAAAAACTGCCGCCGGTCTGAAGCTTTTACAGAAAATCCTGGTTCGGGATATGGAAACGCTTGATCATCAGAAGTGGCAGCTGGATACACTGGAGCAAAACATTCTTACCGGGGAACAGCTGCTTAACAAGTTTGCGCAAAACAGAAAGCTGCAGGCGGATTTGGACAAAGCCCGCAACGATTATGAATTATTGCGGCCATGTCTGGAAACCGCCAGGAAAGAGTGGGAAAAGCAGCAGGATCGTAACGGAGAAGCCGAGCGAATCGCAGTTTTAATTGATTCGTGTACAGAAAAAATGGAAAAATTTGAAAAGCTGCAGCAGAGTGAAGAAATGCGAAAGGATATTATCGGCCGGACTGATAATGCCAGGCAACAAAAAGTTAAATTAAAAGAACAGAAAGCAATCGGCGAGGGGGAGCTTGAAAGTTCCAGATCGGCATGGAATGCGCTTGGTAATGTTGGTCTGGAAAAGACAAAACTTAAACATCGCCGGGAAGGACTTGAAAAATGTAACAATGAATTGGCACAGATGTTACTTTCATTAAATGAACTGGTTGAGAAGGAGGCGGTGCAGATCGCAGCGCTGCATCGAATCACTCAGGAATCGGAGCAGTTATCTGAAAAAACGAAACTAATTGAAGCTGAACTTGAATCGTTAAATGGACGCGAGCTTAAGCAAGCTGATTTACAAGGGCGGCGGATGAATCTGGAAAAGCAGGCTGCCAGCCTGAAACAGTATCGGGATAACTGGGAGATGCTTACCGCTGAGTACAATTCACGGCAGGCTTTACTGCAGCAGATCAGCCGTCAGGAGGATGATTTAGGACGGCAGCTAAAGCTGCTTCTGGCTGAGCAGGAGAACCTTAAACCGGCCGGGGAAGAAGAAATTCAAATTCGCCATCAGGCTGACAATTTTAAGAATCAAACCATTAGAATGAAAGAGCTGGCACAGCAGCAGAAGCAGGGAAAGGATAAGCAGCAGGAGATTGCGGTAAAGCGGGACAATCTTTTGCAGGATCTGCTTATTAAAACCAATAGCTATGAAGGTTATCTGGCGGAGCGGGAACTGGTAAAGAATGCTGAGCTGCAATTAATCCGGCTGGAGCAGGAAGCGGCAGCGTCACAATCGGAAAAGAGCAGGTTTTCTGAATTATTGGTACGTCTTAAGCAATTAGATGAACTACAGGAGGAATTAAAAAAATATCAGATTGCTTATAAAGTCGCAGAGTCTGACAGAAATCAGCAGCGGGCGCATTACCAGCAGTTGGAACAGCAGTTTATGGATGCCCAGGCGGGGATTTTAGCCGGTCAGCTGCATGAGGGTGAGCGGTGCCCGGTGTGTGGTTCGGTTCATCATCCGATTCTTGCGGTATTGCCGGATGAGGTACCGGAAAAAAAGATATTGGATCAGGAAAAGCAGGTCTTGTCGGCGGCCGAGACCAGAGTTTCGCACTTAAATGCCCAGGCCGCACAACTTAAGCAGCAGATTAAGCGTGAGTCGGAAACAATTTCAATAAGCGCAAAGGGGCTGCAACCAACTTGTGAAATCAATCAGATGGCCACAGCTATAAGAGCCAAATTACAGACTCTGGAAGCTGCCGGGTATACCCGCGCCGGGCAGATGGCGTTGACGGAGAAGAATAAACAGCGGGCGGCTGAACTGAAGGAGCTCGCTGAACAGGCAAAGCGTGAAACGGATCAAATCCGACTGCTGCTGCAGGATCGTGAAAAAGAACTGGCGGTGGTGCAAAACCGCTGCAGCGATGTGGCGGAGCAAATAAAGAATGCCGCCCGTGAAACCACTTTGCCAGAAGGGATTGAATCGGATGATGCCGTTAAGATTGCGGCAGTGCTGGAAACCCAATTACAGAAGCTTAATAGTGATTGGCAGGCAGTAAAAGCCAGGAAAGAACGATATGAAGTAATTCAGTGCAGACTGCAGGAATCAGAGAGATCCGCTGCGGATATTGCAGCCCGGAAGCAGCAGGTTTTAAAGGAGCGGGATTCATTAAACGGCCGCCAGGCAGAGCTTCAAAGACAACTGCAGGCAGAGCTGGCGGGATTTGCCGAACTGGTTGTGAAAAAGGAGGCGGCCGATGAAGCCGCAGCGGTGATCAGTGCCGCAGAATCGGTATGTGACCATCTGGATGAACAGTTACATGAGCTGCAAAAGCAGCAGGAGCAGTTAAAGGAAGAGATTGCCTGCAGCCGGAAGCTGCAAAAGATTTTAGAAACAAACCGTGAAACCTTGCATCAGGAAGGGCTTAAAGAACGGGAAAAAGGTGCGGAGCTTACACATATCAGAAGCAGACAAAAGGAAGTCTGTCAGCAATTACAGCAGCATTTGCACGCATTAAATATGTCTGATACTAATTATGATAAAACCACATTATCGAAAACGGAGCTAATGGCAGCCGTGGAACGGGCGGAACGGATACTGCATGCCAAACTGGAAGAAGTCCAGTCTCAGTGGCAGGAGAATCAAGCGAAAGCGGAAAAGAAAACGCAATTAGAAGCGGATATCCCGCAGCGGGAAAAAAGTATTAAGGATTTAGAAACTGCCGTCAAGGAACTGGATTTAAAACTGGAACGGTATCATACGGAAACGAAAAACCTGGATCAGCAGCTTGCGGAGTTGCGGCAGCAGCTGGGTACGCAGACAAGAGCCGGGATGGCAGAGCAGATTCTAAAGTACTGGGAGCAAAAGGATAAGCTGGAACAGGAGCGAATGGCGGCCGAGCAGGAATATCAGGATCGCCGGCAGGAAGCGGCGGCTTTACGCTCGGTGATTGATACTTTGAAGGTTCAGTATCAGGAAACCGGCGATGTTGGGGAAGAAGATATTGTGGCCAGGAAACAGGAATGGATAAATCAGAAGGCTGAGTTGTTAAATCACAGGAATGAACAGTTTGCGGTTTATAAAAGAAATTCCGAGATTTATCAAACTGTATCAAAACAGCAGTCTCAGGCAGAGACTGCTGAACGGAATTATACTATGGTTAAAGCCCTGTCCGATACTGCCAATGGGACATTGAGCGGAAAACGCAAGATTGAACTGGAAACGTATATCCAGATGACTTACTTTGACCGCATTCTGCGGCGTGCCAATCTGCGGCTGATGACGATGAGCAGTGCACAGTATGAGCTTGTTCGTCAGGAAGAAGGGGGCGATAAAAGGGAGAAAGCCGGTTTGGAATTGGATGTGATTGACCATTATAATGGTACCCGGCGCAGTGTCAAGACATTGTCCGGCGGGGAGTCGTTTTTGGCCTCCCTCTCGCTGGCGCTGGGATTATCTGACGAAATCCAGTCGTATGCCGGCGGCATCCGGATTGATGCCATGTTTATTGATGAAGGATTTGGTTCATTGGATGAAGATACCCTGAATCAGGCGATGAAAGCTTTAAACAGCCTGACGGAAGGAAACCGGCTGGTGGGGATTATATCTCATGTTACGGAGCTGAAGGAGCGGATTGATAAAAAGATTATTGTTACTAAAAATAAAGCCGGCAATGAGTTGGGCAGTAATGTGAGGATTGAAAGTTCATAAGAAATATGGTATAATATGTCATAAAAATGTTTAAAATGCTTTTTTCCATCTGTCCGCCCCCACAAAGAAGGGCGTGCAGATGGCGGAAAGATTTTTAAACGCGTGTTAAGGAGGTGGCTGCATACGATTGCACATATTAATGCAGAAACGAAAGAGGAACAGACAATCCCGGAACATTTAAAAAATGTGGCTGAGCTTGCATGGCGGTTAGGTCAACCTTTAAAAATGAGGAATCTTGCATATCTGGCCGGACTTTTTCATGATATTGGAAAATGGCGAAAAAAGTTTGAACAATATTTAAGAGCTGCCTTGATAAATCCCAATAGTGTTTCAAAAGGAGACGTAAACCATAGCAGTGCCGGTGCTGTTTTTCTTTATCGCAGATATTACCATGGCGATGTCTGACTGCGCAGTTGATTGCTGTTGCGGTCTTGTCTCATCATGGATTAAATGATTGTCTGGATCCGTCCGGAACGGATCATTTTCATCGGCGGGTAGAGCATACGGATGGTTTGGATTATGATGAGGTAATCCATAATTTTGAACAGAGTGATTTGTATCAGCTGGATTTCGACGCATACTTTGAAAAGGCGGTTCAGGAAACAGCAGAATTAATAAAGACGACGGAAGATAATCATTTAAGCCGCAATTTTACCATCGCCATGATATCACGCATGTTATTGTCCATTTTGATTGAGGCAGACCGTCTGGATACGGCAATATTCAGCGGCGGCAGATCGTACGATGAGGGTGCCGGAGAGCCGGACGCGCTCTGGACGGTATTTTGTGATCTATTGGAAGGGTATCTGCAAACCTTTGAAAACGAGGGGGAAGTTGCAGAAATAAGAGGACAGGTTGCTAAGGAGTGCTTACAGTTTGCCGGCAGCAAACCCGGCATCTACCGGCTGGCTGTTCCCACAGGAGGAGCTAAAACGCTGGGCAGCTTACGTTACGCCTTGAACCATGCGAAGCAATACGGAAAGAAGCATATTTTTTACATAGGCCCGTATTTGAGTATTCTGGAGCAAAACAGTGAGGTTTTCCGGTCGGCACTGGGGAATACAGATTATATTCTTGAACACCATTCCAATGTGGTTTTTGATGAAACAGAGCAGGAACAGCGTTCGGAGTTAAACCGTTATCAATTGCTGACTGAAAACTGGGATCATCCGATTGTAATAACCACCTTTGTCCAGTTCCTCAATACTCTTTTTTCAGGCCGGACGCAGTCGGTAAGGCGTTTTCATAGTCTGGCGCATTCAGTTATTATTATTGATGAGATACAGTCGCTGCCGATTAATATGATTGCTATGTTTAATATGGCAATGAATTATTATTCACGTCTCTGCGATTCGACAATTGTTCTTTGTTCGGCGACACAGCCGGTACTTGATCAAGTGAAACCGCCGATTCATTTCAGTGATCCGCCGGATATGATTAAGAATAAAGCAGAATTATATCATAGACTTAAGCGGGTTCGTATCGAAGAAAAAAAGGGTAATCTGGATACGCCCGGGCTCCGGGATTTTATTGCCGGGATTATGGAAACCGTGGATGATGCGCTGGTTATTTTAAATACAAAGGCAGCAGTCCGGGAATTGTTTTCCGAATTAAAACGTTTTTATTCAGATACTAATGAAGAAATCCTGCTGATTCATCTCAGTACCAGTATGTGTGCCGAACATCGTCTTAATCGGATTAATCAGATTAAGGAGCGTCTGAAAAAAATAAAAGTACTATGTGTAAGTACTTCGCTGATTGAAGCAGGTGTGGATTTATCATTTGCTTGTGTGGTCCGTTCTTTTGCGGGGCTTGACAGCATTGCGCAGGCTGCCGGGAGATGTAACCGGCATGGAGAGATGAAAGAGGGCATTGTTTACCTTATCCGCTATCAAGAGGAACGGCTGGGTAATTTAAAACAAGTTGATCAGGGAGCCAGATGTAGTGAAAATATCGTTGATGAGTATCAGAAATGGCCGGAACGTTATAACTATGACCTGCTCTCGCCGGCGGCTTTGGAATCATTTTATAACCGATATTATTTTGATCGTCCGCAAAAGAAATTAATGCGATATCCGATCAAAACGCAGGGCTTTGATTTGACTGATCTGCTGGCAAACAATCTGGCCGGCAAACAGGCGGCAAATGCAGAAGGCAAAATAGCGGATCTGGTTATGTTTCAGGCCTTTAAAACGGCCGGCAGATATTTTGAAGTAATTGCCGCAAATACTACAGGAGTAATTGTTCCTTATGGTGACGGAGAGCTGATTATAGAAAATCTGACCGGAAGTATGAAAAACGCTGAGGTAAAAAAGACACTTCGCAAAGCGCAGCGCTATACGGTAAATCTGTATCAGCAGAATATCGATAAGTTAAATGCTATTGGTGCTGTCCAGTGGCTGGAAACGCTCGGTGTATGGGTATTAAAGGCCGGTTTTTATGATGAAGAACTGGGAATTGTCTATGAGGGAACAATGGACTATCTTGAAGTGTGAGGAGGATTTACGATGGAAAAAATGAATCGAATTGAGTTCAAGGTATATGGAAGGAGAGCCTTATTTTCCGACCCAATTACCAGAGTGGGTGGTGAAAAGTGCTCCTACCAGATCCCGACCTATCAAGCATTGAAAGGGATAACAGAAAGCATATACTGGAAGCCCACATTGGTATGGTATATTGATAAGGTCAGAATCATGAAGCCAATCCGGACAGAGTCACAGGGGGTCAGACCGATTGAGTATACAACCGACAAGAACACGTTGTCCCTTTATACCTATCTGCGTGATGTTGAATATCATGTCCAGGCTCATTTTGAATGGAATGAAAACCGCCCGGAGCTTGCGCATGACCGGGATGAAAACAAACATTTCATTATAGCGAAACGAATGCTGGAACGAGGCGGTCGAAGGGATATTTTTCTAGGTACGAGGGAGTGTCAGGGTTATGCAGAGCCTTGCGCATTTATGGAAGGCCAGGGTGCCTATGATGATCTCGATGAATTGTCGTATGGGCCGATGGTGCATGGCTTGACTTATCCTGATGAGGCCAGAAAACCAGATGAGCATGGGTGTCTTACCGTTAGATTTTGGCAGCCGTCGATGAAACATGGTGTCATTACATTTATCCGTCCGGAGGAATGTCGGATGATACGAAAAGTAAATGAAATGAAGACGAAAACGTTTGGATCATATAATTTCAGTACGGTGGATGGACTGCAGTATTTATTCGGAAGGGATGAGGTGATATGAGTTGGGATTAATGCAGGAGTTACATCAGACATATAAACAGTCAGCGGTTTTTATCGGCCGGGAGGACAATTATGGTAAGATACTGCTGCCGATTGCGCATTCCACACAAAACGCCCAGATCGAGGTTGCAGTTAATCTGGACGGCAAATTTAAAAGTGCCAGGCGGGTAGAGAAAGCGCAGGCAGTAACGATCATTCCGGTAACGGAGGATTCCGGGAGCAAAGCCAATGGTATTACGCCGCATCCGCTTTTTGATAAGCTTTGCTATGTGGCAGGAGATTATGTGGATTATGTTTCAAAGAAGAAGGCTGATGAATACTTTTCGGCATATATTTCTCAGTTGAAAAATTGGTATGAAGCCGGCTGCCACAGATATGTGGCGGCAGTTTACCGCTATCTGGAAAAAAAGACTTTGGTCAGGGATTTAATTGCCGCAGGAGTATTAGTAGAAGCAGAACCAGGGCGCTTGTCGGAGCAGGAAAAGATACAGACAATTGCTCAGACGGATGCCTTTGTAAGGTTTTATATTATGGATGAGAGAGTGGATGGACTGGGTGAAATTTGGAAAGAGAAGGAGGTTTATGACGACTATATTAAATACTATTTGACCAGGCTGCAGGATCGGGATCTGGACTTTATTACCGGAGATTATACCATTTGCTCAAAAAAGCAGCCTTCCAAAATCCGCAACAGTGGGGATAAAGCAAAGCTGATTTCAGCAAATGACAGCAGTGGCTTTACATACCGTGGACGTTTCGCTGACCGGAAGGCAGCATTATCCATTGGCTATATCGCTTCACAGGAGGCTCATAACGCCTTGAAATGGCTGATTGAAAGACAAGGATACCGCAAATATGGGATGTGTGTGCTGGTCTGGAATCCGGAAGACAAGGCTCTGCCGGATATCTACGGAGATGTGGATGAGGATATATATGATGAGGATGAATATTTGCAGCCGGAGCTGGCAGCCGAATATGCAAAACGAATCAACAAGGCTTTAAAAGGGCGCTATGCTCAGATCAATACGGAAAATACCGCAATTAACATTGTATCATTGGATGCTGCTACTCCGGGGAGATTATCGGTTACTTATTTTCAGGAAATTTATGGATCGGATTTTCTTAACCGGTTGTCACAATGGTATACATCTTGTGTGTGGCCGATCAGTTATAAAAAAGAAAAGGGGGTGGCAGTTACATCACCTAAGCCGGAAGATATTGTTCTGGCTGCCTATGGAGCAGAACGAAACAACTGGCTGAATGTTGAGGATAAGCTGATGAAGCAAATGATGGAGCGGCTGCTTCCGTGTATCATTGAAGCGAAACCGCTGCCAAAAGATATTGTTGCTGCGGCAATGAGAAATGCATCCAGGCCGCAGGCTTTTAGTAAATATAACTACAGAAAAATCCTGGAGATAACCTGTGCATTGATTCATAAGACGGTTATGGACAGAAAGAGAAGAGAGGAGTGGAACCCTATGAGCTTGGACAGAAACAGATTAAAACGTGATTATCTTTATGGGCGCCTGCTTGCGGTAGCCCATAAGGCAGAGTATGATACGTTTTCGGAAAACGAGAGGGGAAAGCGTGAAACCAATGCCGAGAGATTTATGAACCGGATGGTCAGGCAGCCAGCAGCCACATGGATGGAAATTAATGAAAGGCTGAGACCGTACTGGAAAAAGCTGCGGCCGGACAGGCGTGTTGTTTATGAGAAAGAAATGCAGGCTATTTATGATTTGTTTCTTCCCGGAGAATTTGGCGGTAAAGGAAGGCTTGGAGAGGAATATCTGCTGGGATATGCCTGTGAACTGAGTGATTTATGGGGCAACAATAAGACAGATAACGATACAAAGGACGGAGGAAATGAAAATGAATAAATTTACAAACAAAATCGATTTTGCGGTACTGGTAACTGTTGATCATGCGAATCCGAATGGCGATCCGTTAAATGGCAATCGTCCCCGGGAAGATTATGGAGGCTTCGGAGAAATTTCGGATGTTTGCATTAAACGGAAGATTCGGAATCGGCTGCAGGATATGGGGGAGGAGATCTTTGTTCAATCCGATGGAAGGTATACAGACGATTACCGGAGCCTGAGTGATCGTGCTAAGAATTTTGCGGCTCTTGCAGAAGCACAGAAGAAGAAGGATAATGAAGCATATGCAAAAGCAGCGTGCGGAAGATGGATAGATGTGCGAAGCTTTGGCCAGGTATTTGCGTTTAAGGATAATAACGTTTCAATTGGTGTCAGGGGACCGGTAACCGTTCATCCGGGCTTCAGTATTTCAGAGATTGATATCATGGATTTACAGATCACAAAAAGTACAAACAGCGAACCTAAGGATGGAAAGCGTGCCTCGGATACGATGGGAATGAAACACCGGGTAGAGTTTGGTGTGTACCTGATCAAGGGGAGCATCAATCATCAACTGGCGGAAAAAACAGGATTTTCGGATGAGGATGCGGAAAAGATTAAAGAGGCACTGCAAACTCTTTTTGAAAATGACAGCTCTGCTGCCCGCCCCGATGGGAGTATGGAGGTAAAGAAGGTTTATTGGTGGAGACATAATTGTCCAATGGGACAATATTCATCCGCAAAGGTACATCGAACACTGGTTATTAAAGAGAAGGAAAGATTGGAGGGATCGCCAAAATCACTGGATGATTATACCATTGAACTGAAACACTTACCGGGATTGATGCCGGAGATTTACGATGGAATATAAGGAGGAGGAGTTTCTTCTTTTATCCGGAATCCAACATTTTGCGTTTTGCCCCAGACAATGGGCTTTGATACATATTGAACAACAGTGGAAGGAAAATTACTTTACGATTGACGGAAATATCCTGCATGAAAAAGCACATGACCAGGATAAAACGGAGAAACGTAATAATTTTCTGATAACCAGAGGAATGCGTGTATTTTCAAGAACAATGGGAATCAGCGGAATATGTGATGTGGTTGAATTCCATAAGAAAAGAGATGGAATCTGGCTTCAGAATTATGAAGGAACCTACATACCCCTACCGATCGAATATAAGCGGGGCAAACCAAAAGCAAATAACGCGGATCAGCTGCAATTGTGTGCGCAGGCCATGTGTCTTGAGGAAATGCTGGTTTGTGAAATTAAAAAAGGTTTTTTGTATTACGGAGAACCCAAAAAACGTACGCAGGTACTGTTTGATGATGTTTTGAAGGAGCAGGTTACCATCTCTTTTAAGAAGATGCATGAGCTGTTTGCCAGGAAATATACGCCGAAAGCAAAAATGACAAAGGCCTGCAAGTCATGTTCAATATCGGATGTCTGCTTACCGGGATTAAATAAACAGATGTCAGCTTCGGCATATATTAAAAATATGCTCAGGGAGGAGGAGAGATGAGAAAATTACTGAATACATTATATGTGACTTCTCCGGATACTTATCTTTCTCTTGACGGAGAAAATATTGTCATCCTAAAAAATGAAGGCGCTAAGATCAGGGTTCCACTGCATAATCTGGAAAGCATAGTAGCATTTGGATATACAGGTGCAAGTCCGGCGTTAATGGGGACTTGTGCAGAAAAAGGAATCGGACTTACATTTTTGACCCAGAGAGGGCTCTTTTTAGCAAGAGTTTCAGGAAAAATACGGGGCAATGTGGTATTGCAGGCAGCAGTACCGCATTGCCGATAATGAAGAGAAACAGCTTGCAATTGCAAAGAATTGTATTTTAGCTAAGATATATAATAGCAGGAATGTCATCAATCGGGCGATGCGTGACCATCCGCAGCGAGTCAATAAAGACAGGCTGGATACAGTTTCAGTACAATTGGCCGACCGTATTGTGGACACAAAAAAAGCCGCTTTTCTTGATGAATTAAGGGGTTATGAGGGGGAAGCAGCCGCCAGATATTTTTCTGTATTTAATGAGCTGATTCTGCAGCAAAAAGAAGCGTTTTATTTTGATTACAGAAATAAAAGACCTCCTTTGGACAATGTAAATGCAATGCTTTCATTTGTTTATACACTGCTGACGAATGAATTTGCATCTGCATTGGAGGCTGTAGGCCTGGATCCTTATGTTGGTTTTTTACATACCGACAGGCCAGGGCGAGTATCTCTGGCTTTGGATATGATAGAAGAGTTAAGACCGATATTTGCCGACCGATTTGTAATTTCTCTTATTAACAAAAAGGTTGTTAATGATAATGGATTTTTTAAACAGGAAAATGGAGCAATTTACATGGACGAAAAAACACGCAAAGATATTTTGAGAAATTGGCAGGAGAGAAAACAAGAAAAAATAAGACATCCATTTTTAGGGGATAATGTTGAGTGGGGATTAATCCCTTATGTTCAGTCAATGCTGCTCGCCCGTTATATAAGGGGAGATCTTGATGCTTATCCGCCATTTATGTGGAAATAGGTGAATATTATGATGGTAGTGATTACTTATGATGTAAATACGGAAGATACTAAAGGCAGAAACCGGCTTAGGAGAGTGGCAAAAGAATGTACTAACTATGGTCAGCGAGTGCAGAACTCTGTCTTTGAATGCATTATGGATTATGGAAAGTGCAGAGAGGTTAAACATATTTTAGAAGGGATTATAGATAAAGAAAAGGATAGTTTGAGGTTTTATTATCTCGGTAATAATTATAAAGACAAAATAGAACATATTGGAGTTAAAGAAGTGCTGGATTTGGAAAATACGTTAATTTTATGATTGCAGATGTTCCATGTGCGAATCGTAGTTGAACATGGTTTTCCCTTGGGATTCGCACCGAAAAAAGTATGGTTTTATCTTGTTATTTGGAAGATAAAATAAATATTAATATTATGTTTTGTGCAAAGTGTATAATAACGATTGCTTTTATATGTAAGCTGCGGTTTTTATTGTGCAATTTTGCTGTCGAGGTCCGCTTGGGCCTCGTGGATTGAAATCCGATGCCAGCGAGGTGATTATTCCCGAATTGATCGTCGAGGTCCGCTTGGGCCTCGTGGATTGAAATTCTGTCAGATAGCCGCCGATCGTCTTAAATACTCCGTCGAGGTCCGCTTGGGCCTCGTGGATTGAAATCAGCGGGATGAAGGGCATTAATCAGCAGATTAAGTCGAGGTCCGCTTGGGCCTCGTGGATTGAAATGTAATCCTGGCACCGGCCGCCCCGTCCACCGCACCGCG